>Ga0302269_1000001_pt1 | contig 176911 bp, 165 predicted proteins | sample III_Bog_E2_2_FD_194560 | JGI IMG/M metagenome (GOLD analysis project Ga0302269, IMG submission 194560) | Peat permafrost microbial communities from Stordalen Mire near Abisko, Sweden - III_Bog_E2_2 | ecosystem: Environmental > Terrestrial > Soil > Wetlands > Peat | place: Sweden: Abisko...
GAGCACCTACGCACCATCACCGCCTATATCGTCTTCCCCACCTGGGCCGACCTTCTGGCAGCCATCGCCGACCCTAAGGCCCGGCCACCCTGAAAAAATCGGCCAAACCGGCCAATGAGAATCGCTGGGACGAGAGGAGATGTCGAGAGGGGGTTGGCGTGTCGTGCGAATCCCAGCATACTAGCGGTCCCCGAGCCTCGGAAAGGTAATCCGTCCGCCATGCCCTTGTTCCTGAAATCTCTCCAATGTTGTGGTCATGATGGCATTTAATGGTCATGGGCTCAGTCTGTGGTGGGGCGTACCCTTTCTTGGTCTGTTGATCACCATTGCCCTGTTGCCGCAGATCAGGCCCGCCTTGTGGCATCGATCGACAGGTAAAATTGCCGTCTTTTGGATATTGGCTTTGTGGGTGCCGGCGGCGATTCACTTCGGCCTGGGTGCCGTCGTCGAACAATCCCGGCATGTTCTGATCCTGGATTATCTGCCGTTCCTGATCTTGATGGGAACTTTGTATATTGTGGCTGGCGGCATTCGAATCACCGGCGGCTTACGGGATACCCCTATCGCCAATACCGGGTTGCTGGCCTTGGGAACCGGGCTGGCTGGACTGATTGGTACCGCCGGAGCCGCCATGCTGCTGATTCGTCCGCTCTTGCGGGCCAATCAGGCACGGCGTCATCGGACTCATCTGGTGGTGTTTTTCATCATCCTAGTGGCCAATGTCGGTGGGGCCCTGACGCCACTAGGCGATCCACCGTTGTTCTTGGGGTTTCTTCAGGGGGTCGATTTCTTTTGGACCGTCCGCCATATGGCGCTGCCGATGGTGCTGCTATCCGGGGCCCTGCTGGTGGCGTTCTTCCTCACCGATCTTTGGTGGTATCGGCGCGAACCGCCGAGCCCCGAGCCCGCCCAACCGGAGTCGCTCGGACTCGAGGGATGGTGGCAAGTCCCGCTGTTAGGGCTGGTGGTTCTGACTGTGCTGTTGCAGGGCCTTTGGCAACCGGGCATCACGGTGATGCTGTTGGGACTCCCGGTTTCGCTCCAGGCCGTGGTTGCCGAGCTGGTGATGGTCGCGGTGGCGTTGCTATCCTTGGGCCTAACCGGGGCCGAACAACGCCGTTCCTACGGCTTTCGGTGGGCGCCGGTGATCGATGTGGCCAAGCTGTTCGGCGCGGTGTTTATGACCATGGCGCCGGTTTTGGCGATTCTGCAAGCCGGGCCGGAGGGGGGGGCCGCTGGATGGATGGGTGGGTTTGCGGGCGGAAGCGGGGGCGGGGAGGCTGCCGTCATCAGCCCCGCCGCCGTCTTTTGGACCACGGGCATGCTTTCCAGCATCCTCGACAACGCCCCGACCTATTTGGTGGTATTCCAGGCTGCGGGTGGTCATGCGGATAGCCTGATGACCGAAGGGGCGTCGGTTCTGTTGGCGATATCGACCGGGGCGGTGTTTATGGGCGCCAACAGTTATATTGGCAACGCTCCTAATTTCATGGTGAAAGCCATTGCTGAGGATCAAGGTGTGGCCATGCCTGGGTTCTTCGGCTATTCGCTGTGGGCGCTGGTGCTGCTGTTACCGTTATACGGGTTGCTGACCGTGCTGTTTTTTTGAGCCAGAGACGATGCTATGCAGTCCTTAAATCAGAGGACTCGCTTTAATAGGGGCGGAGTAAAAAACGGTCATGACCGACGCAAGAGACCAAGCTGTCACCGGCTGGACCGTAACCAAGGATGACGCGCTGATCTATTCCGGTCCCGAAGAGGCGGCCAGGAAGGTCTATGAGCAGGAAATTCATCACTTTCCCAATGCAGGGATCAAACTGTACGCGCCGCCCAAACCCCGATCAGAGGCTGCGCCGCCAGCAGAAGACCCCACGTCCGGCGAAGCCGTTCAACGGCGTCTAAGTCGAGCGCGGGACGAGGTGGTTCGGGCGGTGCGTGATCGTTCCCAGGATCGCCTGATGCCGGCCATCGAGTCTCTGGTCGAGGCTAAAGTTCTGTCGGCCTATCTGGAGGATGGCGGCCTGATTGACCGGCTACGGCGATTGCGGGCGGCCCTGGAAGCGGTTGAGGCCTGCCTTTCCCCCTCGGATCGCGCCATCCTGGAGCGTCCCGGCGCCGGAGCGTATGTCCGGATTCCGTTGAGTGTCGATGCCTATCAAAAAATACAGGCAGCCCTGAAAAGTGAGGGGGAATAGGCCGATCCGGCCACGGCGGTGCAGCGGGCATCTTGTCTGCCCAGAATGGACTGAGCGCGTAGGGCAGCGGTCGCAGTCCTGCGATACCGGCGACAGGTCGTTGTCGGGGCTCTCGCCGGTAGATACCAACGGCCCTAGATAATGATCCGTGCCGTTGGTATCGGCGGCGACCGCCCGGCGTCTGAGGGCGCTGCGGACGTGTCAACGTCCAAGGCCATTGGTATGACTCGGGCGGTCACTGACGACTCCGTCAGTGACCGAGCCGTCTTGAGGGTGTCGAAGGTAACCGCACTCATTGTTTATCCTCTGGCTTCCTTATACACCAGGAAGGATAGCAGGAATGATAGCGCCCTACACGTCAAGATTTGATACTTTTAGCGCATTCTCCTGAATGAATTCCCGCCGGGGTTCCACCACGTCGCCCATCAAGGTTGAGAAGACCCCTTCGGCGGCATCGGCATGGTTGACCCGGACCTGAAGCAACGAACGGCGCGTGGGATCGAGGGTGGTTTCCCATAACTGTTCGGGGTTCATTTCACCCAGCCCTTTGTATCGCTGGATGGTCAATCCCCGCCGTCCCAACTCGGTCACGGCTTCCACCAGGGCAATGGGTCCGACGATAAAGCGGGCAACCCCGGCTTTTTCCAAAAACTCGGCGGCGGTCCCATAGCAAGCGGACAGTTCTGCAACCGTTGCATCGAGTTTCCGAGCCTCGGTACTCCGCAAAAGCCCCATATCCAGATGATGGCGATGGGTGACACCGTGGCGGGTGCGGGCTAACACCAATCCGTCGCCCTCGGGGGCGACTCCATGCCAAGTTCCGGCGATGGGATCGCGACCGCCGACCTGATCCGCCAGCGTTTCGATTCGGTTTAAACGGTCGGCGATTTCGGCGGCGACACGCCCCGCGCGGGCCGTATCTTCCAGCAATGCGGTATTTAAACCACCGGCAATTGCTGCCTGTTCCACCAAAACCAAACTTCCAGCCTTGCGAGCCAAGGCATCCAGCCAAGGACGGGCGGCGCGGGCATGGTCGACCAAGGCCCGCAATGGGCCGCCAGTGACCAACGAACCATCGGCGAGGCGTAAACCGGCATGTTCCAGGCCGGCATCCGTCAGATAATCTTCCAACGCTTGGTCGTTTTTCAGATACCGCTCTTTCGCGGCCCCCCGTTTGACTCGATAGAGCGGCGGTTGGGCTATATAGAGATAGCCCTGCTCGATCAGTTGAGGCATTTGCCGATAAAAGAAGGTCAACAGCAAGGTACGGATATGGCTGCCATCGACGTCGGCGTCGGTCATGATGATAATTTTGTGGTAGCGGGCCTTAGTGACCTCGAACTCTTCCCGGCCAATGCCGGTTCCAAGAGCAGTGATCAGAGTGCCGATTTCGGCAGACCCTAACATTTTGTCGAAACGGGCGCGTTCAACATTGAGAATTTTACCCCGTAACGGCAAAATAGCCTGGAATTGCCGGGAGCGGCCTTGCTTGGCCGAACCGCCTGCCGAATCACCCTCGACGATGAACAATTCGGACAGTGCCGGATCTCGCTCCTGGCAGTCGGCCAGCTTGCCCGGCAGCGATGCCATGTCAAGGGCGCCCTTGCGTCGGGTCAATTCCCGAGCCTTACGAGCGGCTTCGCGCGCGGCTGCGGCCTCAACCGCCTTGGCGACGATCCGTTTGGCGTCTGCCGGATGCTCTTCGAAAAACTGGGCCAACAATTCGCCGATAGCCTGTTCGACCACGGGTCGAACCTCCGACGACACCAACTTATCCTTGGTTTGGCTGGAGAATTTCGGGTCGGGAACCTTGACCGATAACACGCAGGTCAACCCTTCGCGGGCATCATCCCCGGTAAGGGTAACTTTTTCTTTCTTGGCGATGCCGGTCACAGTCGCATAGCTATTGATCGTTCGGGTCAATGCCGCCCGAAAGCCGGCCAAATGCGTTCCACCATCCCGTTGCGGGATATTGTTGGTAAAGCATAGCATGGTCTCGTGGTAGCTGTCGGTCCACTGAAGGGCCGCTTCCACGGTGATGATGCCGCCAAATTCGGTGGGACGTTCAGCCGATAGGCTGATAGCCGGGCGGTGCAGGGGCTCTTTGGAACGATCAAGCCAAGCGACGAAGGCTTCGAGGCCGCCTTGAAAGTGCATTTCTACGGTTTTAGGCTCAACCCCTCGGGCATCGGTTAGAGCCAGTGTCACCCCGGAATTGAGGAACGCCAGCTCACGCAATCGATGTTCCAGAGTGGCAAAGTCAAACTCGGTTTTGGTAAAGGTCTGCTTTGACGGCAAAAAGGTGACTTGGGTTCCGGTGCGCGGTGCGCTGCTGGCTTCCAACGGCGCCGGGCCGATATCGGTCAAAGCTGCCACGGCCTCGCCATGCCGGAAGGACATGGAGTATTCCCGACCGCCTCGCCAGATATGCAGCTCCAGGAGTTCGGACAGGGCGTTCACCACAGAAACGCCGACGCCATGCAAGCCGCCCGAAACTTTATACGAGTTTTGATTGAATTTGCCGCCAGCATGAAGGCGGGTCATGATGACTTCAGCCGCAGACACCCCTTCTTCCGAGTGAATATCGGTGGGAATGCCTCGCCCATTGTCGCGGATGGTGCTGGAGCCATCGGCGTTGAGGATCACCTCGACCCGGTCGCAATAGCCGGCCAATGCCTCATCGATGGCGTTATCAACCACCTCATAAACCATATGATGGAGGCCAGAGCCGTCATCAGTATCGCCAATATACATGCCCGGTCGTTTGCGCACGGCATCGAGCCCGCGCAACACCTGGATCGAATGGGCACCGTACTCGTCATCGGGAACGCCGGTCTTGGAGGATTCGTTGGTCATGAGCCGTATTGTCAGAAAAGGCTGGGTTCGCCATGCCGGGGAATGTTATCCCCGGTTCGGGCTCCGGGAATCGTTGGGAAGCGGCGCTCCCCTTGGATTGGATCCTAGGGAGCGGCGCTCCCTTGGACCGCAGGCGCACTATACCTCAAATCGGGCACCGCTATCCATCGTCGAAGCCTGTCCGGCGGCAATCATGATGAATTGTGCCCGATCTTTAAGCGGCGCGAACAAGGGGACGTCGGTGCCGGTGAGCCAAGCTTGGCCGCCCAGCGCCAGAATCTCGCAAAACAGCGTCCGGCGGCGATCTGCGTCCAGATGAGCGACCACCTCGTCAAGCAAAAGCACGGGCGGGCCGGTGGGCAGGGCCGCCAACAGGCGGGCATTGGCTAAAACCATCGCCAGCAACAGAGCCTTTTGTTCTCCGGTCGAGCAGCGGTCCGCAGGAATCACCGTACCATTTTCCGCGTACAGGCCCATCATCACGTCCGAGCGGTGAGGGCCGATTCCGGCGCTTCCGGATTCGGCATCAGACACCCGTTGATCTCGCAACCGTCCCCGCACCGTATCCTCGACCAGTAAGGCCGGACGCTCGGCCAGCCAGGAGTCAAGGGTTCCGACCATCGCCAGATGAGCCCGTGGAAAAGGGCCGATGGTGCGGCGGCAGGCCTGATGGAGCCGATCAACTGTCTCTCGGCGAGCGGCGGTCACGGCCACGCCGGTTGTCGCAAGCTGGTCTTCCAATGCCGTTAACCAGGAAGGATCGCGCACGCCTTCGCGCAACAGCCGCGCACGGTCTCGCAACGCCCGTTCGTAACGGGCCAGCCGTCCGGCATGGCCGGTATCAAAACCAAAAACCAATCGATCCAGAAAACGGCGCCGCCCGCTGCTGCCATCGATGAACAATCGATCCATTTGGGGAGTCAACCAAAGCACCGACAGATGATCCACCAGCGCCGTCTGGGTTCGAGCCGGTTGACCATCAATACGCAAAAGCCGCCGATCGCGTCCCGACTTGTCGTTGATCGCTGGATTCCAGCCCGTGCCGATGGTCGTTGTGTCGGTTGGCCCCACCAGAGTTGCTGCCACCGCCCACCCTTGTCCGGGATCGTCGCTCTCGGCTTTCGCTTCGTGTGCGCCTGCCGCTGGGGTGTCTGACAAGGCAATCTCCGGCAGTTTGGCCCGTCGCAGGCCCCGACCAGGAGACAAAAAACTCAAGGCTTCGAGCAGATTGGTTTTGCCGGCCCCATTGGGTCCACAGACCACCACCGCCCGGTTGTCGACGTCAACCCGAGCTAACCGATAATTTCGGAATCGCGTCAGAGTCAGGCGACCGATGGTGGGCATGTGCCAAACATCACACTGAAAGCCGCAGTCGAAACTGAAGGTGTCCCCCAGGCTTTGATCACACGCGCATCGGCATCAGCACATACAGCGCGCCGCCATCGGCGGTATCTCGGACAATCGAGGGCGCGGCGGCATCGGCGATGATGAAACGTGCTTCTTCGCCGTTAATTTGCTGGATCACATCCAGTAGATAGCGGGAATTGAACCCAATATCCAATGCAGGGCCGCTATATTTGACTTCCAGTTCTTCGGTGGCGCTTCCGGCCTCGGGGCTGGTGGCGGACAGGATGAGATTATCGCGACTGAGGCTCAGTTTGACCGCCCGGCTTTTCTCGGTAGAAATCGTCGCCACCCGATCAACCGAAGCTGCAAAAGGCTTGGCTCGGACCTCAAGGATTTTATCGTTGCCAACCGGAATGACTCGCTCATAGTCGGGGAAGGTGCCATCGATCAGCTTGGAAATGACCGTGATCGCATCAAAATGAAAGCGAATCTTGGTTTCCGATAACGTGATCTCGATTCTGGCCGCTGCCTCATCGATTAACTTGCGAATCTCGTTGATGGTCTTGCGCGGAATGATGACGCCGGGAATCCCGGCGGCGCCTTCGGGCAATGGCAGCTCGATCCGAGCCAAACGATGGCCGTCGGTCGCCACAGCCCGCAGCACGGGCAAATCGGCGGCACTGGGACCGTTGCCGGTGACCGACCGAGCAGCGTGCAGATAAATACCGTTCAAGTAATAGCGCGCTTCTTCGGTAGAGACGGCAAAGCGGGTACGATCAATCAACGAACGCAAGTCCGCTGCCGCCAGCTCGAAACCGTGGGGAAGCTTGCCGCCGGTCAATTGCGGAAAGTCGTCCACCGGCAGGCACCCGAGCTTGAACTGGGACCGCCCCGAACGCAGAGTCAACGTGGAGCCGTCGCTGCCGCAATCCAACTCGACCTGAGCCCCATCCGGCAGCTTGCGGACGATTTCGTAAAGAGTATGGGCCGGCGCCGTGGTGCTGCCAGCCCGGATCACTTCAGCCGAAACGTCCTCGACAATTTCGACATCCATGTCGGTTGCGGTGAGAGCCAGGGTCGACCCTTCCGCCCGCAACAGGACGTTGGACAGAACCGGAATGGTGCTGCGCCGTTCGACAACACTCTGGACATGGGCCAAGGAGCGGAGCAGGGCGGCGCGTTCAATGGTGATGTTCATCGTGTCTTCTACCGGCGCTGGCGGGGCGGGACATGTCACGGTCCCGAGGGACCGCGCTCTATTCTCCGGTATGCCGAACCACCATGACCGGCGGCAGGCAGGCCGGGGTCGGAGTATAGCATGCCGTTTCCGACACTAAAGACTTTATTCGCACCACGCCGCTGTTACGCCATCGAGCTTTGAGCCTTTCTCAGGGCGATGGCAAAAGCCAAATACCAAGGCTCGATGGCATGAAAGAGGATTAGAAGGGCAACTTCATGCCAGGCGGCAACTTCAGCCCGCCCATCAGTTTTTGGGTTTCTTCGGCGACCAAAGCATCAAGTTTAGTTTTCGCATCGTTAAAAGCAGCAACAATTAAATCTTCCAGAACTTCGGTATCGTCCGGCGTAACTACATCTTTTGATAAATTAACCTTCTTCAAATCGCCCCGGCCATTGATGGTGATTCGCACCATTCCAGCGCCCGACTGCCCGGTAACCTCGATTTCGCCCAAACGCTCTTGCATTTCTTGCATTTTGCCCTGCATTTGCTGGGCCTGCTTCAGCATATTGCCAATGTTTTTCATAGCTCCAGGTCTCCTTCGTCATCGTAAAAATCGTCGTGGGTGTCATCATCGGATCCAGGCACCGGATCGGAATCCGTATCGACGTGTGCGGCGTTCGTCGGCGAAGCGGCTTTAGGGGTCAGATCATGGACGTCGCCCATGCGGGATCCGGGAAAGGTTTCCAATACGGCTCGAACCACCGGATGCGCCTCTGCGGTTCGCCGCTCGGCGTCTCTGATTTCGGCGTCCTGTTCGGCAAGGGTCGGTTCCCCCGGAGCCTCGAAATTGGCCGCTACGGTCCAACGTCGGCCCGTCCATTCGGATAGCAATGGCCCTAGCCGATTGACCAGATCGCGCGGTGCTCGGTCTTTGGGGCGAATTTCCAAGACCCCTGGTTCAAGACGAACCAGATGGACGCTGTTGCAAAGATGGGCGTGAAGGGTGCCTTCCCGATGCTCGGAAAAAAGCTGAACCAAATCTCGGAACGTACAGCCCGCCGCCATCACGGCTGTTTCGGTGGGATGCGGCACTGAAGCCAATGCCGTTCCGGCAACGGACGCAGTTGATCCACCGGAATAAGGGCTGGCGCTGCCGGACCCAGAGGGCGGAGCCCGAAAAGCCGAAGCCGAAGCCGAAGCCGAAGCCGAAGCCGCAGTCGATGCCGCAGTCGATGCAGTCGGAGCCGCCGGGGCAGGGGCGGGCAGGCTGGTTCCAGCTCCAGCTCCAGTCCCGGAGCGGCCTGGAAACTGGCGAATCAGGTCCGATGGTGTCGGCAGATCGGCGGCATAGGCCAGCCGAATGACCACCATCTCCACCGCTTGATGGGGCACCGGGGCCAACTGAGCCTCGTTCAGGCCTTTCAGCAAAAGTTGCCAAGCACGGGTCAGAAGGGGCACGCTCAACCGCGCCGCCAATCCGCCACCCCGCATCCGTTCCGCTTCAGGTGTCGCTGGGTCAGAGAGAGTCTCGGGAGCGACCTTTGCTCGGGTTAAAAAATGGGTCAGATCGAGTAAATCTCGCAGCACAACCAAGGGATCGGCGCCATTGCGATGCAATTCGGCCAATAGGGTCAACGCATCGGCAGGACGGCCCGTCAAGGCAGCTTCGAATAGGTCGATGATGACGGCCCGGTCGGCCAGCCCCAGCATGTCGCGGACTTGCTCGGCGGTGACCATGGAGCCGCCCAAAGCAATCGCTTGGTCAAGCAGGCTGAGGCCATCGCGCACCGAACCATCGGCAGCCCGAGCAATCAAGGCTGTGGCGTCCGGTTCGATGGTGACGGCTTCGTGAGCAGCAACTCGTGTGAAATGCTCGATGAGAACCGGCGATGCCACTCGCCGCAGATCAAAGCGTTGGCACCGCGACAACACCGTCACCGGGACTTTGCGAATCTCGGTGGTGGCAAAGACAAATTTGACGTGACTAGGAGGTTCCTCAAGAGTTTTTAAGAGCGCATTGAAAGCGTTCTTGGACAGCATATGCACTTCGTCGATAATATAGAGCTTATAGCGTGCCGATACCGGACTATAGCGAACCCCGGAAATAATATCGCGGATATCATCCACCCCGGTATGGGAGGCTGCGTCCATTTCCAGAACATCCACATGGCGATCTTGAATGATCGCCCGGCAGGGTTCACACACGCCGCACGGCGCTATGGTTGGTCCGCCTTGACCGTCAGGCCCGATACAGTTTAGCGCTCGCGCAATAATCCGGGCGGTGGTGGTCTTGCCAACGCCGCGCACGCCGGTCAGCATGAAAGCTTGGGCGATTCGGCCTGATGCGATGGCGTTGCTGAGGGTTCGCACCAACGCTTCCTGGCCGATCAGCTCGGCGAAGGTCGTCGGGCGATACTTACGCGCCAACACGCGATAAGCGACGAGGGCTGTCGGTGTCGGGGTATCCGATGAATCGGCGGTCGGCTGATCGTTCACACGCGGCTTCCAACGGCCAGTTCAGCAGCGACCGGATTGGCCGCAGTCGGGGTTGACGCTTCCCACATCCGGCCGACCGAGGCGGAAACGGGTGGGAGGCTGACAAGCGACCCGAGTTTGAACTCGTTACGGCTGCTTCCTTCCGGACCTGACCGAGTTGGCGAGGAACCCGTCCACCGCCAACCTCCCGCTGCCTTATATCAACATCCAGGGGGGGGACGGCAAGGGCCTTGTTGGAAATACAGCATGTTTTTGCGTCTTAGGGACAGGGTTCGCTTGGCGCTACCCTTACTTCTTCGGAGCCCCCAGATATAACGAAATTGGCGCCGCTTTGGGCAAAGCGGCGTTTGTCGGTGGTTGGAGCAAGCGGGGAAGGGGGCCGCCGTCGCGGCCCGATACCGGCGATGTGTCAGTATCAGGGCCCGATGGTATCATAGGACGAATATCGGTTCAGGCGCGGATTGAGATGTTGATCGGTTCGCTGCTTGTGTGTGGGCGTGCTAAGGTTGGTTGGTGGTTTGCTGCTTTTGGGATTTGAGAGATGACCGCTGTTGCCTTCGATACCTTGAAGTTAGCACGTAAGCTGCGCGATACGGCGCATATGTCCCAGGAACAGGCGGAAGGGATTGCTGATGCATTGGCTGAAGCGATGTCTGGCGCGGAGTTGGCAACGAAGGCTGATATTACTTCTCTTAAGAATGAAATAAAGTCTGATCTTACTTCTCTTAAGAATGAAATAAAGTCTGATGTTGCAGATATTAAGGGCAAGATTAAATCTGATATTGCAGACGTCAAGACTGATATAGCGAATGCTAAGACCGATGTTTTTAAGTCTGTTATGGCTTTAATTATTGGTGCCGTCGTTTTAAATTCCGTTGTCGTTCTCGGCTCGATGTTTGGTTTGGCAAAATTACTTGGTCATTGATGTTTTTCTGCCGCCTCGCATTCCATCTTATCAAGACCCTTCGCAGAGGCCCGGAGTTTTTGCACTCCAGTCGGTAGAGATCATGCCTTGGCTTTTGCAGCACAAAAAGTTTGGGTGGAAGGGTCCAACGCTCTGAAATCCAAGCCTTTCATTGCCCTTTGTGTCCCCATACAAAGGGCTGCCTAGCGGCGAGCGTTCTTTCCTTATCAAGGCCCGATGGTATGATAGACCGAGTTTTCGGGCGATTTAGCGTTGTGGGGTGCCGGCGCTATGCCCACATTAAGATAATTCGATATCCTATTGAGAAATCAAAATAATTTTTTGCGTGGGTGCTTCGTCTCATTTTCCATAATATATCTTATGCGACAAACGGCAAACCCCAAAACCGGAAACTTTCTATGTTATCAACAGGTTGTAAGGCTATTTTTAAGCCCTTTGAGTCATATCACACAAAAGGTTATCGCGCCTCAGGTAGGCTTATCCGCATATGTGGGCTAAGGCGCCGACCAACTTCAAGCCAACAGCAGACTCTGGACGGGGGAAAGGTTATCAAGGGATAACAACCAATGCAAAACAAAAATTAAACACGGCACAGAGCGGATTAAGGGAATTGATCGCTAAACCGCTCTGTCCATACTATCGAGCTTTAATGTTGACCCCATTAAGGCTGCCCTTCAGACGCCGGGCGGGCCGTCCGTGCCCTTGGCTTTGCGTCCACAAAGACGCGCGGAGCCGTCGTCGCGGCCTAATACCGGCAAACCACAAGACGGGCGGGCATTGTGCGTGTAAAATCCAAAGGTGTGGACGTCTACGCCAAAGATCAGTTGGAGACAAAAAATGCCCTGCCCTACGAGCAGAAAAACTTGTTTGGTTTGCACTTTCGTCCCACAGGATTACCAAGGTACCGTCGCACCGTGTCGCGTGACCTCGCCGATTTGCTCGATCACCGAAGATGGAATAACAGCCGGAGTATTGGGTGCAAAACTCCCCTGCCCGTCTCCTCTTTATTGCGCATCGATAAAGAAGGTGCGGGCAATATGCCCGCACCTTCAAAATGATCGACAAGACCAAAAGGCTATGGTGTTATCAATCAATACTAAGGGTGTCAAAATTTCGTTCCCACCAACTCAGACGGCGGGAGTATAGCGTGTAAGTGTCGTTGCCGCTCTTGGACTTTAATCCCGATTGCCAGGCTTTATGGATCGCCTGATCGGGCAGTGTGCAGGCGGATACCAGGGTCGCACTGACCAGAGCCGTCGGCAGCCCGGTATCTCTAGCGATGCCGGGAACCGTGCGCAGCTCGAAGCTGGGATCGGCTAGGCAAGCCAGCACAGCGCGCTCTTGGGCCGAACAAGCTTGGAGCCGTTTGCCCGGAGGATCAATTGTTTTTGTCCCCAATCCATCCTGAATTTGATCTCTACGAATCAGGTCAGCAAGAATGACCAGTATCAATGCGTTGAGGATGCGGTCTTTAATAGAGATAAATGGAACATAGTTCCAAAGAATAGATATGAGCGTATTCAGAATACCGGAGCCCAATTGTTGCTTAACTAAGGCTGGAACGATCTTGCTGGCACGAATTTTGATCTGTTTTACCAGAATTTGGTAAGCTTCGATCGACATTCTGGGCCAATCTGGTTGCGGAATTTGCTGATCCAGGGCATTGAACGCCGCTTCCAGTGCCGAAGATAAAGGAATGATTGGCGTTTCGGTTCCGCTGATTCCGCCTTTACCGGCCTCATCGACGATCGAGTTCGTGGCAGGAAGCGTAAAGTATTTCCGCAGGAATTGCTGGCAATTGCGCTGACCAAGTTGGAAGTCGTGTTCCCGGAAGCTTTGATCCAAAAATCCGCCAAAACCGCCCAATAGACCGCAGGCAATGTCTGACGAACTGGGGGCCGAGCTGCCGTCGCGGTGAGGGGCAATCAAGAACCGACTCCGCACGGACGGATCCGCCGCTGCGACCAATTCATCCAACTTGAATCGGGCTTGCTGAATCAGTGTCGGAATCAGTGCTGTGATGATCGCTGCTAGCCCATTATCCAGAGAATCAACTTGGGGAAAGGCGTAACCTTCAGGGAAAGGAGCGACCATAATCACCGCATGATCCGCGTCCGTGGCACTTTGGGGCGCGCTGTTCGGATCGCTCTTAATCGCGTAGCGGGCTAATTCGAAGGGCTCATTATCGATCACGCCACCGTCAACCGCAACAAAACCGAATTGTCCGCCGGGAGGATTCCAATCGGGTGGCCATGACGGATTGATGGAGCCGCCTTTTCCCGTGGGAGTTGGCCATTTCCGACCATCGTAATTTTGTTGCGTCGCGGTCAGTTTCCGCGCCGCCAAGCCCACCGGGAATGCGCCGGTGGCAAGGGCGCTGTCGCCCATCTCGCTCCAGGCCGGGCTGGCCTCTCCGAATGTGTTTAAATCCTGAGCCTGAAGCGGAGACGAAGGATCGTCGTCAGCCCATGCGCTTCTAGTCGGGTTACAACCCAAGCCGGTGACCGCATAATGCTTGCGGTCACCGTGATTCAGCATGCGATAGCTTGTTTTTCCATTTGGAGAATCTGTTTCAAAACTGATGTCATACTGAATTCCTCGCATATTGGTCACAGTTACGTAAATATGTAGGTTTTCAGATAAAAAATCATAGGGTACTAAATCCGGCTTTGGTGAAGGTACCTGTAGTGCATTCTCGCGAATTTTATTAAGTAGATTAGAATTCAGCATCGATAAAACTTTTTGGCCATTATTAATATCGTCAAGCGATAAGAAGGAAATCTCTCCTTTGGGAGCGGTCATCCGAACCTGTTCGACCCAAGCCGAATACAATCCGGGTAGCACGCATTCAATTGTTCCGCCGTTGGTGGTAATCTTCCGGGTTGGCTGCAAACCATGAGCGAGAGCGATGGTTCCCAACACTGCCGTCATGCCACCCGCCGACGCGCCGGTCATGGCCACGATGGGGGCGCTGTGAGCGGTGGGGGCTGTTGCCCCGGATGCTTCGGCGTCCTTCTTGGCCTTAGCCTTGGCTTTTTCCCAAGCCGCCTGGGCATGGATCAAAAAATCGAACACCCCGGCGGTATAAGCTCCCGCCGAAATCGCCCCCGCCATCGTCAAACCGATTCGAAATGTCTGCCCTTCGCTCATTGCCGTGCTCTCCCTCGGAACCCTGTTGCCGATAGCTCCGGCTTTGGATCGAGCGGACCCTCTTCCATGGTTGGAAGCTGGTAATGAATCCCCTGATCCGTTCACCAGGATGCTCTCTAAACCTGAAGAAATTCATACGTAGGTATGAATGCCATCGAAGCCTGGGAGATGGTATAACTTTTCATATTAAAGTGCAATTGATCTCTAATGTTACCATATTTTTGATAGTTTCTTTGTGAGTGAGCATTTAGAAGAATTTTACCATCAGGTTTAGCATAGTTTTGTATTCACACTGGCCTCCTGTCGTCAAAAAGATTTATTCTGGATTTTGCTCTAACCACGACAATAATCCTCGTGCGGCGGCAACCCCGGTGCTGAAGGCTGCTTGTAAAAGATAGCCGCCGGTTGGGGCCTCCCAATCAAGCATCTCTCCAGCGACGAAGACGCCGGGCTTGGTGCGCAGCATGAATTGGCCATCCAACGACTCCACCATGTCGACGCCTCCGGCGGTGGAAATGGCGCGTTCGATAGATCCGGTCGCAGTCAGTGTCACCGGGAGGCTTTTGATTCGCGCAGCCAGGGCTCCAGGGTGCTGGTCGATGGCGGCGCGGGAGACCTCTCGGATCAGTCCGATGGCTTCGGGAGATAAGCCGGCAGCCGCGCGCAAGGTGGTGGACAGAGAGCGGCCCTTGCGAGAGATCAGAAGCCGCCGTTCCAACTCTACCGCCGTAAGTCCCGGCCGTAGGTCTAAGGTGAGGATGGCTTGGCCCGTGGCAGCGATGGTCTCTCGCAAGGGTGCCGAGAGCGCGTAAAGGGCACCGCCTTCCAGGCCTCCGGCCGTAATCATCAATTCGCCCTGACGGACGGTACCGCCAAAGGATAAAATCACCGGCTTTACGGGCCGGCCTTGGAAACGCTGCCGAAACGAGTCCGACCACGGCACCACAAACCCGCAATTGGCAGGACGTAAAGGCAAAATTCCAATATTCTGGGCCGCCAGAATCGGCACCCACAGACCGTCCGAACCCAGGCGCGGCCATGATGCTCCTCCCAACGCCAACAGCATGGCGTCGGTCGCGATGGCCTGAGAGTGCCCGTCTGGTCCTGCGAACAGGGCAAGCCCGTTTTCGTCCCATCCCAACCATCGATGACGAGGCGCCAATATGACGCCAAGCCGGGTCAGACGGTGAAGCCAGGCCCGCAGCAGCGGCGAGGCTTTGAAAGCGCGCGGGAAAATCCGGCCACTGGAGCCGACAAAAGTTGGCTGCCCCAGTGATTCGCACCAGCTTTGCAAGGCTGCCGGCGGAAAGGCGGTGATGGCCGGAGTCAGTCGATTCGCCCCTGCCCCATAGCGCGTAAGGAATACCTCGAGCGGTTCGCTGTGAGTGAGATTCAATCCTCCTCGCCCGGCCATCAACAGCTTGCGGCCCATGGAGGGCATCCGGTCGTAAACCGTTACCGCTCGCCCGGCGCTGGCGATCACGTCGGCAGCCATTAATCCAGCAGGACCGCCACCCACGACGACGATGCGGGCAAGAGAGGGATGGGACGTCATGGAAAAGGTAAATCCTTAAAAAACTTTGACGACGGGCCTGGTCTCGCTGTTCGGGGCCTCGCGCCCTGTTGGAAGGCTTGGCTCTTCCCGTCCTGTGAATACCGGCGACCCCTGACATGACCCGTCGCCGATCTTCGGGCTGCGATGGCGGCCCGCGTCCTCGTGGACAGAAGCCAAGGGCGCGGACGCGCCCGCCCGGCGGGTCTTTTTTATGGGAACATTAAAGCTCGATGGTATGATACGCCAGCCTCATTCGCTGAATGCCCCCGACAAGAGCATTGATGCCAGATCAAGACCGGGTGTAAGAGGGCCGGCATCGGGAGTCATCGGCCTCTTGTCCGGGTTCGGGGCATCGGTCTATTGTCTTGTCGGCTGCGCTGCGGCGGCTTGCTCGGATCGCCTTGTTCCGGTCACGGATCGACGATTCTCCGTGTTCCGCGCTTCCGGTCGTTGCCGGGTGCGGCGGGGCTTCGTGCGCCGCCCATCGTGCCCAAAGAAATCAGGTCGATAAGGACCCTCAGGAGGACTCCACCCGATGCCCCATCCTCGTTCCGACGCTCTGGTCAGCACCGACTGGCTCGCCAGTCACCTGAATGCGCCCGATGTCAGAGTGGTCGACGGAACCTATTTCCCGGCGGCAACCGGTCGCAATGCCCGCGCCGAATACCAAGCCTGTCACATCCCCGGCGCTGTCTTCTTCGATATCGAAGAAATTGCCGATACGGGCTCGGATCTGCCGCATATGCTGCCCCCACCCGAAAAATTCTCCAGCCGGATGCGTAACTTGGGATTGGGTGATGGTAACCGGATCATCATCTATGACGCCCATGGCCTGATGTCGGCGGCTCGGGTGTGGTGGATGTTGCGGGTGTTCGGCCATCACGACGCCGCTGTACTGGATGGTGGCTTGCCCAAGTGGGTCGCTGAAAATCGGCCCGTGGAAGACTTGCCGCCTGTGCCACGCCAGCGTCATTTCAATGCTACCTACAATCATACATTGGTTCGTGATCTGGATCAGATCCAAAAAAATATTGGAACTCGACATGAGCAACTTTTGGATGCTCGCGCTGCCGAAAGATTCTCGGGCGAAGTCGATGATTCGTGGCCCGATCGTCGTCGTGGCCATATTCCCGGCGCGTTGAACCTGCCTTACACAACCCTGCTGGATCCCGAGACGAAAACGATTCTGCCCCTCGAACAGTTGCGTCAGCGTTTCTCAGCGGCTGGGGTTGATCTCAATAAGCCGATTGCCACCACTTGTGGTAGTGGCGTGACCGCTTGCGTTTTGGCCTTGGGATTGCACTTGGTTGGGGCCGATGACGTTGCCGTTTATGACGGTTCGTGGGCCGAGTGGGGGTTACGTTCCGATCTGCCAGTGGCGGTCGGGGCCTGACCATATCGGGAAGCTTTGCTCCGTGGGCGCTAGGATGAGGCTTTGCGTGGGCTTCGCCCACACCCGCAAAGGGTCAGTTGGCCCTTTGAACTCTTGATGTTTTCGCTATAACGTCTGAGGTCAAGGAGGCTATGCCTCCTTGCGGGTGCGGTGTGGAACTCTGTGAAAGCCCAAAAATAGCACTGTGGGCTTTGCCCCCTGCCCTCGCCGGGACCGATACTAGCGAGTTATAACAATGACACACTGCCGGTATCGGGCCGCAACCGCGACCCCGCGCGCCTATGCGCGCGAAGCCAAGGGAACGGCGCTATCGCACCGGGATTCTTGAGCGTTATTGTTACATATCTTGAAATGCGGGCGGTTCCGGCCTTTGTGCCGGGGCCAGCGCCCGGTGCTAACGCTTTGATTCGTCAGATTACCCCGCCCACTGTCGCCAGTTACCGCTTTCTTTACAACGGAGTTGGTGAGCCTTGGCTGTGGCATGAGCGCCGCCTGTTTGACGACGAGGCGATTGCCGACCTTCTTCGGGATGATCGGATTGAGTTTCTGGTGCTCAGTCAGGATCGCCGAATCGCGGGTTTTGCCGAACTGGATCGGCGCCAACCGTCTCATGTCCATTTGGCCTATTTTGGCCTTTTGCCGGCCTATATTGGTCGTGGGCTTGGCCCCTGGTTACTGGCTCACACCATTCGTCAGGCTTGGCGTGGTGATACCCGGTGCGTGGGAGTCAATACTTGCACCTTTGACCACCCGGCCGCTCTTGGCCTTTATCAGCGCATGGGCTTTGTCATCACGCAGTCGGTGATGCGTCAAGTCCTGGACCCCCGGTTGTCCGGCCTGCTGCCGCTCGACGCAGCGCCGCATATTCCGTTGGCTCAATAGAAAGTGGACGCGCCCACTCGGCGTCTGAGGGCAGCCTTGATGAGTCACCATCAAGGCCCGATGGTATGATTCAGAATCTGACTGAGGAACAGCTTTGTTCGCTCTGATTGGGGGTGCGTGAAGAAATCCGTGGGGGCTGCTCGCTCGATAATTTCGCCCTGATCCATAAACAAAACCCGATCTGCAACGCTTTTAGCGAACCCCATTTCGTGAGTGACCACCAACATGGTCATGCCATCCCGCGCCAAGCCGATCATAACCTCAAGAACTTCATTCACCATTTCGGGATCAAGCGCCGAAGTGGGCTCATCAAACAACATGACCTTGGGCTTCATAGCCAGCGCCCGAGCAATCGCCACCCGCTGCTGTTGTCCGCCAGACAATTGGCTAGGATAGCGGTCGGCGAAGTCGGCGATTCGCACCCGTTCCAGCAAGGCGCGAGCGGTCGCCTGGGCTTCGGCCAAAGGCTGACGACGCACCCGAATTGGTGCCAGAACACAATTTTCTAGAACCGTAAGATGTGGAAAAAGATTGAAATGCTGAAAAACCATCCCAATTTCGCGTCGAACAGCATCAATGTGCCGAATATTATTGGTCAGTTCGGTCCCATCTACTACAATTCGTCCCTGTTGGTGTTCCTCTAGGCGGTTGAGGCAGCGAATCAGGGTCGATTTTCCCGATCCTGATGGCCCACAAATGACGATTCTCTCGCCTCGACCGACGTCCAAGTCGATTCCACGCAGAACATGACATTCGCCGTACCATTTATGGAGAGCTTCAATGCGAATGATCGGGGCGTCTTGATCGATCATAGAGGCTTCTGGCTGTGCTTGATGTTGGCTTCCAACCATCGACTGTACCTCGCAAAGAAGAAACAGAAGGAAAAATAGATAATTCCAATGAACACATAGGCCTCGCGATAGAAGCCGTGCCAGAACGGATCGCTTAATGAACTCTTCGCAGTCCGCAATAAATCAAATAAACCAATAACTAGCACCAATGAAGTATCTTTAAAGAGGCCAATAAAAGTATTGACTAGAGGTGGAATTACCAATGACAAAGCTTGAGGTAAAATAATAGCCACCATCTTTTGCCAATATCCGAGTCCTAGGGCATCGGCTGCCTCTCCTTGTCCTTTGGGAATTGCTTGCAATCCGCCCCGAATGACTTCGGCCAAGTAAGCCGACGCAAAGAGAATGAAGGCAACTTGGGCTCGCAACAATTTATCGATGGTGACGCCCGTCGGTAGAAACAGAGGCAGCATCACCGACGCCATAAAAAGCAAGCTGATCAACGGCACCCCGCGAATCAGTTCGATCCAAGCCACCGACAGCCCGCGCACCAGAGGCAGCGTCGAGCGTCGCCCTAGCGCCAGCAAAATCGATATCGGAAAGGCGACGACCAATCCAACCGTTGCCAGCCCCAGAGTCAGCGGCAAGCCACCCCATAGCGAGTCCTCGACCGCCGGCAACCCCAAAACACCCCCGGCCATCAAAACGCCCATGCCCCCTAGCCCCACCAGCCACAAGGGCGCCAACCAATGACGCCATAATCGGCGATCACAGCTCACGGTCAATAGGACGATAAACACCAGGACCACCAACCCTGGCCGCCAAAGCTGGTCGTGGGGATAGGTGCCAAACAAGATGAATAGTAATTTCTCGTGAATAAAAGCCCAACAGGCGCCATCGGCGGCTCGGCAGGCTGCGGCGTCGCCGGACATCACGCTGTCCAAAAAGCCCCAGCGCACCAACGGCGGGAGAATGACAGCCAATCCCCACAGGATCAGCACCGTGAGTAGGGTATTGCCCCAACTGTTGAACAAATTGGCGCGGAGCCACCCCAGCGCCCCCGCATCCGGCCCTCTTGGCCGACTCGGCGGCAAGGCGACGGGACGTTCTGTCATCGATTGTCTCCACGACATGCCGACATCCACCACCTCCGCAACCAACTCTTATCGCAACTGAATGCGGGCATTGTACCAGTTCATGAGCGCCGACAGGGTCAGGTTGATCACCAGAAAAACGCCCATGATCATGGCCACACCCTCGATGGCTTGGCCGGTTTGATTGATGGTGGTGTCCAGGACCGAAACCACATCGGGATAGCCGATAGCAACCGCAAGCGAACTGTTCTTGAGCAAATTGAGGTGTTGACTGGTCAATGGCGGCACAATCAGCCGGAGCGCCTGGGGCAGAATCACCAAACGCAAGATCAGCCCCGGCGACAACCCCAAAGCTCGCGCCGCTTCGGTTTGACCAGGATCTACCGCCAAGATACCACTCCGAACGATTTCGGCAATGAAGGCCGCCGTATACATCACCAATCCCAACAACAGGGCCAGGAATTCGGGACTGAAAGCCATGCCGCCGCGAAAGTTGAAGCCTGCTAAATGAGGGACATCCAGGGCGGTCGGTGCCCCCCAGGCCAGCCACGCCAAGAGGGCCGCCCCTACCAACAAGCTTCCGGCCATCAATGGTGGTAGGGGACGACGGCGCCACCGTCCGATTATCAGCAGTATGACCACCACTGCGATGACAGCGATGCCAACCGATAACCAAGCGGGACTGGCCGCCAACATCGGCACCACCAATCCGCGATTACTAAGAAACACATTCGGCAGGGGTGACAGGGCTTGACGAGGTCCAGGTAGAGCCTCGGTAATCACTGCGTACCACAAGAACAGTTGCAGCAATAACGGGACGTTCCGCACGAGTTCGACGTAGACTCTGGCCAAGCGGGCCGCCAGCCAGTTGCTTGATAGCAAACCAATCCCAATTAAGGTTCCGAGCAGCGTGGTGAGAACCAAACCAATCCCGCCCACTTTGAGGGTGTTGAGCAGACCAACCAGGAACGCTCGTCCGTAAGAGTCGGCGGCTGAACAGGGGATCAAGCATTCGCCGACCTCGAAATTCGAGGGCCGGGACAGAAAGCCAAATCCCGTGGCGATCGAGCCGCGCGCCAGATTATCCAGAGCGTTGGCCGCAAGCCACCCCACCAAGCCAATCACGGCCCCCACCAACAGCACTTGAATCGCCACCGCCCGCACCCTCGGATCCCCCCAGCAGGAGGGCCAGCAGGAGGGCCAGCAGGAGGGCCAGCAGGAGGGCTTAGGCGGTGTGGTCAAGGCGCGATTCCAGCGAGGCATGGTCGATTCACCGAAATGGCGGTGAATACATCAGTCCACCCTGGGTCCAAAGCGCATTCACGCCGCGATCCAATTTCAAGGGGCTCTCCTTACCAACATTGCGTTGGAAAATTTCTCCATAATTACCGACCTGTTTGATGACGTTATAGACCCATTTATCATCAATTCCTAGGGAATGGCCAACTCCTGGCTGCACACCAAGCAACCGTTGCACCGTAGGATCTGGACTTGTCAGGGCGGCATCAACTGTCTTGGAGGTGATCCCTCTCTCTTCCGCCTCAAGAGTGGCGAAAACCACCCAACGCACCAAGTCGAACCATTGATCATCACCGTGACGCACCGCCGGCGCCAAAGGTTCTTTGGAAATCAGCTCTGGCAGGATCACGTAATCATCGGGATTGGGCGCATCAGCAGCCCGAATCGAGGCTAGCTGCGAGGTATCCGAGGTTAACACGTCACAACGACCCGAAAAGAAGGCGTGATTGACCTCTGACAGTGCCTCGATCACCACCGACTGAAACGTCATTTTGTGACTGCGGAAATAGTCCGAGAGATTCAGTTCGGTGGTGGTGCCGGTTTGGACGCAGATGGATGCGCCATCAAGCTCTAGGGCGCTTTTAATCCCGGCCTTTTTGGCCACCATAAAGCCCTGGCCGTCATAAAAGGTTGCCGGAGCGAAATGCAGGCCATTCTCGGTGTCCCGAGTCAAAGTCCAAGTGGTATTGCGGGACAATAAGTCGACTTCACCGGATTGCAGTGCGGTGAATCGTTGCTGGGTACTGAGTGGTATGAATTTGACTTTTTCAGCATCACCGAACAAGGCGGTGGCTACGGCCCGACAGATATCGACATCCAGGCCGGTCCATCGGCCATTGCTGTCTGGGCTGGAAAATCCCGCCAATCCGACATTAGTTCCGCACTGGACAAATCCTCGAGCCTTGACCGCATCGAATGTTGTTCCGGCCTGTGCGACTCCGCTGGCCATGGCCAGAGTCAGGACGGTCCACGCCGCCGCTACCCATTCCCGCCTCATGGATATCTCCTTCTTGATCTGTACCGCTTCACGTATACGCGGCCATCACCACGGCAATATCCGACCGTCATAGTTGAAGAAACGGCCATTATCCGCCGTAGTCAAGCGATCGATCACCTGCCGCATGGCGGCAACGCTAGCCGGCGCCTCCAGGGGTGCCTCAGTGCCTCCCATGTCGGTGCGAACCCACCCTGGGTGAATGACGATCACTCGGAATCCTTCGCGGTTCAATTCGATGGCCAAGGTCTTCATAGCTGCGTTCAAAGCGGCCTTGGACGAACGATAGTACAGGCTGCCGCCAGTGACGTTGTCGCCGATGCTGCCCATCAGGCTGGTCAACGACACGATTTTACGCTGCCTGCCGGCGCGCAGGCAGCCCAACACCGCCTCGGTCAGGCGCACCGGCCCAAATAGATTGGCCGCCATGACTTTTTCCCATGCCGGGTAGTTCATGGCCCCGAGCGGGTCTCCACCCAAGCCATACAGGCCGGCGTTATTAATCAGAAGGTCGATGGGGCGACCGTTCAAGCGTGCCGTCAACGCCGCCACTTGCTGCGATTCGGTCACGTCGACGGGGAGGATTTCGACATCACCGGCCACATTCCGCAGGGCTTCGGCGCGTTCGACATCGCGCGCCGTGCCGAGGACTGCCCATCCTGCGGCAGCGTATTGCCGCGTAAACTCGAGGCCAAGACCACGATTGGCGCCGGTCACTAAAACCACAGGCATCTCTCTGCTCCCTTTTCCAGCCCAAGGGTGAGGATATCCTATTTTCACCATCACCATTGCTTCTGTAAATAGCGATCAAAGGATATCAATCATGAGCATGCGCTTTGGAATTAGAGCGCGCTATATAAGTATGCTCAGTCGCCTTTAGAGAAAGTGGCTTTTGTGAAGACGCGCTGGCGTCGATGATTTTTATTTCAGAGGGAGAGGCCTACCGATGTTATTGGCCTTGACGAGCCTCAGTATTGTAATTAATTTATCATTAACACGCCTTGGGTGCAGGAGAGTCCGACGGTCAGGGATGCGGAGGGTGCGGCGACGTACCGGGGGGTTTGGTGTGCCATTCCGTTGTGTTCTGATACTGGCGAGCCATGACAATGACCCGCTCATGCGGGTAAAGCCGCGACGCCGTTTATGTGTTTTCCTGGACGCAAAGCTAAAAATGCGAATGCGCTTGCTTGGCATTTAAGGCAACCTTGGTGGAATTCCCACAAAGGTCGATGGTTTCAGTTTGCTCTAGCCTCCGAGGGAATCATGTTTACTGAATGGTTCGATCTTTGGTTGGCATTTGCACTTCCGGTTGAGGTGCCACCGGCTCGGGATCGTTTGGCCGGCAGCCTGATTGGTCAATGCCTAGGAGACGCCTTGGGTTTTGTCGTCGAAGGCTATTCGAGGGAAATTTGCCAGGAGTATGTCGATGAAATTTTGTTAACAGATAAGGCTGGCACGATTGGACGATCTCCCCACCAATTTGGACAATACACCGACGATTCACAGTTAACCCGAACGCTCATCGAAAGTTACGTTGCGTGTCGAGGCTTTGATCCCGAAGATTACGCACAACGTCTTGCTGACCTTTTTACTGAGCAGCGGGTGGTCGGTCGGGGGCGCGCATCTACGGCAGCAGCGGTTCGTTTGGCCCAGGGCGTGCCCTGGCAACAGGCCGGAGTACCGGCACCCTATGCCGGCAATGGTGCTGCCATGCGAGCTGCACCTATTGGTTGGATGTTCCCCAATCGGCATGTTACTTTGATTGAAACGGCACGAGTTCAGGCTCGAATCACCCACACAGATCCCCGCGCCATCGCCGGGTCAGTGGTGATCGCTGGGGCGGTGGCGTTGGCTTTGCGGACCCGCGAGGGCCGCTTGAAACGGGAAACCATGATCGAAACTCTGGCCGATTGGGTCCGTCCCATTGAGCCCGATTTTGCTGCCGATTTGGAGCAGTTACAGAGCTTGGTGGGTCGAGAGCCCGCCGATGCCCACTGGCTGATCAGTCGGGCCGGTCGCAAACCTGGAGACAATGACGTCGGCACCGATCGTTGGCAGGCCAGCGATGATATTATTTCAGGCTATGTGGTGCCCAGCGTCTTGTGGAGTCTGTACAGCTTCCTGCGTTCGCCCGAGGATTATTGGGGGGCGGTCTGTCTTGCCATCTCAGGAGGCGGCGACACCGACACCACGGCAGCCATGACCGGGGCCATCAGTGGCGCCTATCTTGGATTGGATGCCCTGCCCCGTCGGCTCGCAGAACGCTTGAACGACTGTGGAACCTGGAATTTTGATGAGTTGGTTGCGTTGGCCAACGCCTTTTCGACGGTGCGCAACCGGGGGGCCTAATCGTTGTCGGAGGATCCGGCCCCCCTGCCCCGCAAGCACTCCCGATTCCTTGATCTCGGGACATGAGAGTTGAAGGAGCTGAACCTCGCCGTCATCAGGATGGAGAAGCGATTCGGCCCAATAAGTAGTCTTCGGTCTTTTCGACTTTCTGCTCCAGTCGGTTGATCTGATTCTCCAGGCTTTCGATGGTGGCTAACAAGGCCACCGAGCAGCCAAGTTCTGCCGCTCTTGCTTCCCGTCGGCGGCGCTCGGTGTTTGCCTGCTCGGCTTGGTGAGCCTCCCTGAACGCCAGCAATTCCACGCGATGAGCCTCAAAGCCCTCGGTATCCTCGAGATTCCAGCAGTCATCTTCCAGCCAGTCGGCTTTAAGCTTCCCAAGCTCGTCCTTGGTTCTAACGCGCATGACCTTCGCTCCTTTCGCGGGCTCTTCCTTTTGTAGGAAACATCCCATCAGGACGCTGTTTCGGCAGGCGGAGCGGTCCCAACCAGAGTCGCCAAAACGTCACCTTGACCAAACACAGCCCGATTGCGTCCAGCAATCTTTGCTTCATACATACGTCGATCGGCAGTCTCGACCAATTCATTGACGTCACGGGAGCCATCGGAAAGACGCTCCGCCAATCCCATGCAAACCGTTACGGGTTGCCCGTCGGGGCGGGCTCCGAACCCAATTTTGCCCAAACGGCTGATGACCAAGCGGGCACCTTCCCGATCAGTTCCAGACAGGACCAACAAGAACTCCTCCCCACCCCAGCGAATAAGAGCATCTCCCTGGCGCAAACCATTATGAAGCTGTAAGGCTACATGACGCAGCATTTGATCGCCAACATCATGGCCAAAGCTGTCATTGATCTGTTTAAATCGATCGATATCGACAAAGGCCAATGTTAACGGCAAATCTTTTTGTAAACTATGACGAAACTGGCTGTCCAGCAATTCGCTCCCCGCCCTGCGAGTCAAGGCGCCCGTCAAGGCATCAAAAGTGACTCGGCGAACCAGTGCGATCATATATTGTAATTGGCTCATCCCTGAAACCATGGCAGTGCCGCCAATCAATAACAGCAACCACATTGGCCCGGCCAGACTGGTCCAACTTTCTGTGTGCTGATACAGTTGGCTCGCAACCATAGTCAGAAAGACAACCAGCCAACAGGTTATGACCTCAAGCGCAGTTAAAGGAAAAATGCTGAGGCCCGCCACTACCGTATAAGGGAGGAACTCATAAAGATTTCGTACAAAACCGGAAATCCCCTCAGGACTGGCGTGAACAATAATTGGAACAGAAATCAGGTAAAAGAGAGGCGGCATCATCAACAGGCAAGCCAGCATAATGACCGCCGCTGGCCTAGGATCGCTGATCTGGCGTGGCCAAACCAGCGCAAGACAAATACCGGCTGCGGCCAATCGCAACGGCGCAATCGCGGTCCAAACCCAGCGATCAAAGGACAGGGAGTCCACCACAATCCACAGCGGAATCAAGACAGCGAAGATGCCCGCGATCACCTGGATGCGTGAAATGATCAGAGCGGCGCGATGCCGATGGACATAGGGGCTATGCCGCCACGGAATCACCAGATCGGCAGTTTCCTGCCATGTGACCTGTACGGGTGCGAAAATATACTTGGGAAAGGCCATGTCTACAGACGCCGCCGGGAATGACACCGTGACGTTGCCGATATTCTTCCGGCGAGCCGTCTTCTTCGCTGAGAGTGCGATGCCACAGGGCTATCGTCAAGGAAATAAACGCTCCTTGCGTTTAGTCCCAGCGTTTGGGAACGCCGGCGATTGACGGGGATTGCATCAAAACACAGCTATAAACTCGATACTCACGGACCGAGACGCCATTCAAGGATCACCAAACTGGGGCCAATACCGCACGATCATTCGTGGCCTTTTGGGATCGATTTGCTATAATAGGGCGTCTGGGCGGAGCTGCGGGTTGCCGATCCCTTCGCGAGCAAAGCAATGGCGGGAGAAATCCAATGCGGAAGCGTGTTCACATTTTGCGAATAGTCACGGCCACATTTTTTTTGCTTCTCTGGAATGGGTCGCCAGCACGGGCTGATGGTTTTGGAACTCGCGAAGAAGCTCAAGCAATGGTCGAGCGCGCAGCTGTATTTCTAAAATCCAATGGTCGTGCAGCCGCTTTGGCTGAATTTGGAAATCCAAAGGGTCAATTTATTGATCGAGACCTTTATCTTGTGACCTATGACGCTGCCAGCGGCGTTCGCTTGTCGCATCCCATCAATCCGAAATTAGTTGGAAAATCGACCCTTGATATGAAAGACCTCGATGGCAAAGCTTACGGCCAGGAAATTTTAACCACCGCAAATACCGTTGGTAGTGGATGGGTTGATTTTAAATTTTCAGACCCAATAACTAAAAAGTTAGGCGACAAAAGCCTTTACGTTCTAAAGGTAGGTGACATTATAATTGGTTGTGGTGTTTACAAGCACTAAATCTTCTTTTGGTCAGAGGGCTGAGTATGTTCCATGCAACGGGACTTAGGGCAAAGTTATTTATTGCTCCGGCGATTATTATAATCGCGACGATCGTTCTTTGTTCAATGTCCTATCAAATTATCTTGCAACAAGAAAGTGGCTTGACGATTCTCTATACGTCGTCATTGGCTAAAAAAGAGAAAGTCAGCCAACTTTTAATTTCTCTTTCATCTGTCAATGTCGGACCTTATCGTATTTTAGATTGGCAGAATATCGGTGTTAAACCAGAGAAAATTTCGGAAGAAATTGCTAAGACTGTTAATCAGGTTAAATTAGTTGAGAGTATTATTAATCAATTAAAATCAGAATATCAGTATAAGGAAGATGAAAAAAAGTTATTAGATGCAGTTGAATTTGCTGCAATAGCTTGGTTGAAGCCAATGCGTGATACTCTTGACATGCTTGATACTGATCCTGTTATGGCATTAACAATGGTTGCTGATGTTGAGCGTCACTATTCAATAGTAGAGACAGCAGTTTTTCATTGGGCAGAGTTCCAAAGTCAAGAAAATGATAACTTATATCATAAAACAAATACCGATGCTCAGGATGCGATTCTAGAGCTTATTCTTATTTTTAGTTTATGCATTGTCTGTTCTGTAGCCATAACTGGAATGATTGCTCATTCAATTGTCCGTAATTTGAACCAAATGGCTCATGCCATGCGGCGATTGGCAAACGGAGATTTGGACGCAGATATTCCGACTTTGACCAGCCGTGATGAAATCGGAACCATGGTCGCCGCAATACAAGTCTTTAAAGATAATGCCCATAATATGGAGGCAATGCGCGTTGAGCGTGAACAAAATCGAGCCAAAGCGGATTCCCAACGTATAGCTGCGCTTGAAAGTATGGCGGCCACGGTTGAGGTAGAAAGTCAAAACGCAGTTGCTACCGTCGCAAAGCAGAGCAGTGCTATGAGCGAGAAAGCGAACAGTATGGTCGAGATGGCCGGGCGTGTTCGCACTCACGCCGAGGAGGTTGCCGCCGCTGCGGAGCAGTCGTTGGCTGGCGCGCGGGCTGTCGAAGCGGCCTGCGTTCGCCTAACCCATGCTTTCCGGGACACGGGCCGCAACGTCGCGCACGCCAGTGTCGTAACACAGGAATCCGTTCAAAGCAGTCAAGTCGCACAAAAGACCATTAGCTCCCTCTCTGATGCCGTTGGTTTCATTGGAGAATTCGCTAAAATGATTGCCTCAATTGCGGCCCAAACCAACCTATTAGCACTGAATGCGACCATTGAGGCAGCCAGAGCCGGGGCGGCAGGTAAAGGTTTTGCCGTTGTTGCCAGTGAAGTCAAAGCCTTGGCAAGCCAGACAGCTCATGCAACCAATCAAATCACGAGTAAAATTGGTGAAGTTAGAGCTATTATGACTCAGGCCGTAACAGCTGTGGCTGAAGTCGGCGTCCAAATCACAAAAGTAGATGAGATATCCCGTTTGGTTGCGGTTTCCGTTGAGCAGGAAGCCAATGAAACAGCCGCTATTGCTCATCATGTCGCGGATAGTGCCGCTATTGCCCAAATGGTTGCCAATCGTATTGACGAAGTGTCTAGGGACTCACAAGAGACGATGAATGTTGCCCATGAACTTTGTGAGTCTGCTGATACTGTTTCGGAAAGCGTTCGTCACTTGCGAACAATTCTAGTAAAAGCTGTCAGAACTTCAACTGAAGAAGCCAATCGCAGAAAATCAAGTAGATATGACGTGAATATAAAGGGTAGCCTTTATTATAATGGACAATATTTTGATGTATCCATCGCTAATCTTTCTGAAGGAGGCGCTTATTTAAGAAACACACCGCCTTTGATTGATATATCAAAAGGTATTTTGAGAATACCAAATTTTTCAGACGATTTACCTTTCGATGTTGTAGGTACGGCTGATGAAACTCTTTCTTTACACTTTAATCTCCCCGATAATACGTGCAGTGCTTATGTCAAATTTATTAATCAACATATCGCTCATCGTGATCCTCCATAGGGGGGCTTGGAATGGTTTAGCTGTTTAGAGTTCGCTTCTTGTCTCCAGGTTTGGGTGGAGGCGGTACGCCTGGGTTGATATTCCAAAGTTTTCGCCGTAGAACAGATAGACGGCATCTGTGTGCAAGGCTTATAATATGTAAATATGCAGGAAAATCCGTGGTGCCACGGAATGCGATGAAAAAACGGTCCTGTCTGGCCAAACACTTTTCTGCGGCTGTAAAGTATCACCATGACTTACCCGATTTGGCTACTCCCCCTTCGGCAACTGTCTTTAATTACGATTGTTTTGCTCATATGTTGGGGTGCCGTTGTGTGGGTCGGTGGAGATATTTTGGTTAACGCCCGTATTGATGCTGTAATTCGGGTGCAAGACGGGTTAATTCAAGAACATGCGGATGCACTAAGCTATAACTTGCACCGTAGTCTGGCTTTTTTACATGCTATTCCTAGTCATTTTGCAGCAGATGATAAAATAAAAGACATCTTATCTCAAGATAATAAAGTAATTTTGCCGAATTCATTGAATGTAAAAGAAAAGTATTCATTATTTTCATCTCAAAATGAACTTTCATTGATCTCAAAAAAATTATCAGAAGAAAGTAAACGGTTTGATATTGATGTTATTTGGGTTGTAAATAAATTTGGCGACTGCTTTTTATCTAGTAATTATAACCAAGATGAAAGTTTTATCGGTACAAATTATCAAGATCGAGATTATTTTAAGGAATCAATGTCTGGAAAACTAGGTCAACAAATTGCCGTTGGCCGTGTTACTGGAATTCCAGGCATATATTTTTCTGCTCCTGTTTTTACAAATCAAAAAGTTGTTGGAGTGGTTGTTATAAAGATTAATTTAGATAAATTATCTCCTCTTTTAGGAAGTGCAGATTCTTTTGTGACTGATGAATATGGTGTTGTTATTATGTCAAAGAGATCAGAACTTTATATGAAGGCATTGCCAGATAACAAATTAAGTAATTTATCATTAGAAAAGCGTGATTTTCGTTATCGATCACATAATTTTATTTTATTAAATATATCACCGTGGGCAATTCAAGTAAATTCAATGTTATTTAAATTTGAAAATTCCCAATATCCGTACTTGATCACTACCCGTAAAGAAACTGATGAAGGTATGGTAGTTCATGTTATAAGTCATCTTGAAGAAATAAATGACATTGTTCGAAATATATTTTTCTTAAAGATTGCCGTTTTTATTGCTGGAGCTACAATTATTATGTTTATTATTGGAATTGTCTTATATTTTAGAAGTTCTGAGTATCATGTCCGAGAACTTCAAGAAAAGCAAATTGATTTAGAAGCTGCTAAGAAGCGAGCCGAAGCAGCAACGGAAGCAAAAGCTCAATTTTTAGCTAATATGAGCCATGAAATTAGAACACCAATGAATGGTGTTCTTGGGCTTGTTCATTTAATAAAAGATACCAATCTTAATTTACAGCAAAAAGATTACCTTAATAAAATAGAGATGTCTGCATCAGCATTACTAGGAATAATAGATGACATTCTTGACATATCAAAAATAGATGGTGGAAAATTAAAAATTCAAACCGATCATTTTTTTATTAATTCAATTTTTGATCACATTTGTAATATTCTTTCATCTCGCGTCATTGAAAAAAATATTGAACTTTTATTTCAAATTGATCCTGATGTTCCGTTAGAGTTAATTGGTGATCAGCTTAGAATACGGCAAGTTCTTTTAAATTTAGCCGGTAATGCTGTAAAATTTACAGAAAAAGGAGATATTGTTATTTCTATTGGTGTTTCAAGTAAGTCAAATGAATGTATTGAAATTACTTTTTCAGTTCGTGATACTGGAATTGGACTTAGTGATGAACAGCAAAAAAAGTTATTTCAAGATTTTTCTCAAGCAGATGACTCAATTACTCGTCGTTTTGGAGGAACTGGACTAGGATTATCGATTAGTAAACAGCTCGTTGAATTAATGGGAGGACGAATTGGAGTTAAAAGTCAGCTCGGACATGGCAGTACATTTTTCTTTACGATTCCTGTTATTAGTCCAATAGATATAAAAAATAATTTTACACCTCCGTTATATCTGAAAAATTTTAGAATTTTGATTGTTGATGATAATCCAACGGCATGCATGATCGCAACTGCAATGTTGATTGATCATTCAATGCAGGTTGAACCTGTTTCTTCTGGAAGTGCTGCTTTAGAAAAAATTGAATCAGCCGACGCAGCGGGCCGGCCTTATGATTTGGTTATTATGGATTGGAGAATGCCAGGTATTGATGGACTTGAGGTTACAAATATTATTAATAATAATTATAAATTAACTCGACAGCCATCTATTATTATAGTGACAGCTTATGGTGATGAAGACTTACGATCGCGGGCTGATAATGTTGGAGTTTCGGCAATTTTAACAAAACCTTACTCACCATATCAGATTTTTGATTGTATTGATTCATTATTTTCCTCCACAAATAAAATAAATGATGCTCAATCAAAATTAATTAAATTTGATCAAAAATCAGATTATTCTTCTTTAAATGGAGCTCATATTCTGGTTGTTGAAGATAATCAAATTAATCGACATATTGCTGTAGAGTTACTTAAAAAAATAAAAATATCTGCTGATATAGCAGAGAATGGTCAGGAAGCTATTAATCATATCATTGATAATAGTAAAAAATATGATGCTATATTGATGGATGTTCAAATGCCAATTATGGATGGACTCACTGCGACAAGTATAATTCGTAAATATTATGATTCTAAAACTTTGCCTATTATTGCAATGACAGCTCACGCAATGGACCATGAAAAGAATCGTTGCCTAGATATTGGTATGAATGATCATATTGTGAAGCCAGTTGATCCAGAAATTTTTTACAAAACATTAATCAAGTGGATAGATATGAGTTGTGATCATTTATATAAAATTAATGATGAAATAAAAGATTTATCAGTTAATGCTGTAGATCAGGTTGATTATAGTCATAATTCAATAGATTATAATATAAATGGAGTGTTACCAAAATACCTTCCGCCATTTGATATTGAAAAGGCATTGGAAAGAGTTTTTGGTGACAATGAATGCTTAATGATGTTAATTATTAGTTTTGGAGAAAGTTTTCATAATTCTAATATTGAAATGAAAAAATTAATTAATGAAAAAAAATTTGAAGAAGCATATTTATTAGCTCATACTATTAAAGGTGCTGCGGGCTCTCTGGATGCAATGTCTTTATTTATTGCAGCTCGTGATTTAGAGCATGCTTTACGCCCAGTTGATCTTGATGCTTTGTGTTTTTCTTTCGAAGCATCTCTCGTTGAAGCTGTTACGGCAGCAGCCACTCTTAGAGACAAGGTTAGCCAGGCTAGCTATACCACAGCTTCGTGAGGCACTCTGTGGGACTCGGTTCGACATTGGGCTAATCCTGATCGCGCTGTATTTTTCATCGCTCAACATCCAGTTATCAATCTAGGACATTGAACGTCATGATGTGGTAATGCCATGGGAGCGACGACCGAGGAGTTGAGCGAGCATGACAGTTAAAACTCTGATTGTTGACGACTCTGACTATATGCGCCAGATGTTAGTCATGATGCTCAAAAAAATTACTATCCATGATATCCTTCAGGCAAGTAGTGGTGCTGAAGCGTTAAATATTTTGCAAACACAATCGATTGAACTTGTATTATTGGATTGTGTTATGCCAAAAGAAGATGGATTTTATGTTTTAAAGTCTATTAGATCGAATCCAAATATATCTAATATACCTGTTATATTGGTAACGGGTCATGCTGATGAAGATATTATTGCCAGAGCTAAACAAATTGAATTTCGTGCCGATGGAATCATTGCTAAACCATTATCACTTTCAACACTAGAAGCAAAAATTAGATCTGTTCTAACTGCTAAATCTCGAATAAAATAATTAAATTATATTTATATGAAAGGGCGTTTGTTTTAAATGTCGCCCTTTCATTTGTTTGTGATTTATTGACCTTCCTGACATACTGCTGTTGTTCTTTCTAATAATAGGCATGTGAGGCGATTTCCTATTCTATATCGATAAGGTGTATCACGATGGACTGAGAGTCCATTTGAGAATTCTAGCCAACCTGTTGAGTCACGATGGGCCGTAATTCCATTGGAAAAAACGCCGGTTGTTTTATCAATTTTGACCCCGTTGCTAAACTGAATATGGCCGTTTTTATCTTCGATTGCCGATAATCCATTGGTACAGTTGATACTTTCCAGATCACTCTCTGCACATTGTAGGGCTTGCGGTTGACCACTGATGACCATGGCGTAGATTGCGATTTCAAGAACGTTCATTGGAACCTCTCTAAAATAACGGCCTTGATTTTAGGGCCAGTCGGGTGCTCGATCCGATCCACTTTAGCGCCCTCGATATCTCAGGAAAGATAGAACCATCGTCAAGGCCGGTTTTCTGCGAATCGTGTTTTTCGCTTTCCATAACCATAACGGCTTGCGCACTCCGGTTTGCGACTTTACAAGCCGTGGACAAAGGCGTCTAACAGCGCCATGCTTCGGCGTTCGGTCAGCGTTTCGCCAGATCAGATAGCCCCCATGTCTGCTGCTCAGTTCGACACCTTCACCGTGATGTTTTCCGCCCTGATGGCCACCTTGATATTCGGCCTTGGGGTCAGTTTGCTGTTTCGTGCGATTGTCCCGCCGATGATCGCCCGATTGTTTAGGGTTGCTGACGCTGAAAAAGGATATGTAGAAGCTGCACGACAGGGTTTAGTTGTTCGTGATAGACTTCGTGCTCTTCAGGATGAGCTGTATCAAATTGAGTCTCAAAAAAAGCGGATGGTCCAGGACATTCAAGCAGTGAAAAAGCAGATAGCGGCTGTTGAATCTCGACCACCAGATTTTATTCACGAAATGGGCGAGCCACGTGTCGGACAAATGAAGTATATTGCAAGAGTCTCAGTGTCTGTCTCCTCCCCTCTTCTGCGAGCTTCGTCAGAGTTATACAATCCAATCTGGAGGCACCTTAATTTCGCCGAAATCTGGGCTTCGTCGCCAGAAGAAGCCGCCAACCAACTTGATCTTGCCTATCCCGATAAACTTGGCTACCAAAAACAGTTCCTTGATGGTCAACCCACTCGATCTGGAGACCGTGGCCGGTGAGTATATTGCTGGTTTTGGTAATTGCCCTGATTTTGACCGCTTGGTTTGGTGGCCTAGCGTTTCAGTTTTTGCGCGAAATTGCTAAAGCACGATGGCGTTGCCGAACCGCCTCTGAAAGAGAACGAAAAATATTAGCGATGATTAAAAATATGTTAGATGAAGAAAAGTCTTTATATCAACAGATAAAAGAGCAAACAGAAGCTAATCTAAAACTTCAAAATGAAGTTAATGCTCTGCGTTCTAATCTTATGAAACAGCAAACAATTAATAATAAAAGATTGCTAGTGATCAATGGGCGGCGTCAAGTTGGTGATAAGGATTGGATTGTTACCCTGGCCAATCCGACTCCACTTCGCCCCGATAGTCATCCGACAGTCATCCAAGAGTGGGCGCGTGGTCGTGACTATCTACTTTGGGCGCGAACCGAAGGAGAGGCGCGTGAACGTGCCTTACGTCGTTTTCATACCCGGCCCGGCACGATACTCAAAGGCATCATCGCCGCACCACCAGACTTGCTGACTGGAGAGATCACTGGGTCAACACTTGGCTCTTCCACCACCACTTCCTCAAGGTAACCTCAATGAATAGCCGTATTCTTATACTTCTGTTTCTAGTCATCTTTGCCCCTTCGGTTTCTAGGGCTTCCGATGATATTACATTTGGACGATCAGACCTTACGATTGTGACTACCACAGGTGCTAAATACCATTTTGCATTGGAGGTTGCGCAGACTCCCGAGCAGCTTGAACGTGGTTTAATGTTTCGAGACTCGATGCCCGATGATGCCGGCATGCTGTTTCTCTTGGGAGATGAAGAAATAGCATCCTTTTGGATGCGGAATACGTTTTTACCTCTGGATATGATCTTTATTGCTAAAGATGGTCGAATTACGAATATTCATCGCAATGCCGCGCCAGGATCTACTGCGATCATTTCATCAACCGCACTTGTGACGGCTGTCCTTGAAGTCAACGGTGGGGTTACGCAACGACTAGGGATCCGTGCTGGCGATCGCATCCTTCATCCATCCTTTCCTTAACATATTAGGTCTGTTTACTTGTGTCGCCCTGCCCCATCTTTCAATAATTGCTGTTTCATAGGCTTACTGGTGTCGATGGTCATTGTCATGACTAGGGTGAGTTGGCCATCGATGACTTCTATTTTTTTTGTATAACTTCTAGAAATTGGAATTTTTCGTTCCAAGCAATAATTAACCACTGAAGCCGCAGCTTCGGTAGCGTCGATCAGCATCTCACTTGTTTCGTTGTAATCATTAGTTAGCTTTATTTTGCTAATAACTGTATCTCCGGTGGTGACAAAATCAATTCCACTGACCGTGCCGATTGGCAGAGGCATCCGGTTTTTTCTCTTAAATTCGATAATGGCGCTGACAAACTCTTGATTGGTCAGAATGATACAGCGAAGTTCTCTCATCGACAGATCCTCGATGGGACGTAAACGCCCCCGCCTCGCTAGTGCCATGCCCAACGGGATTCAGGCTTTTGGCCAAATGCGCCACACCTAACTTGGCATCGCGTGAGCAATGGCAAAAAGATGGTGACGTTCGGGTCTTACCAGATATCCGCCAACACGGCTATTGCCCTTGCATGCTCATGACACTTCCTTGTTGGCTGTCCCATGGGCTGATGGGAAAAAGGCGTGCTCCTCGTCATCGAGTCTGGTACACTAGGGCATGTCCGACGATAAGCAGACTGCCATCCACGAAGCTGAAGTTGAGTTGCGGGTCGTTCTCGGGACCGCAATCTTGCGGGTGAGCGACGTGCTGAAGCTCGGTCGTGGTGCGGTGGTGGAACTGAACCGCAACATCAGCGCCCCTTCGGATATCTTGGCTGCTGGCATTTTGGTGGCGCGAGGTCAGGTGGCCATCGTCGAAGATCGCTTGGCGATCCAAATCACCGACTTTGTGAAAAGTACCGGTCAGAGGCACTAGAAGGCCCGGAGGGGGCTTTTAGTGCTCCGCCCCGGTCGCCGTTATCGAAAAAGACGGCGGTCTCTGGGCGCTCTGGTCCGGTGGCGGCGGCAGGGGAATCGGGGGCAACATCCCCAGCAAGGATTGCATGCCGACGGCGCCAACAACACCAAGGCCACAGCCATAGATAGCCTGATTTACGGGCGCCGGTATCATATGCAGCGCGCCGGTTACGGGCTTTCCACCAAGGCCAATGGCAGCCAACGCGGCCACTGCGATCCCGGTCATAGCGCAGTTCAGCACGACTTGATCGGAGGTTAAGGGCGGAAACTGAAGCGTTTGTGGCGAAGAGAGCTGTTCTGCTCGCACGACACCGATATGTGTTGTCAGGGTTGCCAAGAAAATCGCCACCGCCAATCTACGCATGCTCGTTACCCTTCCCCAAACACCACAAGAGCCCGTGCACTTTGTTTCCACGCTGGGCCTGCGTCCAAGATGATAGCAGAGGTGGGACGACAGGGAAACGCGATCTCTGCGGCGCCACCGCTGCCTTATTAAAAAAAGGCCGTCCGGGAGGACGGCCTTTTTCCGAATCAGAAACCAGTGCTCATCAGACCGAATAGTACATCTTGTACTCGATCGGATGCGGCGAGGTCTCGAAGGCCAGCAACTCTTCGGTCTTCAATTCAATGTAGGAATCGATGAAGTCCGCAGCAAACACGTCCCCTTGCTCCAAGAACGCACGATCAGCCCGCAGGGCATTGAGAGCCTCGCGCAGCGAACCGCAAACCGTCGGAACCTGGGCCAATTCTTCCGGAGGCAGATCGTACAGGTTCTTATCCATGGCTTCGCCAGGATGAATCTTGTTACGGATGCCGTCCAGACCCGCCATCAGCATGGCCGCGAACGCCAGATACGGGTTAGCCCCCGGATCGGGGAAGCGAACCTCAACGCGCTTGCCCTTCGGGCTTGCGGTGTAGGGGATGCGACAGGATGCCGAACGATTGCGCGCTGAATAGGCAAGCAAAACGGGAGCCTCGTAACCCGGAACCAGCCGCTTGTAGCTGTTGGTCAGCGGATTGGTGAAGGCATTCAGCGCCTTGGCATGCTTGATGATGCCGCCGATATAATACAGCGCGGTATCTGACAGGTCAGCATAGCCAGAACCAGCGAATTGTGGCTTGCCATCTTTCCAGATTGATTGATGGACATGCATACCCGAACCATTATCGCCGAAAATCGGCTTTGGCATAAAGGTTGCGGTCTTGCCGTAGGCATGGGCAACGTTATGCACTACGTACTTGTAGATCTGGATATTATCGGCTGACTTGACCAGGGTCGAGAACTTGATGCCCAGCTCGTGTTGAGAAGGTGCAACCTCGTGGTGATGCTTCTCGACTTCCACGCCCATCTCGGCCATGACGCTGACCATCTCGGCGCGCAGGTCCGAGGCGCTGTCCACCGGCGGCACTGGGAAATAGCCGCCCTTGACGGCAGGACGGTGACCCAGATTGCCGTCATCGAACTTCTTGCCGGTGACGTAGGGGCCTTCCTCACTATCCACTTCGTAGAAGACCCGGTTCATGCTGACTTCGAACCGAACGTCGTCGAACACAAAGAACTCGGCTTCGGGGCCGAAATACGCGGTGTCGCCGATGCCAGCGGACGCCATGTACTTCTCCGCCGCCTTGGCGATCGAACGCGGGTCGCGACGGTAAGGCTGGCCGGTGGAAGGCTCGATGATGTCGCAGAACAGATTCAGCGTCGGCTGTGCCGCAAACGGGTCCATGACCGCCGTTGTCGCGTCCGGCATCAAAATCATGTCCGATTCGTTGATCGCCTTCCACCCGGCGATCGAAGAGCCGTCGAACATGATGCCATCGGTGAACACCTCATCATTGATGGTATCCACGTGCTGGGCGGTATGCTGCAATTTTCCCCGAGGATCGGTGAAGCGCAGGTCGACGTACTTCACATCGTTTTCTTTGATCAGGTCGAAGACCTTGCTGATATCGGACATGAGGCCAAATCCACAGACAAAGGTTGAAAAACCGCACCGGTACCGATCCGGCCACTAGGCCGGACACCGACACGAAAAGCGGCTGTTTATCTCATGACTTCCCGGCATAGACAACGCCGATACGGCGAGAGCCCGGCCCCGAACCAACCGCGACAGAGCGATTTCGGGGCCAGACCTCAACGTCTTCCAACGGTTTAGGACGATCCGAACCATAACGAAAACAGGTCAGATGGCGTCGGTGCCACGTTCCCCGGTCCTGATGCGGACAACCTCTTCGACCGGGCTGATGAAAATTTTTCCGTCGCCGATTCGACCCGTTTGGGCGGCATGCTGGATTGCTTCGATCGCACGTTCGACCAAGCTATCCTCCATCACCACTTCAACTTTTACTTTGGGCAGGAAGTCAACAACATACTCGGCGCCCCGATACAGTTCGGTGTGGCCTTTCTGTCTGCCAAAGCCCTTGGCTTCGGTCACCGTGATGCCTTTGATGCCGACTTCATGAAGGGCATCCTTCACTTCGTCGAGCTTGAACGGCTTAATGATCGCTTCAACTTTTTTCATCGGCTCACCCAAATGACAAGTTCAACCCTAGGCGTTCGTCACCGTCCCCGACTGGCCCAGGCGCTCGTCGCTGTTCCTGGCTGGTCCAGGCGCTCGTCGCCGTCCCTGGCTGGACGTGCATGACCCGTGCCAATGAAGCCCATAACCCAGATGCCGCCCCCATTGCCACCTTCCGAGCACGACTGCCCGTGTTTTTTGCAGATAATAGCCTAATTATTGGGCATTATGGGGGCGATACGGGCATCGGAACGATATCTTATACCATCGAGCCTTGATGTTGACTTATCAAGGCTGCCCTCAGACGCCGGGCGGGCGCATCCGCGCCCTTGGCTTCGCGCGCATGGGCGCGCGGGGCCGTCGTCGCGGCCCGATACCGGCAGTGTGTCATTGTTATAGCTCGCCGGTATTACATGGCCAGCCCTCGGGCCCTGGCTTCGCGCGTATGGGCGTTGGCCGGGGCCCGAGGGCTGGCGCCATGGGATGTGCATTTTTTCCGGTGCGCCGATCTCATGCACGAGGGGCTTGACGAGCCCTTGGATTGGGTTTAAGAGGTCCGTCCAACGGCGACGGTAGCTCAGTTGGTAGAGCCCTCGGTTGTGGTCCGAGTGGTCGTGGGTTCGAGTCCCATCCGTCGCCCCAGTTTTTCTGTTTGATTCCGCATGGTGCCAAAGCCCGCGCAAACGCCGGGCTATTTTGTGTTGAGGCGGGCCGCCAAGTCTCGCAAGTAGCGGCGGTCCATGTCGGAGAACTCGTTGGCGGCGATGTCCGCCCGCAAATCCAGCAGTTCGCGCCGGGTCTCGATGGCCAGAGCCGGGCGTGCCAACAGGGCGTCGATCAAGCCCAGCTCTTCGGCAAAAAGTTGGGCTTGGCGTTGCGGTATCGGCTCCTGTTCGGCTAGCGAATGGTCACCGTGGCGATCCTGGATTTCAAAATCGCGATCGTCCATATCCGGATCGTCGGAATCTTCCAGCCGTCCGAGCGAGAGTTTACCAGGGGGGTGCGCTAGCACGTCATCCCAACTGATCCCTGCGGCCTCGACCCGGCGCGCCACTTCTCGGGCAGCGGCCAGAACATCGGTATCGACCGTGCCGCCCAACTGTTTCAAGAGATCAATAAAACTGGCCCGATCCAGATACGGCATGCTTGGGAGTCCTTTCCATGACGGTCATACTTAAAAAGGCGGCGTTGGCTTCAATCGCCGCCGGGGAAGGCAACACCAGGATATCGTTGCCATGTGACTATACCAGGACGTCGCCGTGGCGTGAGTATGCTAAAATGAGGGCAGTCGTTCCGGTTCGAGGCCGGACGCTTGTGGAGTGAGATCATGCCGTCGTTCGATGTCGTTTCCAAGACCGATGTTCACGAAGTCGACAACGCCTTGGACGGCGTTCGTCGCGAAATGGCCCAGCGATTTGACTTTAAAGGTGCAAAATGTTCGCTGGAGCGAGTTGAAAATATCATAACCGTGTTGGCCGATGATGACCTGAAGCTCAAGCAAGTTCATGAATTGTTAAAAATGCACTTGACCCGGCGAAAAATTGATGCCGGCGCCCTGACTTTTGGCAAAGTTGAAAAAGCCGCTGGCAATAGCGTGCGCCAAGAGGTGACGATCGTTCAGGGCATTGCCAAAGAATTGGCCAAGGACATTGTTAGGGCCGTGAAAGATGGCAAACTCAAGGTTCAAGTGGCGATCCAGGGAGATGAATTGCGAGTGACTGGCAAGAAGATCGATGATCTCCAGACGTGTATTGCCCTCATCAAGGAAATGAAAACGGAACAGCCGCTTCAGTACCTCAATTTTCGAGATTAGAATGATCGACCTACCCGGATGATTTTTCGGTTCTTTGGGTTAGGGCTTTTCGTGGGTTCTGCCCACACCCGCAAGGAGGCGCAGCTTCCTTGACCTCATGACGTTATGGGTAAAACGTCGCAGGTTCAAAGGGCCGACTGGCCCTTTGCGGGTGTGTGCGAAGCCCACGAAAAAGCCTTATTTTAGCGCATATGGGCCAATCGGCCCTTTGAATTCTTGGAATAGAGCAGGAGTGTTCGGATACCCCCACCATGCGAGGCATCGGGCAAGAGGCAACCTTGCGGCTACCTTGGTCTGTCGTGCCCGTTTAAGGGCAGCGGACGCGCCACACGCAACAGGCGCATAGGCTTACTTGGCCGAGAAAGCAAGGGTTTTGCTTCAATCGGCTGGCAGTTTAGGTAGCAGGTCCAAGAATATCCTTAACATTTCATGGAATTCGTCGGCGGGCATTCGGACGACGACGCCTTGTGTCGGCAGCAATCGGCTAACAGCAACGGTCGTCGGTTTGTTACAAATCGCCCATGCCGCGCGACCGTCAATCGTTGTCGAAGTGGAAAGGCCAAGCGCGGGTCTTGTTCGGCCTGTGCCTGTCGCCGACGCCTTCTGTGAGGAAGGCTTTGCCAAGACGGACCGCCTCTTCGGTCACGTGACGCGCCACCGAATCGAAGCTGTGGATGCCCTGGGAATGCAAAACCAAGACAGCGGTGCTCTCTATTCCTCATCCATCAAAGCGCCGTATCAATAAAACGCCGCTCGGCCCCTTCCAAAACCACTGCCGTCAATCGGCCCGTGGCGTAGGCTCCGGTATCGATACCGATTCGATTGGGAAGCGAATCGGCTTCCATGGCGATGGTATGGCCATGAACCACCACCACACCATGGTCAAGGGTGGAGGTCAGAAACTCATCGCGAATCCACACCATGTCGTCGTCCCGCTGGCGATCCAAGGAGACGCCAGGACGGATGCCCGCATGGACAAAAAGATAGGTGCCAATCATGGCGAAAGCCGGCATCGCTTGGAGAAAAGCCTGATGTGAGGATGGCAAGACCTGGCGTAGCTGGTGCTGCACCGTTGGTAGTCGTAATTCGGGAGGGACGGCAACGGGGGGACGCAAGCCATAACTCAACAAGGTGTTGACGCCGCCATAGGTCAGCCAACCGGGGCCAACCGATAGATCATCTAAGAATTGCAGCATGGTCAATTCATGATTGCCGCGCAGGAAGATGGTCTCAAACTCTGGCAGTGGGTTGGTCATAAGATACTCGATCACGCCTCTGGAATGAGGCCCGCGATCGATATAATCGCCGAGAAACAGCACCCGGCACACGTCGTCTTCTGACAAGGTGGCGGCGTCGGCACGGATCCGTTCGACCATGACCTGAAGCAAATCCAACCGCCCGTGAATATCGCCCACGGCATAGACTCGCAATCCAGGGGGCAGCCAGCCGCGCGTGGTTCTCGCCTCCGAGTCGGACGGAACCGCAAGCCGCCGTGGAGGCAGCCGCAGCCGGCTTCGGTCGAGGGTCGGCAACCGCAGGTCCTTTCCTTGTGTCCCATTCCATCGTCACGGCCCCAACCGAGCCGCGAAGGGCATCCGACTACACAAAAACCGGCGGGCAAACGGCCTTTTGTTTGCCACGCCCCGATGTGTCTTGACCTCTTACGTCGCGGTGCCGCCCACCGTAAGGCCATCGATACGCAAGGTCGGCTGGCCAACACCAACCGGCACCCCCTGCCCGTCCTTACCGCAGATACCGACGCCAGGATCAAGCTTGCTATCGTTGCCGATCATCACCACGCGGGATAAGACGTCGGGGCCGTTGCCGATCAGAGTTGCGCCCTTAACCGCAGGGCCAATCTTACCATCTTCAATCAGGTAAGCCTCGGAAGCGGTGAACACAAACTTACCCGAGGTGATGTCCACTTGTCCACCACCGAAGTTAACGGCGTAAAGTCCCCGTTTGACCGAAGCAATGATCTCTTCGGGACTGCTGTTTCCGTTTCGCATCACGGTGTTGGTCATGCGGGGAATCGGGTGATGAGCGTAGCTTTGACGACGTCCGTTCCCTGTGGGCCGACTTCCCATCAGACGGGCGTTCAATCGATCCTGCATATAACCAACCAACACACCGTCTTCGATTAAGGTCGTGCAATGGCTCGGGGTTCCCTCATCGTCGATGCTGATCGAACCGCGCCGGTCGTCCAGGGTTCCATCATCAACCACGGTCACACCAGGGGCCGCGATGCGCTGGCCCATCAAGCCGCTGAAAGCCGAGGTGCCCTTGCGGTTGAAATCGCCTTCCAGGCCGTGACCAATGGCTTCGTGCAAAAGAATACCCGGCCAGCCCGGCCCCAACACCACCGACATCTCGCCTGCCGGTGCGGGGATCGAGCCGAGATTGACCAGGGCTTGGCGCAGGGCTTCATCCACCTGAGCCCGCCACTGCCCTTCGCCGATCACCCGCTCGTAACCATAGCGTCCACCGACGCCGTAGCTGCCATGCTCCATCCGGTCGCCGTCCGCCGCCACCACCGAGACACTCAGCCGAACCAGCGGCCTAAGGTCGGCAACCCGACAGCCATCGGCCCGGATGATCTGCACCGCCTGCCATTCGCCGAATAGCCCAGCACTGACCTGGCGGACGCGCGGGTCCAAAGAGCGGGCGTAGGCGTCGATTTCGGCCAACAACCGAACCTTAGCCTCGAACGGAACCGGCGATAGGGGATTGTCGGGGGAATAAAGCTGCCGGTTGGTTCCCTGGGGCGGTTCAGAGCCGGTGCTGCCTTCGTAACCGGCATGCACAGCCCGCACCGAAGCTCCGGCCCGGCACAATGCGCCCTCATCTAGGGTCGAAGCATGGGCGTAACCTGTGGCCTCGCCAGCAACAGCGCGCAAACCAAAGCCGTGACCCGTATCGAAGCTGGCGCTTTTAAGCTTGCCGTCGTCCCAGGATAAACTTTCCGACTGCGCATATTCCAGGTATAGCTCGCCATCGTCGGCGTTCGCCAGCGACTCGGAAACGATGGCCTCAGTGCGCGCCAGGTCCATGCCGGCGCGGTTAAAGAACAGATCGTCGGTAACGGCAAGACTGCTCACGGGGAGGCTCCAGAACGGGGCTTGAGGAACGATATGGTGCGCGACCGACCCAGAATTCACATGTTTTCCCAACATTGTCATCCGTTACGATGATCACCGGGCCCAAACGCCGGTCACTCACCCTGCCGATCGTCCATCCTGATTGACAGTGGCCCTGCCCGTCCGCTCGGGCAAGCCCGATGACATAAAAGACCGCTATCTTCTGGATTTCAGGCTGGGAAAAACCGCAAGCCGGACTTTTTGAGAGCCGGGACTTTTCGGGAAAAAGGGAGCAGGGTCATGCCAATTCCCTGGTTCAACCATCGGTTCACTCCGCGCAGCTCCTCGCTTTTGTTGGCTAGGCTGAGGCGAGACATAACCACCACTCTGTGGGCTGTGGCTGCGGTGGCGGCCATTGTCGTCTTACTGATTGCCCTGGGCCTTTGGCAACTGGAGCGATTTACTTGGCAGAAGGCCCAGACTGCCTATATCCATGCTCAAATCGCCCTGCCGACGGTTCCGTTGCCAGTTAATCTTGGCAGAGCTGACGGGCCAGCCCCAGAGACATTTAACTATCGATACATTGAAGTCGAGGGGCACTTTCTTAATGATCATGAATTTTATCTAATAGCTTCTTCGCGTTATGGCAATGATGGTTTGGATGTTCTGACACCATTTGTTCGCTTGGACGGTGGCGGTATTGTCATTATCAATCGTGGATGGATTCCGAAAGAGCGCCGCCCGCCCGCCAGCCGCCCAGCCGGCCTGTTGAGTGGAACCGTGACCGTCGAAGGGATAGCCCACTGGCCGCCGCCACACGGAGTCTGGCTGCCGTCCGGGGATGGGCTTGGGACCGAGCAGACAAGCGGTCAGGGGCTTACTGCCGACCGTGTCGACTCGCTAAAATTGGCTGGGTTGGCTAGATTATCCCCGGATACCCTGATCGCGCCGATGGTGGTTGATGCCGGTTCGGCCTACAATCCCGGAGGGCTGCCAGTGGGGGGGCAGACCGTGATTGATCCCGCCAATGATCACCTTCAGTATGCATTCGTCTGCTTTGGTCTGGCAGTGATGTTGATTCTGATCTATGTTATCCTTAACCGTTCGCTAAAGCCAGAGACGTAGATGATTACTAATCATACTGAATATCAGGCAATTGAACGCCGTTTCACCCGGCTAGCGGCGATTCATGATGCGCTCGGTGTTCTTGGCTGGGATAGCCAAACAATGATGCCCACCGGAGCTGCCGATGGTCGTGCAGCTCAAATGGCGGCCCTACGGGTGATCGTCCATGAACTGCTCACTGATTCTAGACTGGCTGACGAATTGGCTGCTGCCGAGGTTGAGGCGGGATTAACCGTTTGGCAGCGGGCCAATCTTCGGGAAATGCGTCACGCCTGGATTCACGCTAACGCAGTCCCGTCCGAGTTGGTAGAGGCATCATCGCGGGCGGCTTCGGCCTGCGAGATGATCTGGCGGACGGCACGCCCGGCTGGCGACTTCGGCGCTTTGCTGCCGGCTTTTACGGAGGTTCTGGAGCTTCAACGAGAGATCGGTGCCGCCAAGGCGGCGGCGCTTGGCTGTACGCCTTACGAGGCCCTGCTGGATGCCTACGAGCCCGGCGTTCGGATCGCGATGATTGATCCTTTGTTTAACGATCTCGCGGAATTTTTGCCGGAATTTTTGCCTCGCGTCTTGGAACGCCAAGCAACCCTGCCCGCCCCGCGTCCTCTCGATGGACGATTCCCGGTGGAGACCCAACGGATTTTAGGCGAGCGGTTGATGCGCGCGGTTGGCTTTGATTTTAATCGGGGCCGATTGGATGTCAGCCTGCATCCTTTTTGCGGCGGCGCGACCAACGACGTCCGGCTGACCACGCGGTATAACGAGACCAATTTTACCGTGTCAGTGATGGCCGTCCTGCACGAAACCGGCCATGCCCTGTATGAACAAGGGCGCCCGGCGGCTTGGCTGACTCAGCCCGTGGGCTTGGCGCGTGGCATGGCGATGCACGAATCTCAGTCCTTGATCATCGAAATGCAGGCGGCCCGTTCGCGCCCATTCCTCGAGTTTTTAGCGCCGCTGGTTCGCCAAACCTTTGGCTATACGGGGCCCGCTTGGCAGGCCGATAATCTGTGGCGCCATTACACCCGAGTCGAGCCTGGTTTCATTCGAATTGAAGCCGACGAGATCACCTACCCCGCCCATGTGATCCTGCGCTACCGGCTGGAACGGGCAATGATCGCCGGGGACTTGGCTCCTGCTGATCTACCGGCGGCCTGGAACGATGAGATGCAGGCGTTGTTGGGGATTACCCCCCCGGATGATCGCCGAGGCTGTCTCCAGGATATCCACTGGCCTTCGGGGGGGTGGGGCTATTTCCCGACTTACACCTTGGGCGCAGCCATTGCCGCACAGTTATTTGAGACGGCCCGTTTGGCCGATCCGGGCATTATGCAGGGATTGAGTCGCGGCGACTTCGTGCCGTTGGTCGGTTGGCTCCGAACTCACATTCACGCCAAGGGAAGTCTGCTATCCACTGACGATCTGCTGACTGTCGCCACAGGGCGCCCCTTGGACGTCAGTGTCTACCGCCGCCACTTGGAGCGGCGCTATTGGGATGGCGAATAAGATTGGTGAGCCTAAAGAAAAACACATTTGAAGGGCGTTATCCCGGCAAGCGAGAAGAGTGCACCGTGCCCTTGGTTCTTGGCAGGGCCTTGCCCCTGCCTCTGAAAAGGAGGCTCGTCTTCTTAGCGTCAAAATGTAAAGGTCTGTGGATGCGCCCGCCCGGCGTCTGAGGGCAGCCTTGATGAGTCACCATCAAGGCCCGATGGTCTTAATTCAATAGCCGTGGCGTGGTGGTGGGCCGGGTTGGGCCGTCGCTTTCACCAAACCGTTCGTAAAGCGCCGTCACCTCTTGACTCAAGCGCCGATTGGCTTCGAGCAATCCTTGAATTTTAGCCTGGGCATTTTGTTGTTGCTGATTCAGGGTGGTTACGGCTTCCACCAGCGTCTTGATCTGGTGGGCTTGGCGTAAGGTTCCCTCATCGAGCGTGCGTCGCAGCGTGCGCACCGCCAACAACACCACCACGGTAATGGTGATTCCGGTAACGAGCGCGACGAAAGCAAGAGTCGTAACCCACTCCATGACAGATAAAACTCGCATTCCTAGTGGCGATGGGGTGGCGCCAACCGAGGCTTAACCCGCTGCTTCTGAGGCTTGCCTGCGCCTTTGCCCTCACCATTGTATGTACTGGAAGCTGGGAACCAGCGTTACCAAAAACAACAAGGATCCAGCTTTGCTCTTTTATTGTGCAGATTCTCCCTGTGTCGGGGGCGGCTTACGGTGAAATGCGATCCGAGGTTCTTCGCCACGGACCAGGCGGCGGATATTGGCCTCGTGGCGAATCACCACCAATGCTGCGATGAACGCTGCCGCAATTGCCAGCCGTGCGTCGGCTACCGCCCAGCCGATCCAGGGGCTGGTGACGATGGCCACCAGCGCCGCCAGCGATGAAATGCGAAAGAGGTAGGCGGTGATGAGCCAGATCAAGCAGGCGGCGACGCCAACCGGCCAGGAGGCCGCCAAGAGGATCCCCAGCGCCGTCGCCACCCCCTTGCCTCCGCGAAATCCCAGCCACACCGGGAAACTATGCCCCAGCATGGCTCCGGCGGCGGCAACCAATGCAGCATCAAAGCCGCCCCATCCTGCCAGCAGAACCGCCGCCGCCCCCTTGCCGCCATCCAACAGCAACGTTGCCGCTGCCAATGCCGTGTTGCCGGTACGAAGGACATTGGTAGCGCCGATATTGCCGGATCCAATAGTGCGGATATCGCCCAAACCCGCGAGTCGCGTCAGAACCAAGCCGAACGGCACCGAACCAAGCAAATATCCCCCAAGTGCCGCTAAAACCAATGGCCACAGGATTGTGCCGTCCATTGCCTATGCCTCCGAATGAAACACGGTTCGCCCATCGACGATGGTGCGGACGGCCCGGCCAGCCACCGGCAAGCCATCAAAGGGCGAATTCTTGGACTTGGAGCGGAACGCGGCAACGTCCACCTGCCATGGCCGATCCAAATCAAACACCAGCAAGTCGGCAGGACCGCCTCGGCGCAATCGTCCCAGTGGTCGCTTGAGCAATTCAGCCGGACGGCATGTCAAGGCCCGCAGAGCCACCATCAAAGGCAACTGACCTTTGTGAACCAGCGCCAGGGTCAGCGGCAGCAATGTTTCCAAGCCAACCACGCCGAATGCCGCCTGGGCGAATGGAACTCGTTTGCTATCCTGATCATGGGGGGCGTGATCGCTGGCGATGGCATCAATGGTACCATCGGCCAGTCCTGCCACCACCGCTCGCCGATCTCCATCGCTGCGCAAAGGCGGTGAGACCTTGGCAAAGGTGCGGTAGGTTCCGACATCGACCTCGGTCAAGCTGAAGTAATGAGGAGCGGTGTCACAGGTCACGTTAAGGCCGCGCCGTTTGGCTTGGCGAATCGCGTCAATGGCGGCGGCTGTTGAAACATGGGCGACGTGATAGCGAGCCCCGGTTTGCTCCGCCAACCGCAAATCACGCTCTACCATGATGACCTCGGCCACCGGGGAGATGCCAACCAGCCCCAACCGAGTCGCCACCTCGCCCCGGTTCATCACCCCGCCCGCCAGCGTCGGCTCTTCGGGATGCTGCACCACCATCAGGTCGAAAGCCGTTGAATAGCTCAAGGCGCGGGACATCACTTGGGCGCTGGCCACCGCTCGAGACCCATCGGTGAAGGCCACCGCTCCGGCTTCGGCCAGCAGCCCCATTTCGGTCAGCTCTTTGCCCTGAATGCCCCGCGTTAAGGCCGCTTGGGCAAACACCTTGACCAGTTTGACTTCGCGGGCACGCCGAGCGATGAACTCGATCCCCGAGACGCTGTCCAGGGGTGGGTCGGTGTTGGGCAGGCAGGCCAAGGCGGTCACGCCGCCCGCTGCGGCGGCCTGACTGAGCGATAGAAGGGTCTCCTTGTGCTCACCGCCAGGCTCGCCTACGGCAACCCGCATATCGACCAGACCTGGCGCCAGACACAAACCGCTCAGATCAATTGTTTCGATCCCCTCGGGCACGCCGTCGGCAAACAGCCCCGGCCCGAAATCGGCAATCAGCGGGCCTTCGGTCAGCAACGCCCCGGGACTGTCGAGTCCCGTCGCCGGGTCCAATAGGCGGGCATTGAGATAAGCGACACGACGAGACATGGGGCGACCCTTGCCAGGATGTAGGATGAATGTACCCAGGGTTATAGGGCCCTGGGTGCCGTCGAGCAACCCGGGCCAGCCCGGCTTTGGCGTGACCGTGACGAAAATCGTCATTCACATGCGAAAAACACATTTAAGCTCTTGATCACCCCCTGGGGATTTGTTATCTCACCGCACCCAAGGGCACGCCAAGTGGACATGCGGTCGTGGCGGAACTGGTAGACGCGCAGCGTTGAGGTCGCTGTGGGAGAGATCCCGTGGAAGTTCGAGTCTTCTCGACCGCACCATTTTTCTGAAGGCCCTGGCCGCAGACGGCCCCGGCTTTCCGGGTGGCACCCCTTGGGGCTGAAGCCGTCCGTCCCGCCAGGCGTCGCGTGATCTGGTATCAAGGCGCCGACGTCGAGATGCCGACTCAAGACGGATAAGCTGGTGGCAATGGACGGGGTCAATTATCCTGTCTGGGGCCAACAATGACCAAGAAGAGTCTGTCGCAAAGCGCACTCGACTATCATCGCTATCCGACTCCGGGCAAAATTGAGGTCATTCCGACCAAGCCGCTGGCCAATCAGCGCGACTTGGCCTTGGCGTATTCGCCGGGGGTTGCTGCCGCTTGCGAAGCGATCGTCGCGGACCCTCGGGAAGCCAGCACCCTGACGGCCCGTGCTAATCTGGTCGCAGTTCTGACCAACGGGACCGCCGTTTTGGGCCTGGGCGCTATCGGACCCTTGGCCGCCAAGCCGGTCATGGAAGGCAAAGGCGTTCTTTTCAAGAAGTTTGCCGGAATCGATGTCTTTGATATCGAGGTCAACGAGACCGATGTTGACAAGCTGGTGGACATTGTGGCGGCGCTGGAGCCGACCTTCGGCGGCATCAATCTCGAAGACATAAAAGCTCCAGAGTGCTTTGAAGTCGAAGCCAAGTTGCGCGCACGGATGAAGATTCCGGTCTTCCATGACGACCAGCACGGCACCGCCATCATTGTCGCGGCGGCCGTGTTAAACGGTCTGCGGGTGGTCGGCAAAGACTTGAAAGACGTTAGGTTGGTATCATCTGGGGCGGGGGCAGCGGCATTGGCCTGCTTGGATCTCCTGGTGGATCTGGTCGGCATTCCCCTCGAAAATATCACCGTGACGGACATCGTCGGTGTGGTTTACCAGGGCCGTACCGAACTGATGGACCAGCGCAAGGCGCGCTATGCCCGCGACACCAATCACCGGACGTTGGCGGATGCCATTGTCGGCGCCGATATTTTCCTGGGGCTATCGGCGGCGGGAGTCCTGAAGCCCGAAATGGTGGCGGAGATGGGGCCGCGACCCCTGATCCTGGCATTGGCCAACCCAACGCCCGAGATTTTGCCCGATGTGGTCCGGCAGGTTCGCGACGATGCGGTCATTGCGACGGGTCGGTCGGATTTCCCCAATCAGGTCAATAATGTTCTGTGTTTTCCGTTCATCTTCCGGGGCGCCCTGGACGTCGGCGCCACCACCATCAACGAAGCCATGAAACATGCCGCTGTGCAGGCTATCGCCGATTTGGCTCATGCCGAGCCCAGCGATGTGGTGGCGGCGGCTTATGGGGATGCCCCGCTCAAATTTGGTCCCACCTACATCATTCCCAAACCGTTTGACCCTCGGCTGATCGTGGCTATTGCTCCAGCGGTGGCCAAGGCTGCCATGGATAGTGGGGTTGCGACTCGGCCAATTGAGGATTTTGACGCTTATCGAGAGCGATTGAGCCAGTTTGTCTACAGGTCTGGCCAAGCCATGCGTCCGCTGTTCGCCCGCGCCAAGCTTGACACCAAACGGGTCGCCTATGCCGAGGGCGAAGATCCTCGGGTGCTTCAGGCGGTGCAAGTAGTGATTGACGAGGGATTGGCACGGCCTATTCTGATCGGTCGCCGTGAGGTGGTGCTACGCCGGATTGCCCGCCACGGCCTTCGTCTGGTGCTCGACACGGATTTTGACCTGTGTGATCCCGAGAGCGATCCGCGCTATCCCGAATACTGCACCCTTTACCATCAATTGATGGAGCGACGGGGGATCACGCCCTCTGCCGCTCAGACCGTGGTGCGCACGAACACCACGGTGATTGGCGCCTTGATGGTGCAGCGTGGTGAGGCCGATGCTCTGTTGGCAGGAGCCGTCGGGAATGCTGCCGGCCATCTTAAGAACGCACTCGATATCTTGGGCCTAAAACCGGGGGTCAGCCATGCGTCGGCGCTCAATGCCCTGATTTTGCGTCGGGGAACTATTTTCCTGTGCGATACCCACGTTAACCACGATCCGTCCGCCGAGCAGATCGCCGAAATGACCATCTTGGCGGCGTCGGCGGTGCGACGTTTTATCATCCAGCCAAAAATTGCCCTGGTTTCTCACTCCAACTTCGGCAGTCAAACCACGCCGTCGGCTCTTAAGATGCGTCAGGCCTTGGAGTTAATCTTGCGGCGAGCGCCTGATCTGGAGGTTGAAGGCGAGATGCAGGCTCACGTCGCTCTCTCGGAAGAGATCCGTGACCGACTTTTTCCTAATTCCCGGCTGAAGGGCGAGGCCAATCTGCTGGTCATGCCATCCCTCGATGCGGCTCATATTGCTTTGAATTTGGCCCGTTCAGTGTCCGATTGCCTGTCGGTGGGGCCAATTCTGCTGGGGACGGCCAAGCCGGTTCATATTCTCAGCCAGTCGGCAACAGTGCGTGGGATCGTCAATATGACGGCAGTGGCATCGGTGGATGCTCAGGTTGCCGCTGAGACGGCGGCCCATCAACCACCGCCCTTTCCCTGAAAAATGGAGTGCTTTGCCTTCAGTCCGCCTTAGTTTGCTATGGTTCTGTCCTTCATGGGGGCAGAACTGTGATAGTCCGCCGATGGTTGATTTGTGATCAATTAAGGGTTTAATGTCACAACTGCGGCGAAGGTACGTTCGGTTACGGTTCCGAGCGTCATTCGGGCGTCGCACTCGGTTCGAGGCGTCGTGGACGGCGGTAGCATGCACAACGCAAAACAACTAGAGTGCATGCTACGATATGTGAGTATTATGTTGGTCGAGCATCGGGCCACGGTGGGCGGCGGCGGGACAGGTTCAAGCTATAGGAGACGAAGGTGCATCAGCCTTACTACGAAAGTATCCTCTTGATTGAAAGGTTGCATCGGCACTTTCTGGAAGTGCTGAAGAACGAGTTGGACCGGCTGGGCATTCAAGATATTAATAATGTGCAGAGTCTAATCCTGTACAATATAGGTGAAGATGAAATGACCGTGGGTGAATTGACCGCCCGTGGTTATTATCTTGGTTCGAATGTCTCCTATAATGTCAAAAAAATGGTCGAGAATGGTTATCTTGGCCAGGAACGCTCGCCTCATGATCGGCGTTCGGTGCGTGTTCGGCTTTCGGATAAGGGCCTGGACCTGCGCTGCCGGATCAAGGCAATGTTCGAGCGTCAGATTACGGCCTTAGACGCTGCCGGCTTTAAAAGCGTGGAATTTGAACGCTGCAATGAGATCATGCACCGGCTGGAACGCTTCTGGTCGGCGGCTCTTGAATACGGCGCCTTCCCTTCGGTCGGCCTCGCTCCCGGAGCCTCTGAGGCGCCCCGCTCATCTTCAGAGTAGGGCTGGATGCGTCATTGTCACGACTCGCCGGTATGACTCACCCCCCTTATGGGCGCTGAAATCGGGTCTCTGACAGACCCGGCCCGCGCCCACAAAGGGCTGACCGGCCTTCAGGCGAAGGCCGGAATTCCGGTTATGGAACGTCCCAAGATCAGGGCGTGGATATCGCTGGTTCCTTCGTAGGTATTGACCGTCTCCAGATTCATGACGTGACGGATGACGTGATAGTCATCGGAGATGCCATTCCCTCCCAGCATGTCCCGAGCCATTCGGGCGACATCCAGCGCCTTGCCGCAGTTGTTGCGTTTCATGAGAGAAATAGCTTCGGGCGAGGCAGTCCCGGCGTCGATCAGGCGCCCCAAGCGCAATGCTCCCAGCAGACCCAGGGTGATTTCGGTCTGCATATCGGCAAGCTTCTTTTGGATCAATTGAGTGGCGGCCAGGGGACGGCCAAACGCCCGGCGTTGGCAGGTGTAATCGCGAGCGGTATGCCAGCAGAATTCGGCGGCACCCATGCTGCCCCAGGCGATACCGTAGCGGGCCTTGTTGAGACAGCCAAACGGTCCCTTCAACCCCCCAACACCGGGCAATATCTGGTCACCCGAAACCTTGACCTGATCAAGGACGATTTGGCCGGTTGGCGAGGTCCGTAAGCTGAATTTGCCGTCGATGGTCGGAGCGGACAGGCCGGGCATGCCTTTTTCCAGGATGAACCCGCGAATATCACCATCGTCGGTCCAGGCCCAGACGATAAACAGATCGGCAATCGGCGCGTTGGTGATCCAGGTTTTGCAGCCAGACAGGATAAAATCATCCCCGCGACTCCGGGCTCGGGTGGTCATGGCCGCTGGATCTGAACCGGCGTCGGGTTCAGTCAGGCCAAAACACCCGATCCATTCACCGCTAGCCAAAAGCGGCAGATACTTTCGCCGCTGGGCTTCGCTGCCATAGGCATGGATTGGAAACATGACCAAACTGGACTGGACCGATAGCGCCGATCGATAACCACTATCGATCCGTTCGACTTCGCGGGCAATCAGGCCGTAGGCCACATGGTTGACTCCGGCACAGCCATAGCCGGACAAAGGTGCGCCCAACAACCCTAGCGCGCCCATTTCGGTCATGATTGCACGATCGAACTGTTCGTGACGGTAGCCGTCTCGGACGCGTGGCAGCAATCGCTCCCGGCAATAGGCAGAGGCGGTGTCGCGAATCAGCCTTTCTTCTTCGCTCAACAACTCGTCCAGCAGCAGCGGATCCTGCCAGCGATTGCTCACCCGTGCTTCTCCGGATTTGCTACCGGCTTCCTCTTCCGACGCCATCGGGTCCCCTTTCTGCCTAGGTTTCGGTCACGAGATGAGCCGATTGCTTGTCACCCCGGTCGTTCCTGCATCCCGTTTGTGGCGGGCATCAGTCGGCGCTGTTATCGGTCAGTCGGCGTGCCCAAACAATACGCTTGTGAATGCCTAAACGGGCGGCAATAGCGGCGTCATCGGCGCCGATGGCGAGCAGGCGCTGCAACTCTTCCTCCCCCGCTGCCGTCAACCGCTTGCGGCCCCCGACTCCACGGGTAAACAACCGATCCGGTGGTTCGGAGCTGTCTGGCACGGGTGTCATGGGAGGTGAGCGCACGCCACCGGCTTCGAGTGCATCGAGTCGTCCGCCCAAGGTTGAAAGAGCGGTGGCCAACCGACGATCCAGCCCTTCAGCATATTGTTCTAAACTCTCAAATCGAAAATGTGTGCCTTCTGCGCGATGGCCGATCCCTTCAATGACTCGCTCTAAGGCCGCAAGGCGGGCCTCTGCGGCGCTCAACCGCCCATGAAGATCTTCATGGGCGGCGATCGCCGACAGGGGCTGGGCCGACGAGGGTGCCGCTGCCCCTTCGGCCTCCCCTCCTCCCAGAGCGTTGCTGAGGGCCGTTGCCGTCCATTCTCCCAGCGTTTGACGCCCTGCTTTAGCGGCGGCTGAAACAGCCGCCTGCAACTCGGCGGGAATCCCGCGCACCGTCCAAATTTTTGAACCGCCTGCCACCTCTCCCGTCCCTCGCCCTAGCCGGCCACGGTACCCTCTGCGCCCCGATCTCTGGCAGCGCCCCGGTTACTCTTAGCCTATGATGGGGCGTGGGTCAAAGCGGACCCCACACCTTCTTGGCTTCGCGTCCACGAGGACGCGGGGCCGCCGTCGCGGCCCGATACCGGCGATGTGTCAGTATCAGGGCTCGCCGGTATTATACCCATCGGGCCTTGATGGTGACTCATCAAGGCTGCCCTCAGACGCCGGGTGGCCCGATAGCGGAAGGGCGATCAGCGTTTTGAGGCTCAGATAAATTTGTGATTCACAATATGGCGATTGACGAGCCCCAAGCGGTTTTGTGGTCCATCTGTGAGCCACAAGAGATAGTGTTGACAGCACGATCCCTGCCCCCTAAGGTCGCCAACTTTCCGGCAGCCACTTTTCGTTCGGGGCACCACCATGAAGATCGTGAACTCTCTCAAGTCGATGAAGAACCGGCACAAAGAATGCCGCATCATTCGCCGCAAGGGCCGTGTCTATGTGATCAACAAGTCCAATCCGCGCTTCAAGGCGCGTCAGGGCTGATCTAGGGATCGGTTGCCCGTCTTTGCCGGCATCGATTAACCAGCGGCAGGCACCGCGCACGCCTTCCTCAGACTCCGGTCAGCCACCGGAGTCGGTTGGGTGTCGTGGTGTGTCCGTTTCCTCCCAGGCGGTTTCCCCTCAGGCGGAAACCGAGTCTTGGGATCAGCCGGTGCGCCAGTGCCCGCAGTGGCCTGAAGAGTTGGCGCTTCCCACGTCGTTGTGAGTTTTCACCGGGATCGTGGATACACGGTTCCAGGCCGCCCACCAGGGCTTCGAGATTACAGGGACGCCAGCGCCAGCATTAGGGCGCCGATCAAGCCAGCCAAGACTAGGCATGTGACGGCGTGAAGGGCCAGTGCCCGGCCAATGTCGGCGACGGTGGCTCGTGCTCGGCCCTGACCGATCCAGACTTCGCGAACCGTCATCGCGCCATCCTGATAGGGCCCTCCCAGGGCAAGCCCCAGGGCGCCCGCCATCGCGGCTTCAGGCCATCCAGCATTGAGCGAACGATGATAGCGAGCGTCGCGAATCATGGTGCGTAGGGCTGCCAAGGGCGCAGCACTGCCCAAAAACGCCGCCGACAAGGCAATCAGGCCGCCGGCTAGGCGGGCGGGCAAAAAGTTCAGGGCATCATGCAATCGAGCGGCCGTCATGCCAAAATGTTCGTAACGCGGGGTGCGTAACCCGATGGTTTCATCCAACGCATCCACCGCCGTCCACAGCAAAACACCGGGTAATCCCAACAGGATGTACCAGAATGCCGGGGCGATCACGCCTTGGTTTAAGTGTTTGGCTGCGGCCTCCACGGCCGCACGAACGACTCCATGATCATCCAGGTTGTCGGCTGCGCGTCGGGTTAAAGGCTGAACCTCCGTCCGGGCCGCTTCTAATCCTCGATGGGCCAATGCCCGGCGAACCGCCTGGATGCGCCGCCATGGTTCTCCTACCCGCAGGCAGGCCAGCAGCGACAAGGCCTCAAGAGCCCAACCATAGGGCACACGCTGCCCTGTCCAGTGGATCAGTTCACCGAGAAAGGCGGCCCCAAGCACCACCACCATCACCACCAGCGCCCCTCGCGCCAGTCGGGTTGTGTCGCCTCGCTCTAGCCGATTCAGCCGTCGATCCAGGTCGGCGGCCAACCGGGCCATCAGGGTTCCCGGCCCCGCTGGCAATCGCGCCATCAGAGGCCCGATGCTGCCGATGGCGCCATTGGCCACCAGGGCCGCCAGGAGGAGAAGCAACGGTCCAGGATCGCCGAAGGCGGGGGGCATGAGCGGATAACCGGGGTTAGTGAGCGCCGAACTGGCGCAACAAAGCCGCTGCCGCCGGGGTGCGACTGTCCGCCGCCCAGGCCATGGCATCGCGACCTGTGTAATCGCTTTTGTCGACGGCGGCCCCGGCTTTCAAGAGAGCTTCCATCGCGTCGATTCTGCCATTGCGGGCGGCTGCCATCAGGGGGGTCAAACCTTGCTGATTCTCTTGGTTGACCTTGGCCTTGGCTGCTAATAACTGCTTGACGACAATCGGATCGCCGACATCGGCGGCCCAGATCAGGGGCGTGTTGCTCTGCTTATCGGGCATGCCAACATGGGCGCCGCCCGCCAATAAAGCCGCCACCATATCGGGGTTGTCGGCCTTGATGGCAAAAATCAGAACGGATGTTCCCTCGATATCGGTGCTATCGGGCTTGCCACCGTGAATCAGCAGGCTCTTGACCTTGTCGACATCGCCGGCGCCAACCGCCGTTATCAGCCCTGAAGGGGCCAGCAAAGAGATTTGCGCCCACGCTGGGGCCGCCAAGACCCCGGACAGAATCGCTGCCATTGTTACCGCGAATAAACGGGCTGGTATCGTCACGTTTTCCCCCTTTCGGCGCCGGATCAGGCGCCACCCTTTGCCACCCATCCACCGATGGGGCATTCTAGCGAAGAGTCAGCTCTGGTTGCCAGTCGGCTTGTGGGTTCATTTGGCAATCGCTCTGACATCAAACCTAGTGACGCCGATGTTGCTTCATCGTTGCGGCTCTGGAGCCAAGCCGTCAGATAGGGCCTATACTGAAAATCAGAAATGCGGATATGCGAGGTCAGCCACGTCTTGAACAGCACTAGAAGTTCAAGACTGAGAGACTCCAGACTTCGATCAGTCAGCCGCTGCCGCAACTCTGATACTTTGGCGGTTAAGTGGTTATGTTCGCTGCGGTGATTGATAAGATCAGGATAACCGCATTCGGCCATCAAGGCCTCTTCATGTCTGAAATGATCTTGTGTATAGAGCACCAAACGATCCAGCAGAGACGTTATCACGGTGGCCTCGGTTCCGTATTGAACGGCATCATAGAGTTCGTTCAACATCGAAAATAAGCAACGATGATCCTGATCCAATAGCTCGATCCCAACACTCAAATCTTCATGCCACTGCACCAACGCCATTTGCATCTTCTCCTGAAGCCATTCCTCGTGATGGCCGCTCTGTCAACGATCCTGATCCGATTCAAGCAAGATATAGGCCAGTGATCATCGGCTATTCAAACAGAATTTATCAATCACGGATCGCTGGTATGACGGACGATGACGGACGATGTTGGCGGGCGGTGAGAAGGGGCTATTCCGTTGGAGGTGGACTGCGTAGCTTCTTGACGCTGGAGCGTTGGCCTTTGGCTTCGAGGCGGCGTTTGTGACTGCCCAAGGTGGGCCGGGTGGGCCGCCGCAGGATTGGCGCCACGGCAGCCTGCTGGATCAGGTCGATCAGCCGGGCCAGAGCATCTTCGCGGTTGCGCTCCTGGGTTCGGAAGCGTTGGGCCGTGATAATCAACACGCCTTCGCGAGTCAGGCGATGGCCAGCCAAGCGTTCCAGCCGCTCACGCACCGGCCCGGATAGGGAGGGCGAGCGCCGGACATCAAACCGAAGCTGAACCGCACTTGAGACCTTGTTGACATTCTGGCCGCCCGGACCCGAAGCCCGAATGAAGGTTTCCTCGATTTCATTGTCGTCGAGGGTGATATTGCGTGTAACCGGAATCATGACGGACCTTCGCCGATTGGCGGGACTATGATCGGACGCTTGCCCTTCTGCCCCGCGAACGGCTTCCTTGCTCCTGGCAGGCGATTCCCGGCTACAATGACGATGCCCACGCAAAAAGCAAGAAACCGGGAGATCTTTTGACCCATGAATTTTGATGCCCCCCTCCTCTCGGGACATTTGGTTCGGCGCTATAAGCGGTTTTTGGCCGATGTGGTCTTGGCGGATGGGGAAGCAACAACCGTTCATGTGCCGAATTCCGGCGCCATGATCGGGCTTGACCAGCCGGGTTCGGCGGTGTGGCTATCACGCTCGTCGAATCGCAACCGCAAATATCCTTTGACCCTGGAACTGATCGAGGCCGATGGCACCTTGGTCGGGGTCAACACCCTGCATCCCAACCGGATTGTCACGGAAGCCATCGCTGCCGATCGTATTCCCGAACTGATCGGCTATCCGCGCCGCCGCCGCGAGGTCCGTTATGGTCAGGGCTCTCGGGTTGATTTGCTGTTGGAAGCCAACGACCGTCCCCCCTGCTATGTCGAGGTCAAGAACGTCCATTTGCGCCGTCCGATGCGCGGATGTGGGCGAGTTGCCGAGTTCCCCGACTGTCCGACGGCTCGGGGGGCGCGTCATCTGGAAGAGTTAAGTGCCGTTGCCGCCTCTGGCGGACGAGCCGTGATGCTCTATCTTGTTCAACGCGCGGACTGTGACACCTTCCGTATTGCCGACGACCTGGATAGGGTTTATGCCGTGGGTCTCGATCATGCCCGTGCCGCCGGGGTGGAGGCTTATTGTTACGCCTGCACGGTTACCGTTACCGGCATCGAACTCGATCGGCCTCTGCCCTTTGCGGGGTGGTGAGTGTCTGGGCTGCGGCACTGCGGACCGCAGCTTTTGGCATATTAATATCCTGTAGACAATGACCGCAACCAACCCCTGCCCTTTTGCCACGACACCAGTGATCCCATGAACCAGGCGCAGACAACAAACCAGGAAGACGAAGGTCGACCGATCCGCATTTACAGCTCCGAAGATTTTGCGGGCATGCGGGCCGCTGGTCGTTTGGCTGCGGCCACCCTCGACTTCATTACGCCCTATGTGCAACCGGGGGTCTCGACCGGCGAACTTGATCGCCTGTGCGAGCAATTCATCCGTGACCATGGGGCCATTCCGGCGCCTTTAGGATACCGGGGCTTTCCCAAAGCCACTTGCGTTTCGATCAATCATGTCGTTTGCCACGGCATCCCCAGCGAGAAGCGTCTTCATGATGGCGATATCCTGAATATCGACGTAACGCCGATTCTGGAGGGTTGGTACGGCGACAGTAGCCGGATGTATCTGGCCGGAACCAATGTGACTCTCAAGGCCCGCCGTCTGATCGATGTCACCTATGAAGCGATGATGTTAGGCATTGCAGAGGTCAAACCGGGCGCAACCCTGGGTGATGTCGGTCATGCCATTCAACGCTTTGCCGAAACCAATCGCTTTTCGGTGGTCCGGGATTTTTGCGGCCATGGATTGGGGCGGACGTTTCACGAAGCGCCATCGGTTTTGCATTACGGCGAGCCCGGAACCGGCCTGACGCTGCGCGAAGGCATGTTCTTTACCATCGAACCGATGATCAATGCCGGTCGGTTCGAGGTCAAGGTGTTGAGCGACGGTTGGACGGCGGTGACCAAGGATAAGTCGCTTTCGGCCCAATTCGAACACTCCATCGGAGTGACGTCGGACGGCTGTGAGATTTTCACCGTGTCGCCCGCTGGACTCACCAAACCGCCCTACTGACCGAGGCGTTTCTTGTGACCGCGCCGCCCTCTTCGTCCTCTCACCGCTCCGCTGATGCAGCCGATCCGGAAGGGCCGACCGAGTCGACTGCCTCGCCGCAGCCGCACTATATCGGCCACCGGGATCGGCTGCGTCAGCGGTTTTTGGGGACGGGGGCCGATGGGCTTCAGGATTACGAGTTGGTGGAGCTGTTGTTATTCTCGGCCCTGCCCCGACGCGACGTCAAACCGTTGGCCAAGGCGTTGATCCAGGAGTTCGGCAGCCTGTGGGCCCTGGTTACGGCCCCTCCAGATCGCTTGCGCCAGGCCTTCCATTTTAGCGACGCCACCATTGCTGCTCTGACCGTGGTGGGGGCCGCCGCATTACGGGCGACCCGTGGGCAGGTGATGAACCGGCCTGTGTTGGCGAGCTGGGATACCCTAGTTAATTACTGTCAGGCGGCCATGGCTCACGAGAGCACCGAGCAGTTGCGGCTGTTATTCCTGGATCGCAAGAACGCGCTGATTTCAGATGAGGTCCAGCAACGCGGGACCATTGACCACACTCCGGCCTATCCCCGTGAAATCGTGCGACGGGCTTTGGAGGTGGGGGCTCAGGCGGTGATTTTGGTCCATAACCACCCGACCGGAGACCCCACACCGTCCCGTGACGATATTTTTCTGACCAAAGAAGTGGTCCGTGCCGCCACCGCGCTGGGCATCGCCGTGCATGACCATCTGATCATCGGGCGTGGGAAAACCACCAGTTTCAAGACGCTGGGGTTATTATAGCCCACAGTCCGACTGTTAATCCGCTAGCAACGGCGGGACTGGTTCGGTCCCGCTACACTTTCGCCCGAGCCACCGGAGACCCGTGATGACCGCCGACGCCGATGCTCTCGACCTGCTGCATGCCCTGATCGAAAAGGCCTTGGTGGCCGGGGCCGACGCCGCCGACGCGGTCCTCTACAACGCCGCCAGTTTGTCGGCGTCTTTGCGTTTGGGGAAACCCGAGACCGTGGAGCGGGCCGAGTCGGGTGATCTGGGGTTGCGCGTGTTCATTGGCCGGCGTCAAGCCATCGTGTCGGCCAGCGACCGCCGCCCCGAAATGCTGGCCGAGTTGGTGGAACGGGCGGTGGCCATGGCCCGCGTGGTCCCTGAAGACCCATTTTGCGGCTTGGCCGAGCCGGGAGCGTTGGCCCGGAGCTGGCCCGATCTGGACATCTACGACCCCACCGAACCCACCGCCGAAACCCTGATCGAGCGGGCGCGCGAGACCGAGGATGCGGCTTTGGCCGTTCCGGGCGTGACCAATTCCGAAGGCGCCGATGCCGGCTGGAGCGCCTCCCGTGTGGCCCTGGCGGCGTCCAACGGGTTCTCCGGCGGCTACAGTATCAGTCGCTTCAGCCTGTCGACGGCCGTTCTGGCCGGCACCGGCACCGCCATGGAACGGGATTATGATTTCGGCTCCAAGGTCTACGCTGCCGACCTGCCCGTTCCTGCCGTGATTGGTCGGAATGCCGGTGAGCGGGCGGTACGCCGACTCAATCCACGCAAAGTCTCAAGCCAGAAAGTGCCGGTGGTTTACGATCCCAGGGTGTCGCGCGGCCTGTTGTCCCATCTTTCCAGCGCGATCAGCGGTCCATCCATCGCGCGCGGTACCAGCTTTCTGAAGGATCGGCTTGGCCAGGTGGTGTTCGCCCCTGGAATCACAGTGATCGATGATCCGTTTGTTCGTCGTGGGCTGCGGTCACGACCCTTTGACGGCGAAGGCGTCTCTGTCCAGCGCCGGAGCCTGATCGAGGATGGTCGACTGACCACTTGGCTTTTGGATCTGCGTTCCGCACGCCAATTAGGGATGGAAACCACTGGCCACGCTTCGCGTGGAACCTCGGCCCCTCCCACGCCTTCACCCGCCAATCTCTATATGGGGGCCGGTTCCAAGTCGCCCCAAGAGCTGATCGCCGAAATCCCGTCCGGTTTCTATGTCACCGAGATGATGGGTATGGGTGTCAGCGGATTGACCGGCGATTACAGTCGCGGCGCCACGGGCTTTTGGATCGAAAATGGAGAACTCGCCTACCCCGTCAGTGAAATCACGGTGGCGGGCAATCTTAAAGAGATGTTCCTAAACCTGGAACCCGCGAACGATCTGGAGTTTCGCTATGGTGTCGATGCCCCGACCCTTCGGATCGATGGCATGACCATAGCCGGTTTGTGAGTCTTACGAGCTGTTACGCCGCATCCTTGCAATGGAATGACAAACCTGTTACGGCTACGGGATGGAGATGTGATGCTTTTAAGAATTTTTATCAATCCTGCTTTGGGATGATGTGGGCTCGATTGGCAAGGGGGCGTTTTAGCGGTATAGGCCACCATGTTTTGCGGATCGCTAATGGAGTCGGTTGATGGAGCCTCTGTCCGAGAAGCGTAGCTATCGCTCGATTTGGATATCTGACGTCCACTTGGGCACGCGGGGCAGTAAAGCTGAATATTTGCTCGACTTCCTGAAGTATAGCGATTCGGAATACTTATATCTGGTGGGTGATATCGTCGATGGTTGGCGTTTAAAGCGGAATTGGTATTGGCCGCAGTCGCACAATGATGTTATTCAGAAGATCCTGCGACGAGCGCGCAAAGGGGTCAATGTTTATTATATTCCGGGCAATCATGATGAAACAGCTCGGGAATATGTCGGCATCCAGTTCGGTGGTGTGACGGTGGTCAATGAGATCGTCCATCAAACTGCGGATGGGCGGCGTTTTTTAGTGATCCACGGAGATCAGTTTGATGCGGTGGTTAAGTACGCGAAGTGGTTGGCGCTGATTGGCGACCACGCTTATGTCATGCTGCTTTATCTTAATACATGGCTTAACTTTGTTCGTCGTAAGTTGGGCTTCACATATTGGTCGATTGCCGCCTATCTGAAGCACCGGGCTAAATCGGCTGTCGAGTATATCGGAAACTATGAAACGGCGCTGGCCGAAGAGGCACGGCGACGCGAGGTTGATGGTGTTATCTGCGGCCATATCCATACGGCTGAGATACGCAACATGGAAGGTATCCTGTATTGCAACGACGGCGATTGGGTAGAATCCTGCACCGCCTTGGTCGAGCACGCGACCGGGGAGTTGGAGATCATCAATTGGGCGGAGGTGCTTCGGCAGCGGTCGATCAAGGCGGCGGCGTGAACATTCTGGTGGTCACCGATGCCTGGTATCCACAGGTCAACGGGGTCGTCCGAACGATCGCCACCGTGCGCGACGAATTGCAGAAGATGGGACACACCGTCGAAGTGATCGGGCCGGAGCGGTTTCGGACGGTGCCTTTGCCGACCTATCCGGAAATCCGGTTGGCGATCGCGGCGGGGCGCAAGTTGTGCCGGCTGATCGACGCCATGGATCCTGACGCCATTCACATTGCCACCGAAGGGCCCTTGGGCCACGCCGCCCGGCGCTACTGCATGAAGCGCGGGATTCCCTTTACCACCGCCTATCACACCCGATTCCCGGAATATATCCGCGACCGGGCCCCGATTCCGCTCTTTTTGAGCTACGCCGTGGTGCGCCGCTTCCATCGTCCGGCGGCGGCGGTGATGGTGGCCACGGCCTCCATCGAACAGGCCTTACGGGCGCGTGGTTTCACCAACATCCGTCATTGGACGCGCGGCGTCGACACTGATCTGTTTCATCCGCGCGACAAGTCCTTCTTGACCGATCCCCGTCCGATTTCCATGTATGTTGGCCGAGTAGCCGTTGAAAAGAACATCGAGGCTTTCCTATCCTTAGATATTGAGGGTACAAAATATGTGGTTGGCGCCGGTCCGCAACTGGCTGAATTAAAGAATCGCTATCCCCATGCGCGTTTCGTTGGGGCCCAACATGGAGAAGACTTAGCCAAATACTATGCGGCTGCCGATGTTTTCGTATTTCCATCGCGAACCGATACCTTTGGCTTGGTCTTATTGGAGGCTTTAGCCTCAGGTGTTCCGGTTGCCGCCTATCCGGTGGCGGGTCCGTTGGATGTCATTGATGGCGCCAGCGATGTTGGTTGCCTCGATACAGATCTCGGGCGGGCGGTGCGCACCGCACTGACCCTATCTCCTGAACGATGCCGGGAATTTGCCCTGAAATACTCGTGGCGAGCTTCAGCCGAGCAGTTTCTCAGCAATCTTCAGCCTTTCACCACCTTTCGTTCGACACGGTCGGCCCCATGCCCGCCCGAGCCGACCGATACGGATGCCGTTGCCTCCTGAACAGGGCGGCAAACCCCTAAAAAGGGGTGCGGCGATCATGAGGGCGTCTTACAGAGCCGGCGAACGACAGGTATATGACCACTGGTATGCTTCAAACAGTCTATCGCAGCCTGACCCAGATGGGCGGGCCAGTGATCAGATATTACCTTCACCGCCGCCGTCTTGCGGGCAAAGAAGACCCAATTCGCCAAGACGAACGGTTAGGCTTGGCCTCGCGCCCCCGCCCGCCGGGCCCCTTGGTGTGGGTTCACGCTGCCAGCGTTGGCGAATCCTTGTCGATTCTGATTCTGGTGAACCGATTGATTGCGGCAGAGCCTCGACTGCGCGTTCTGGTCACCACCGGCACCGTGACATCGGCCCAATTGATGGCCCAGCGCCTTCCCGTTGGTGCTTTTCACCAGTTTGTGCCGGTGGATCGGCCCGGCTATGTCGCGCGGTTCTTGGATCATTGGCGGCCTGACTTGACGCTGTGGATCGAGTCGGAAATCTGGCCGAACATGCTGTGGGAGATTCGCCGCCGCCACCTGCCCGCCGCGTTGGTCAATGCCCGCATGTCTGAGCGATCTTTTCGGCGCTGGCGTCATGTTCCCGGTTTTATCGGGCCGCTGCTCGGGGCTTTCCGCGTGTGCCTAGCTCAAACCGCCGCTGATGCCGAGCGGTTGCGTGGCCTGGGAGCAACGACGGTGACGGTGGCCGGCAATCTAAAATTCTCCTCCGAACCGCCTCCTGCCGCTGATGCTGCTGTTACGGCCTTGTCGCATGCCTTATCCTGCCGGCCTGTTTGGCTTTTGGCCAGCGGCCATCCCGGAGAAGATGCCATTGCCGCAACGGTCCATAAGGCGTTGGCGCCTCGGTTTCCCGGTCTGTTGACCATGATTGCGCCCCGCCATCCCCATCGCGGGGGAGAGATTCAGGCCTTGTTGTCCACTCAATACGGCCTGACCGCCAGCCAGCGATCCAAGGGAGCACTGCCTACCTGCCAGGATGACATTTATATCGCCGATACTCTCGGTGAAATGGGCGTTCTGTACCGTTTGGCGCCCGTAGTCTGGGTGGGCGGCTCTTTGGTGCCTCATGGCGGCCAGAATCCTATTGAACCGGCGCAATTGGGCTGTGCTCTTGTGTTCGGCCCTCATATGGGCAATTTCGCGGAAATCGCGGCGCAATTGATCGAAGCCGGCGCCGCTGTGTCGGTGGAGGATGGGGCCGCGCTTGCTGGCGAAGTCGGGCGACTGTTAGCCGATTCCGAGCACCGCCGCCAATTGGCCGAGGCCGCCGGACGGGTCACCGCCGCCCATCGCCAAGTGGTCTTAACCGCTTTAGCGACGTTGAGACCTTTGTTGATGGAGGTCGGAATTGCGCCTCCTGATACCGGCGAGCCATGACGCTGAAGGCCCCGGATTTTTGGTCCCAACCGCCAGGATTGGCCGCATGGGCCTTGGCGCCGTTAGGGTGGCTGTATGATGGGGCCGGACGGCTTCGCCGATGGCGAACGATGCCGTTGGATCCTGGTCCTCCCGTGATTTGCGTTGGTAATTTGGTGGCCGGTGGAGCCGGAAAGACTCCGGTAGCGTTGGCGGTGGCGGGTTGGCTCCGGGAGCGGGCGGTGGCGGTCCATCTGCTATCGCGGGGATATGGTGGATGCCTGACCGGCCCAGTACGGGTGGCTCTCGGCGACCACGAGGCCGTTCAGGTTGGCGATGAACCGCTGCTTTTGGCCGCTGCGGGGCCAACCTGGGTGGCGCGCGATCGGGCCGCCGGAGCCATGGCGGCGCGCGCCGCCGGAGCGAAGGCCCTTGTGTTGGATGATGGGTTTCAAAATCCGGCTCTTCGTTATCGTTTGGCGCTGCTGGTGGTGGACGGGACCGCTGGGTTCGGCAATGGCCGGGTGATTCCAGCAGGGCCGTTGCGGGAGCCCGTTTGGCGTGGTTTGCGCAGAGCGTCGGCTCTGGTGATTCTCGGCCAGGACCGCGCTGGGATTGCTGCCGAAGTTGCGGGATGGACGGCATCAACCGGCCTGTCTCTGCCGATGCTTCAGGCCGCGTTGGTTCCTGACCCGGCGGTGGTGGAACGGCTTCGGGGGCGGCGGTTGTTGGCTTTCGCCGGCATTGGCCGACCAGACAAATTCTTCGAAACCTGTCGCGCGCTCGGGGGGGTGTTGGTTGAAACCCTGGCTTTTCCCGATCACCATCCCTATCGATCAGACGAAATCGCGGCACTGCTGGATCGCGCTCGTGCCCACGGCGCCGAGCCCGTGACCACCGCTAAAGATGCTGCACGCCTGCCGGCGGCGATGCGCGCTCAAATCCAGGTGGTGCCGGTGACGGTCGCTTGGCAGGAACCGGATCGATTCGCGGCTCTACTTGAGGCCGTGTTCCCGTCTTCTGAGGCCCTTGAAGCTCATGTCTAACCGTAGCGCCATTGCCCGAAAACTTCGCCATTATCTGCTCTATCCCGTTGAAGCGGTCGTTATTCATGCGCTGTATCATCTGGTCGCGCTGTTGCCAGTGGATTGGGCTTCGGCGTTTGGCGGTTGGCTGGGACGTTCGCTTGGGCCGCACCTGCCCTTCTCCCGGCGGGCGCAGGTGAATTTGCGGCGAGCGTTGCCGGAGTTGTCCGATTCGCGTCATCGGGAAATTCTCCGGGGCATGTGGGATAATCTTGGGCGGGTGATGGCTGAACATCCCCATTTGGACCGGCTCTGGGATGATCCGGTTCAGCGCCGAATTGAAGTGGTGGGTGTTGAGCACCTGCCCCACCCGGTCGAAGGACAGCCTCGGCCCCACTTAATGTTCAGTGGTCATTTAGCCAACTGGGAACTTTTGCCCATCGGGGCGTCCCGCCATGGCCTAACCCTCACCTCAATTTATCGGAAGCCGAATAATCCGTTGATTCAAGAGTTGATGACCGCTGGGCGTCGGGCCGGACGGGGGCGACTGGTCCCAAAGGGCCGGGATGGTGCCCGCGCCATCGTTGCGGCTTTGGCCGAGGGCGGTACCGTCGCGATGCTGGTGGATCAAAAGATGAATGATGGCATTTCAATTCCATTCTTTGGTCGGATGGCAATGACTGCTCCGGCTGTTGCTCAACTGGCTCTTAAATTCCGTTGCCCGCTCTTGCCAACCCGCACTGAACGGCTCGCTGGGACTCGTTTTCGTCTGACCATTTTGCCGCCTTTAACCGTGCCCGATACGGGCAACCGCGAAGCCGACATCCGTACATTGATGACAACCATCAATGCTCTCTTGGAAAGCTGGATTCGGGAGCGGCCAGATCAATGGTTGTGGTTACATAAACGGTGGCCGGATTGAGACAGATCAGCGGATCCATCGATCGGGTACAGCCGCTTTCTTTTTTGATCGGCAAATGCTGGGATAGGCTGCTATCCTCAAGATAGACTATCAGAGCGGGCCATCGCTCTTGGATTCCCTTTGATCCCATATAAACGATTCCGTCAATGAGTTCCGAGAAAACAGCCGGTCTGGTGGCCAATAGCTGGACTGAACGCGGTATTGCGGTTTTTTTTACCACTCCGGCTCTGACTCAGGCTCGGATGCGCTGTAACGATGGCCCCGGTCGCTGCGAATTTGTTCTGCCAAGCTTATCAGGAGGCAAAGGGTATTATATTATGCCGTGGAAGTCGATTATGTCGACAATAACCACAACCTTACATGATCGAGTTCTGTTTGAACAGATACAAAAACGCAATGTCGATGACCCAATCAAAATGCGTTACGTTACCTTAGATGTCGCAGCCCAAGGATTGGCTGGGCCGCGTGCGGCGCAAAAAGCTCGAGAGATTCTGGACGGTGAAAAGCAATACCAAATTATGACTACTTTTTTATTAATTTTACAGTTACTTAAACTGATTAATATTTCTCCTAATAATTTGATTGAGCAAGGATTGGGATCGATTTCAGCCCAAAGAGAACTCAAAGCAGCCTTAAAAGGTGTTGCTCAACGATTGAATGTTTCGCAAGATGAACTTTATATGAGGATTGAGACATTAAGCAGTCTGGTTGCCCCGATTGGATTGCCACAAGCATCAGAACCAGGCCGACTACGGGCTTTATCCGATGAACTGTCTCAATTTAGCCACCATTTGCGCCAATGGTCACTTGAAATGCCCGATGAGATTGCTCATTTGGGTGTATTTGAAGCAAGCATCGCCGATTTAACCAATAAAATGAGTGAAAAGGTTGTCAAAGTTGTTCACAATGAAACTGAATCGCTGTCAGAACTGTTAAAGACCTGGGAAAAGAACTTCAGCGCTCTGAGAGAGCAAGTTCAACAATTAGCTTGGTTGCTTGACGGTTGGGATTACTTAATCGGCGAATTTCGAGACGCAGCCGCCAAAGGGAGCCGAGAACGGGAAGCCATGGTGGCTAACAGTTTTGCATTATTGCCGATTATTCCAAGAAATCAATTAGAAATTATTAGCGATCAACAGGCTCATAAGCTTACGACTGTCCATCGACGTTGGGTTCGCGCCAACGAAGACTGGCGTACCGGACTTCTTGACTATGAGCAAGTCCAAAGGAATGAAGTCCGCAAAGCGGAGCTGAGATGAGTTCGCTTGAAGAATGGCGCCGCATCGCCTTAGCTAGCCTTGGCCTTCCCGACAAACGGCTTTTGGACGTCCTTAAACTGGTTGAACAAGCTCCGGATCGTGGGCAAGTGCGGGTGGTGCTCGACCAGATCCGGCCTCGTTTGGTCCGATTGCGTCCGCCCCGCCCGCTGACGGCTCAACGGCTTTTGTTTCGGCCTATGGAAGATTTATTCGATCCAACCGAACGCTACCGCGCTAGAATTGGGCGGTTGTCTCGTGCGATTGTTCAGCCTTGTTGGAGCATTGTTCGGGCGACGGTTGATCCGTCCCTGATGCAGCGCACCGAAGAGCGCGTTCGCGTCACGGATCCATTGAATCAGAAGGATATTTTTGCTATCGGTTTGGCTTTGTGGTCTGCTGCGGCACAACAAATATCGGATTTCTTAGAAAAAAATAACAGTATTGGCCGACATCGTGTTGGCAATGATCACGTTACCGTGACCGAAGATGTTCGACAGCAGTTATTAAATATTTCAGATATTTTATCAATCGCGCCAGAAATTGAAACGGCTAAACTTAATTTACCAGATCGACCGATTAAATCGCTTTCTCCAGTCGAAATCGAACTGGTATCGACAACGGTGATGCGCCTGGCGGCGTCTTCAATGCGTAAAGTTCAGACGTTTATTTTACTTCTTTTGGCACGAATGGCTCGTCCTGGAGACCTTCTTCAAGCTCTTGGTGAGATGTCACTGCCCTGTTCCAATGCCGAACGGGCCGAGTTATTGGGTACGATTGGCAGCAATGCGCTTTCAGCCCTAGCCAGCGAAACCCAAATTTTACGTCAACAACAAAATGATGCCGCCGATCCCAGTGCAGGGGCACAACTCGTTGAACAACTTGTCGCTCGTTTAATTTCTCTTGAGCGATCATTATACGGTTCACATGATCATAAAGTCGCAGACCAAGTGTGTAGTGCCCGACGAGAGATCGCAAATTTTGTTCTTGATACCGTGATTGTGAAGGCAGATCAGGATCTATTCGAGAACTTATCACCGGACGCAGCGTCTGAGCCCACCCTGGAACAAATGGAAAATGCCGAGAGATCCGCTCTATCCTTGCGACGGTGTGCGCGAGTCGCTGATGCTGTTGGGATTCGCAAAGATGTTGAACAAAAGTTATCGACTATCTGCGCCGAACTGGAACGCCGGAGCGTGTCGGATACTCCTTATGACCGTGCCCAATCGCAATCTCTGATGCGCTCCATCCGGTTGATCGAACTGATCGCCGGTCCCGATGAAGCCCAACGCCTTCTGATGGCACGACTGGGCGGACTTTGATGCAGAGCAGGGGCACCTTCCATCAAGGCTCTCTTCAGACACCGAGCGAGTGCGACCTGATACCGACGAGGTGTCATGGTCAGGGCTCGCCGGTATCACTCTCAAGCCCCACGCTGTCGGTGATTATTCCAACGCTCAACGCGGCTGCGGTTTTGCCGGTGACATTAGCGGCCCTGGCTGGGTTGGGAGAAAATGTCGAGTTGGTGGTGACGGATGGCGGTTCCGGCGATGGCACCGCAGCGATAGCTCAAGCTGGTGGTGCGCGAGTCATCGCTGCGCCGCGTGGGCGCGGGCCCCAGCTCGCCGCCGGGGCTGAAGCCGCTACGGGCCGTTTCTTCCTATTCGTTCACGCGGATACCCGCCTGGATGATCAGGCGATTCGGACGATTCGGGCTTTTCTGGCTAACGCGCCCCGTAACCCCAACAGTGAAATCCGCGCGGGCTATTTTCTCTTCGCCCTTGATGACGAAGCCCCTGCCGCCCGGCGCCTGGAGCGTTGGGTTCGCTGGCGGTGTCGGTGGTTGGCCCTGCCCTACGGCGACCAGGGTTTGCTGCTGTCCCGAACTCTTTATCATGCGATCGGCGGGTTCCGACCTTTGCCCCTGATGGAGGATGTCGACCTGATTCGCCGGCTGGGGCGTGCTCGGTTGGTCGCGCTGGACGGCAAAGCCATGACGTCTGCCGAGCGATTCCGTCGAACGGGTTACCTCCGCCGAAGTCTGCGTAATCTGACGTGCCTGGCGCTCTACGGGCTAGGGGTTCCTATCGAGCGAATCCTGCGGCTTTATGATACCGGCGAGCCCTGACACTGACACATCGCTGGTATCGGGCCGCGACGGCGGCCCCGCGTCCTCGTGGACGCGAAGCCCCAGTGTGTGGACTCTAGGGGGCGCGGAGGCGCCCGCCCGGCGTCTGAGGGCAGCCTTGATGAGTCAACATCAAGGCTCGAGGGTATGAGAGGTCGTGAACCACACGGGGCCCCTTGTCCCCTTAATAAAGAGAGCGTAGGCAAGAAGCCTACGCCCTCAGAAAGGCTTGCGCTGAGTACTCAGGGAGGCAAGGCCCTTCTCCTAGTGAGACTCAACTTCGGCCTCTGCCGGCCTGCCGGCCTCCAGGCCATGATCTGGGTCCGGAAATCGCTGAATGGCCAGCAGGCCATGCAATAAGGTCTCCATGGCCATAGCCAAAGCCTCCCGATGTTCGGGAGGCATGGTCTCGATAGCTCCCGCCACTGCGGCCCGAGGATCCCGTTTCAGCAGAAGCTGGCCTGCCGCCGTTACCGCGATCAAATCAGCTCGTCGACTTGATGGATTGGCGGCTCGGGCCAGCAATCCCTTCTCGACCAGAGTCCGCACTGTGCGTGCCACCGGCCCGAGGCTCATGCCTTGGAACCGGGCGAGGCCAGCCGTGGTTCGGGAAGAGGGCGGCGCTTCCGAAAAGAAACGGAGCGCGGTCCATTGCGCCGGATACAGCCCCTCGGCATAGCCGATGGAATGTATTAACCGTGACGCCCGCTCGATCAGAGCGGCAATTCCCACCGTCGAAATTTGCACTTGCATGGTGGTGTCTCGTTTAACCTCTGATCGATTGTTCTGCCTGGCGACGGTGCGGCTCCACACGGTAGTGTTGCCTCTTTTTCGGTTGCGCCGTCAATGGGTTCATAAAGACGGACCTCCGGGGTGCCGCCGAAAACATCATCGACGGCCCCCATCACGCCCCCCCCCTTTGCCCGGAAGAGTGGGCGCAACGGACCAAAGTCCTTAAGCCATATCCCTAACCTTTTGACGCAAAACGAATTTCTGAATCTTGCCGGTGGAGGTTTTCGGCAGTTCTGTGAACACGATATGGCGCGGGCATTTGAAATGGGCAAGGTTCTGTCGACAAAAAGCAACGAGGTCGGCTTGACTGACCGTTTCCCCCGGCTTGACTGTTACGAAGGCACAAGGCGTCTCGCCCCACGTCTCGTCTGGCCGCGCCACCACGGCGGCTTCCAGCACCGCAGGATGGCGATAGAGCACCGACTCCACCTCGATGGTGGAAATATTCTCGCCGCCTGAGATGATGATGTCTTTGGAACGATCCTTGATTTCAATATAGCCGTTCTCGTGCATCACCGCCAGATCGCCGCTGTGGAACCAGCCGCCTTCGAACGCTTCTGCGGTGGCTCGGGGGTTTTTGAGGTAGCCCCGCATCACCACGTTGCCCCGCATAAACACCTCTCCGATGGTGACGCCGTCGGCGGGCACCGGCTCCATCGTTTGAGAGTCGGCGACCATTAAGCCTTCGAGCACTTGGCTATTGACGCCCTGCCGAGCCTTGAACATCGCCCGTTGTTCCGTCGGCAGCTCGTCCCAACTGTCATGCCAAGCGCACACCGTCACCGGCCCGTAGACTTCGGTTAGACCATAAGTGTGAAGGATGTCGAAGCCCAGGCGTTCCATTTTCTCGAGCACGCTAGCCGGTGGGGCGGCCCCAGCGGTCATCATCCGAATGCCTGAGGGAATCGGGCGACGGGCCCCCGGCGGGGCGTTGACTAGCAGCCCCATGATGATCGGCGCCCCGCACAAATGGGTGACACCGTGGTCGGCTATGGCATCAAAGATTGCTTTGGCTGAAATACCGCGCAGGCAAACATGGGTTCCGGCCATGGCCGTCACTGTCCAAGGAAAACACCATCCATTGCAGTGGAACATTGGCAGAGTCCACAAATACACAGGATGATGAGGCATCGCCCAGGCCACGATATTCCCCATGGCATTCAGGTAAGCGCCCCGGTGATGATAAACAACTCCCTTAGGATTGCCGGTTGTTCCTGAAGTGTAATTCAGAGAGATGGCCCGCCATTCATCGTCTGGCAAGGTCCAGGCAAAATTAGGGTCTCCTTCTTCTAGGAAGGCTTCATAAGTCAGTTCACCAAGACACTCCCCTCCTTTGGCGGTTGGGTCGTCGATGTCAATGACCAAAATGGGCCGATTGAGTTTGGCTAGGGCCGGCCGGATCACCGCCGAAAATTCGCGGTCGGTGATCAGCACCTTGGTATCGCTGTGTTCCAAGATGAAGGCCAAGGCTTCCGAATCGAGACGAACATTCAGAGCATTCAACACCGCCCCTACCATGGGGATCCCGAAATGAGCCTCGAACAATTCGGGCAGGTTAGGCGCCATCACCGCCACCGTATCGCCCACACCGATTCCTCGGCCCGCCAAAGCCGAGGCCAAGCGAACACACCGACGGTAGGTTTCGGCCCAATCACGCTGGATTGAACCATGGATAACGGCGATTCGATGGGGGTAGACGGCGGCAGTCCGACGAATAAAAGAAAGTGGAGAAAGCGGAACGTGATTTGCAGCCGTGCGATCAAGATTAACTTCATAGGGATTGTCAATGATATTAGTCATGGTGCGCTTCCTTCCTTTTCATTTTGTTATGTACATCGTCTGTTTTTATTGTCATTTGGCATTTGTCCCGTCGATCGACGAACGGTCCCTTGGCCATGAGGATCGCGCTATGATACCGCATAGACGCCAATCCGCCCAGTGATCATCGATTTTTCGTCTTGGGTCGACGATCCCCATGGAATAGCCTGTTGCTGGCCCTCTCGAACCCTTAGATAACATCCTTGCCCCTATCGTCAGGGGGCCAAATCCGGAGACTCATCATGATCAACCGACGCACGTTAAAGCCAGTCTTGCCTTCGCGCGTTGTGCTGGCGGCCTTGGCGCTGGTCTTGGCTATCGCCGGTTGGGCAGGGTTGCCCAAGGAAGCCGCAGCGGACACCCGCTGTAATGAATATTGTTCCAGTCCTGGCAAAAATTACAAGGAATGTATGGATCGGTGCATCGAGCGCGAAGATCCTCGGCATGCTGAACGGAGTATTCGCGAACTGTGCAGGAGTCGTGGCCAAGATGAATTAGCATGCCTTCGGGAACATGGATTGGCCGGTGGATATCCGCCCCCGCCCCCAGTTTATGTACAGCCCCCAGTTTATGCGCCCCCGCCGGTTTATGTCCCTGCGCCGCCGCCGCCAGTCTATCAACAGCCGATCCAATGCTACCGCGACCAATATGGTCGGACGGTTTGCCCACCCTGATCCTGGGGGGTGTCTGAAGCCTCTTGGTTCTCCCCGTCGCTTTTTTTGTTTCGAGACGCTGCATCATGTCCCTTACCGTCCGTTTCGCGCCCAGCCCGACCGGCTTGCTTCATGTCGGCAATATCCGGTTGGCACTGGTCAACTGGCTCGTCGCCCGCCGAGTTGGTGGAACCGTTTTGTTGCGACTCGATGACACTGACGAGGAACGCTCGACGGCGGCTTTTGCCGCCGGCATCGAGCGGGATTTGACCTGGCTTGGGCTGACATGGGATCGTCAGGTTCGGCAGTCTGACCGGCTTGCGTTGTATACCGAAGCCGCCGATCGGCTGAAGGCAAGCGGGCGCCTATATCCCTGCTATGAGACCGCCGAGGAACTTGGGCTGAAACGCAAGAGCCTGCTGGCCCGAGGCCTACCTCCTCTCTACGATCGGGCCGGGCTGAAGCTGTCGGAGGCCGAACGGGTCCGGTGGGAAGCCGAAGGGCGGCGACCGCACTGGCGCTTTAAACTGGATCACCAGGGCGTTAACTGGTTCGATCTGGTGCGTGGCCACGTTCATTTCGAGGGTGCCGACCTGTCCGATCCTGTCCTGATCCGCGAAGATAACAGGCCACTGTACACGCTTTCGTCTGTGGTGGACGATATTGATTTCGGGATTACTCATGTGATCCGTGGCGAAGATCATGTGGCCAATACCGCCGTCCAAATTCAGCTTTGGCAGGCATTGGGTGGACCTGTGCCTACTTTCGCCCATTTGCCACTCTTGACCGACGCTTCGGGTCAGGGACTTTCCAAGCGTCTTGGCAGTTTAAGCATCGCATCCTTGCGCGACGAGGATGGGATTGAGCCCATGGCGTTGCTCAGTTTGCTGTCCCGCCTCGGAACCTCCAACGCCATCGAACCCTGTGCGACCTTGGAGGCGTTGGTTGAGAGCTTTGGTTTGGAGCAAGTTTCCCGTGCTACGCCGCGATTTGATCCCGAGGAGCTGGTTCGCCTAAACGCTCGCCTGCTGCATCTTGCGTCTTTTGCCGCAGTGGCCGACCGGCTGGTCGCGTTAGGGCTTGAGGGAGTCGACGAGCGATTCTGGCTGGCGGTACGGCCCAATCTGACCCGACTCGCTGATGCCGTTTCGTGGTGGCAGGTCAGTCACGCCCTCTTGACTCCAACCATCACCAACCTGCCCTTCACTCAATGGGCAGCGCGTGTGCTGCCACTTGAACCTTGGGATGAAACCACCTGGGGGGTGTGGGTCGAGCGAATCAAGGCCGAGACCGGCGTAAAGGGCAAGGCGCTTTTCATGCCGTTGCGCTTGGCGCTGACCGGAGCCGATCATGGGCCGGAATTGAAGAGCCTTCTGCCGTTAATCGGGCGGACTCGGGCTGAGGCACGCTTGAACGGCTTGGTGGCGTAAGAAATTCGCCCTGGAGAGCGGGCGCCTCTGCGTCCGCAGCTTCGCTACGCCCGTCGCCATCCGAGCGGCGATGATGTGCAGGTTTCGCACCATCTAGCCGCTCCTGCTGGAGATCGGGTGTGGATGGCCAAGGGGACACTGTCTTCCCCATCGGCTGTCATGGGGATGGTGACGTCTTCCGCAAAACAAGACAGATCCTCGACATTGGTTGCTGGCTCCAGCTTCCGGTCAATTACCCCGGTGGGTCGGACCCAGACGTCGCCGCAATCGGTACATTGACGAATGACGAGACCCTGAGTTCCTGACAAGCGACTGGCGACGATGGGAATTCTCAGACGTCGCAATTCGGAAACCGCAACCGCGACATTGCGCCGCCCTGTAGATAAGGCTGGATCGCCCGCACGAAGGACATAACCGCCACCAAAAATTTTGGCTCGGAGATGACGAATGTTGCTGCCAAGGCCAACCATAGCATTAACCAATTGTGGAATGGCGACATCGCCAAACCGAGGCGAGGCTTCCCCCTCCGCAGGTCGATTGGGCAGGATAAAGTGGTTCATCCCCCCAAATCTCAGTTGCGAATCCCATAAGCACACTGATACGCAAGAGCCCAAGACTGTCCCCAAGCATTGAGGGGAACGGTCACAATAAATATCTCCCGGAAGTAAGGTTCGAGTGGGTGATAAGCGAGGCCGAGATGGACGGTGTAGATACATCAGGCACCTTCCCGCGCGGCTCGTACACGTAAAATTTCATCCCGTAGCCGATCGAGGGGCAAAATAGCGCATGCCGCTCCGCGTTTTATGGCCTCCTGAGGCATACCGAAGACCACGCATGTGGATTCATCTTCGGCTACAGTATGCGCTCCTGCCTGCATCATTTCCAATAGCCCTCGTGCACCATCATCCCCCATCCCTGTCATTAAGATACCAATACCATTGGCTCCGGCATATTGGGCCGCCGACCGGAACAACACATCCACGGAGGGCCGATGGCGGCAAACCAAAGGCCCATCCTTGATTTCAACGAAATAGCGAGAGCCTGTCCTGCGGATCAAGGTATGCCGATTACCGGGCGCGATCAGAATGTGCCCCCGCATAACGGTATCCCCATTGCGGGCTTCTCGAACCGTTACGGCACACAGTCCATCTAGCCGTCGGGCAAACGCTTCCGTGAATTTCTCGGGCATGTGCTGCACAATAACGGTTCCGGGCATATCGGCAGGAACGCTTTCCAGCAAAACTCTTAATGATTCCGTTCCACCAGTGGAGGCGCCAATACATACCACCGTTTCGGTGACATGAGACGCTGCCGCGCCGTTGCGTTGCCGGGGCGGTGGAAGGATGACGTCAGCGGTCAGCTTGGCCGTTCCCAATCGTGATTTATCCCCAGAACTGGCTGTCGTCCGATTCGGCGCAGGTTGGCGTTTTGGTTTGGATCGAGCCGCCGCTTTGATTGCGTCACAGACCCAAACCCGCGCATCCATTAAAAAGTCGCGCGAGCCGAGTTTGGGTTTGGGGATGACGTCCACGGCCCCGGCCTCCAAAGCCTCAAACAGTGATTCGCTCCCTTCCAATGTCAAGGACGAACACATTACAACAGGAATAGGTCGTTGCATCATAATTTTTCGAAGAAACGTAATTCCATCCATTCTTGGCATGTGAATATCAAGCACAATAACATCAGGAACTTCTATAGCGATCAGTTTTGCAGCAGCATAGGGATCGCAAGCCGTACCCATCACACTCAAATCAGGGTCAGAATCAATAATATCTCTTAAAGCTTCACGGACAGATGCAGAATCATCAACCACTAGGACTCGTGATTTGGCTTTGGGTAGAACGGTCATGGGGCAATGGATCCTCGCCAGCCGTTCAACGCGGTGGTTAGGCGCAACGACACCCTAGAGTAAGCGCCACCGGCGCCCATCGCGCGTTCGGCTTCGGCTTTTCGCCCCCTGAGTGCCAGTTGTAGGGTTGCGGCGGCAACACGATGAAATTGAGCATGCAGATGGCGAATCACTTTCAAGTGCTCATCTTGGTTGCCATCAAGGAAAGGCGTTTCATTCAGCCAACGGCCAAACTCACACACGTCTTCCCGACCAATGTCTTCCACAACAAGATCCGTGCATCCCGTATCGATGGCGCATCGTAGTTGCCGTTTCCAGGCCGCATGAGCGCGGATTGCCTGGGCGATATCCGCCTGGATTTGCTGGGGCGATTTGCGCAAAGGCATCGGTTTGAGGGTGATAATGGTGGCTGCTGGACCTTGCCGAACCAACTCGATCACACCAAGGGACTGCAAAGTCTCAAGGGCAATCAACAGGTCGCCAGGGCGGAGATTCAATAACGCCCCTAACTGTTCAGCCGTTTTAAGACAAGAGAACCCAGCATTGGGCATCCAACGGACAATCTCTACCAGCACCATGGCCGCAATTCCCCGCCTGCCGGCGCTCAGTGGCAGTGCTTGTAAACGATCCCGAAAAGCATCATGGTGCTCATATCCCATTGAGTTCATCCCACCTCTATCTTAAGCTCACTCACAATACTATATTCGCGCATACACAGTCGGAGCCACTTGACGTAGCGGCAGATTAAAACCAGAAAGCGTTTCAGAATGCCCCATGAATAGATATCCACCCGGCGCAATACACGCACAAATACGCGATAGGACGGCCATTCGCACAACATTATCAAAATAAATAATAACATTTCGACAAAAAACAATATCCTGCACCGCAGGTAGCTTATATTCTGTAGCCATGAAATTTAACTGGCGAAATTCGACCATAGATCGCAATTCTGGAATGATTCGAATTTGTCGGGCCTTACGGTCAAGGCTTCGAAGCAAATAGCGATGACGAAGATCATGAGCAATTGGTTGAGCCATTTCTTCAGGATAAATTGCCCTAGCTGCTGTTCTAAGAACAGTAGTGCAAATATCTGTGCCAAGAATATGAAAATCAAAACCAGGATGAGATAATCGATAATCAGCTAAGACCATCGCTAATGTATAGGCTTCAGCACCGATGGAACTCCCAGCACTCCAAACTTGTAAAGGACGTCTTATACCAAGACCTTTTCTGAATAAATTAGGAACAACAATGTTCGTTAAAATATCAAAGTGTTTTGGCTCCCGAAAAAAGTCTGTTTTGTTAGTAGTAACAACATCAATTAAATCTCCAAGCTCCTCTTCTAATCCACCTTGATCAAATAAAAAATGACAATATTCACGGAAATTACGCATCCCGCGTTCCCGCAACCGGCGACGTAAGCGGCCTTCTAGCATAGTTCGCTTACCTGGTGGCATTCGAATACCAGCTTGGCTTTCAACCAATCGGGCCAAATGCTCAAACTCTCGATCTGAAAGACGTGGGCTTTCTGAAAATGTATCAGGCATTGACTGGCCGGTGGTTTGAGGTTCAATTACGATAAAAGATGATATATAATAAGACTAGTAATTTATGAGACTACTAGCGGAAAACACCTGATCCAAGTTGGCCACAATAATAAATTGATTATTGCGCTTTCCGATGGCCTGAATCAACTCGCTACGCCAACGCATCCCTATTTTTGGAGCCTCTTCCATCAATGCCATCGGGAGTTCGGTTGCTTCGTAGACTCGGTCGGCTATAGCTCCCACTGTGACTGTCTCACCGGCCATCATCACCTCGGCAATGACAATCCGCGTGTCTCGCGTTGGTTCGACAGAGGTCATTCCGAATTTTACCCGTAAGTCTGTCACAGTGATGACCTTACCCCGAACATTGATCAGGCCCCTAATAAAAGGCTGACTGTTGGGAATTCGAGTGATCGGCACGAAATCAAGCACCTCGTGAACCCGCGCGGTTTCAATGGCAAAAATTTCATCGGCCAAACCTAAGGTCAAAACTGGCAACGCAGTGCCACGCGAATCGGTCTCAGTCGCTCTTTTTGTTTTAGTAACGCTCAAAACCGTCATCGTCTGCATCCCTATGGCCGTGCTGGTGATCGTCAAGTTTCAGAGCAAACCCCTTTCCCCCTGTTGCTCCCTGGATTTCGCCGGATGCCCCTTTGAATGAAGTTTTACCAATACGCACCGTCTGACGTCGAGTGGGTAAAGGCTGAACAGAGCGAGATCCGTTATTGCCGCCATTGATTATAGATTTGGCGTAGCTTTGATGCGACCTCTCTCGCCCCCTCCCGTCCCCAGAAACAGAGAAAAATGAGATTGTAGCTTGTAGCTGTTGCGCTTGACTAGATAACTCTTCTGATGTTGATGACATTTCTTCAGCAGCGGCAGCATTTTGCTGCGTTACTTGATCAAGTTGCTCGATTGCGACATTAATCTGTTCTGCTCCAGCATTTTGTTCACGGGACGCTGTAGAAATCTCGGCAACCAAACTGGCTGTCCGTTGAATATCTGGAACCAAGCGAATCAGCATGGTACCGGCTTCTTCTGAAACGATAACAGTCTGAGACGAAAGGGCGCTGATTTCAGCCGCAGCAGCCTGACTCCGTTCGGCCAGTTTACGGACCTCGCTTGCCACTACAGCAAAACCCCGACCGTGTTCGCCTGCTCGGGCGGCTTCGATGGCGGCGTTCAGCGCCAACAGATCGGTCTGCCGAGCAATTTCCTGCACAATAGTAATTTTTTCGGCGATCGTCTTCATGGCATTGACCGCTTTACTCACGGCATCACCGCTCTTAGCGGCATCTAGAGACGATTGAGACGCGATCTTTTCGGTTTCGGTGGCGTTATCGGCATTTTGACGGATATTTGCCGCCATTTCTTCCATCGAACTTGACGCCTCTTCGGTTGCGGCAGCTTGTTCGGAAACGCCTTGGGACAGAGTCTCCGCGCTCGCACTCAATTGCTGACTGCCTGCTGCAACGTTTTCAGCAGCAGCGGAGACGTTTGAAACAACATCACGAAGGCGTTCGATCATAGACTCCAAGGCAATTCCCAAAACATCTTTATCCGAAAGGCGTTTAGCCTGTACTTTGAGATTACCATGAGAAATTTCTTCGGCAATCCCGGCAGTGGTTCGCAAATTGGCGGCCATTTGATTGAGAAGTGCAATTAAATCACCAATTTCTTCCCGCCCATTATAGGAGATTGACTGGCTCAAATCACCTTCGGCAACAGCACGGGCCATTTGGCCCGCGCGATCCAAGCCCCGGCTGATCAAAATCGATATCCACAGCGCCATGCCTAAGCCAATGAGCAAAGCTGCTGCCGTCATCACAATTAAATTGCTTCGCGATTCAAGGTATAGCCGATCACTGTCTGCCATTCTCTCATTCATCCGTTGCTGATCGAAAGCGATTAGATCGGTCACAACGGCATCAATTCGCTTAAGAAACTCACGATTCTGACCAAATGAAATAGCGATGGCTCGGGCACGACTGCTATCTAAGGCTAATTCCCGAATTTGTTGATGAACAGTGAGCCAAGACTCCCAAGCAACCGTTATTTTTTGCACATCATCCCGAAATTGTAGCGGTATACGATCACGCAAAAACAGCAAACGAGCCTGAGTATACCTAATTATCTCCTCATTTTTCTCATCGATATTTTTTAAGTTTACTTCATCAGACTCCAAAATTAAGTCTTTTTCATTTCCTCTTGCTCTTAACATTAAAGATGGAAGCTCATTAAGAGTCATTGTGATCTGCTGATCACTATTGTTATTTTTAAAGTCTGCAATTATCTTAATGGCTGTGTCAATAATAGGATCGCTGTGCTTAATAGATAACTCCTTGGCTTTGAGATCAGAATTTTTTAAAGCCAATTCAACAACACGATCTTGTGACTTAGAATAGTCATTATATAAATCTCGCAATGCATCAAGTTTTTTTCGCCCTTCTTCATCCGCAAGCTCTCTGCGTCGATCGAAAAGATTGTTATATTTTGCTCTCTCGCTGATCAAGCGATCAACATATGCCTTTTTAGATGGCTCATCGGTCTCCAAAATTAAGTTTTTTTCTGTTCTGGCCATCATCGAAAGCGCATTACTCATCTCTAATGTCAAAGCCCTACGCGTCGCTGGGCCATCTACGATGGCCCGAACTTCATTATTGACCAACCCCAGACTGCTGATCCCTTGGAAGGCTGAAACCGTCGCCAGACCAAGAATGGCTACAAATGCCATTACGAGGCGGAGCTTGATGGTAAAACGCATCGATGTGCTCTCCCGAATCTCAGTTGCGTTTAAAGCTGGTAGGTCGCGTCAGGTTATCTGACAGGGGTGCGGGCGAGAGGGTCCGTGCTTCCACTGTGCCGTAGTTATCTCATGCCATTGTGGCGATGGTTTGTGCTTCGAAAAAGCGTCTGCCGTCTAGATATCCTGCCATACTGCCGGTCCAAAACTCAAAACAGTTAAGATCACGGATAAACCAAAAATAATCGCTAGGCTGGTTGTGATTCCGATGTCTTGAGTTTTGCGCCAGCATTTTAAATGCTTAGAATCCGATTGATTCTCATAAAGCTACATCGCCATTGGAAAAGCACACTTTTTACCTTCGTACCTTAGTATCGTTCAAAGCCAGCGTCCTCGACATCCCCATGACCTTGGTGGTGATCATCCAATTTCAAGGCATAGCCCTTGGTTCCAACCGCAGTGCCCGCTCCGATCGACGCAGGAGGACGTTTGCTCGGGGTTGACGCCCGCTTAATGGGTGCGGCGAGGCGGTACGAGGCCGACACTGGGGTGAGATGAGATCCTGGCTCCCGTCCACTTCGTGCCTGTTCAGAAGAGCGCAGCCCGGTGTGGGCGTCACGTCCGAGAGAAAAAAACGAAATAGTTGCTTGAAGCTGCTGTGCCTGACTTGATAATTCCTCAGATGTCGATGACATTTCTTCGGCAGCGGCAGCGTTCTGCTGGGTTACTTGATCAAGCTGTTGGATAGCTACATTGATTTGCTCCGCTCCCGTATTTTGCTCACGAGATGCCGAACTGATTTCTGAAACTAAAATTGCGGTTCGTTGAATGTCTGGAACCAAGCGGATCAACATCTCTCCTGCTTCTTGCGATACAGTAACAGTTTCAGAAGATAGCATGCTAATTTCGGCTGCGGCAGCTTGACTCCGTTCGGCCAACTTTCGGACTTCGCTTGCTACGACGGCAAAGCCTCTACCATGCTCTCCGGCCCGAGCGGCTTCGATGGCGGCGTTCAGTGCCAACAAATCAGTCTGTCGGGCAATCTCTTGCACGATAGTAATTTTTTCAGCGATAGTCTTCATGGCCTTAACCGCTTTAGTCACAGCCTCTCCGCTTTTGGCTGCATCAGTTGAAGATTGACGTGCAATCTTTTCTGTTTCACTGGCGTTATCGGCATTTTGCCGAATGTTTGCCGCCATCTCTTCCATTGAGCTGGATGCTTCCTCGCTTGAAGCAGCCTGTTCGGAAACGCCTTGAGACAAGGTTTCGGCACTAGCGCTTAACTCTTCGCTTCCAGCCGCCACATTCTCGGCAGCGGCAGCCACATCGACAACCACTTGGCGCAAATTTTGAATCATGCTTTCTAAGGCAATTCCCAGTATATCCTTATCGGATAACCGTTTGGCTTTAACCGTTAAATTTCCCCTGGCAATTTCCTGGGCAATCTCGGCCGATGCTCGCAGATTGATAACCATAGTTTCAAGAGCAACCCCTAACACATCTTTATCAGACCTCCGTGTTACCTGTACTGCAATATCACCCTGGGAAATAGCTTCGGCAATTCCAGCGGTGGCTCGAAGATTATCGCACATGCTGTTCATTGCCTGAATCAGCACGCCGATTTCATCACGCCCCCGGTATTCGATGGTTTGGCTAACATCTCCCAGCGCAATAGCCTGAGCTAAGGTGCCAGCCTGCTTCAAGCCTCTACTGATCAGGAGTGAAATCCAAAATGCCATACCAATCCCAATACCCAATGATAAAATAACCATGATGATAAGCATAATTTTAGCATTAATATAAACATTGTCGCTATTTTGGACGCGATCAGCCATTCTTTCTTGATCAAATGAAATTAGATCATCGGTCATATTATCAATATTTTTTAATAATTGACGATTTTTTCCAAATGAAATAGCTATTGCGTGATTATTAGCATTCTGAAATGCTAAGTCACGAATTTGAATATGAACTGAAAACCATGACTCCCATGCTGCTTCAATGTGTTGAGCTTGCTGACGAACTTCTGAATTTCCATTATCCCTTAAAAGAGCAATAGCAGATTGAATAGTTTTAAATTGATTTTCATTTTGCTGTTCTATATATCTGATTTTACTATCATCATCCTCAAGAATCATCGATTTTTCATTGCGGTGAGCTCGCAATATAGATGTTGAAATTTGAGAAAAAATACCAGATAAACGGGCATCAGCATTGTTAACTTTATTAGATTCATCAATAACCGTTAATATAGAATCAACTAGCTCTTGACTTTTGGTTGATGACATATCTCTAGCTTTAATATTTGTATTTAATAAAGCAAGCTGAATTAATTCATCTTGAGAATTTGTATATTCTGTGTAAACATCATGTAATGCATTTAGCTTTTTTTGGCCTTCCTCTGTTGCAATTTGATGGCGATGATCAAAAATCTCTTTAAATTTCTCTCTTTCTGTCTTCAATGTTTCGACATAACCCTTCATAGCTTGTTCGTTATTTTCTAAAATTAAATTTTTCTCGGTGCGCGCCATCTTTGACAATTCACCAGCCATCTGTAACGTCAACTTGCTTCGAGCTGCTGGGCCGTCAACTACGGCCCTGACCTCGTCATTGACAGAGCCAAGGCTGGTGATCCCCAGATATGCTGAAAGTGCGGAAAGCAATAAAATTGCCGCGAATGCCGCCGCCAACCGAGCCTTAATGGTGAGATGCATGGTTTTGACTCCAATTTTTCACGAATAGGATTCTACATCGCTCTTGGTGTTACTTCATGTTCTTGGCACACCCAATTGCCATTAAACCTTCAGGATCAGCGCAATTTATTCATCTTTCAAGAGAGTTCCAGCCAAAAACATTCTGATTATCATGTAAGTAAGACAAAAACTACTTATGATCACGTGCTCCCTAAAGCTGACAGGATATCAATTCTACTCAAAGTGTATCCAGCCTCAAAAAGGACCACCTTATCGGATGACGGACACGATGCCCGTCATATCAGAGTCGGTGGCGCGAACGAGGCCAACCAACGATCTTGCCGAAAACACTAGGAAAATTACGACAATCCGAGCGTTGATCAATTGCCCAGGCCAGTTCAACACATTCCTTGGCGGTAAACAATGGCGACAACGGCATAAATTGCCAACGCCACCATCTCTCTGTGGCAAACTCGGAAGGGCAAATCGGAAAGGCGTGTCTAGCGGCTTGAGGTGCTTTCAGCCCGAAGCATGCCAAGCTTGCTCCTAAGTTTACAAAACAGCCGAAAATCCTGTATTCATTACCGAGCGAAACGTTTGTGCCGGTTTCCCACTCAAAAAATTAATTTTCCTCTAAAAGAGCTAAATACCCTTTTTAAAACCAACAAGCATATTGAAGGGAACCGAGAGCTAGCATAATGTCCGCACGGTTTGACGTAGATATTCGGTGGCAGGCTGCTTTAGCCTCTCCAAGATCGGTGCGTAACATCAATTGGTGACCAATGAATACTATTGTTCCACTTGATACTGGAGACGATTGGGCCGAGCGCCTTCGTTACCTGCAAATCGACGAGGCGTGTCGAGGTCGTTTGCGCGACTTGCGTCCTGTTTTGCTTCAGGCCCTTCCTGAAATTTTAGATAAATTTTATCAAAATATCCTATGTCAACCGGAGTTGCGCGAAAAATTTACAAGCCAAGAGAAAATTTCGTTTGCTAAAGAAGCCCAGGCACGGCATTGGGGGCTCCTGTTTGATGGGCGTTTTGATGATCATTATAAATTATCAGTTGATAGGATTGGCTCCGCTCATTATCGCATTGGCTTAACTCCACGCTGGTACATGGCTGGGTATTCGTTTGTACTAGACATTCTCCAATCTGTTGTGGTTCGAAAAATTAGCCCTATAGTTAAAACTCCAGCGGGTGATCAATTTTTAGTTGACAGTTTGCGCGCTGTTAGTCGAGCAGTTATGCTCGATATGGAGTTAGCCATAAGCCGTTACTGGGAATTGCTGGCAAATGAACGCCGCTCGGCTGTTGATAAGATGATTGATCGTATCGAGCAGCAGGTCACAGATACTGTCAATAGCGTGACACATGTGACCGGAGACCTCGTCCATAGTGCCGAAATGATGACATGCGTATCAATGACAGTTGATGTTAATTCTCAAAATGCGACAGAAGCGGCACAGTCTGCGCTTGGTTCTGCCCAAACGGTAGCGGCTGCTGCCGAAGAACTTCATGCATCTATTGATGAAATTGCTACTCAAGTTCAACGCTCGGCTGTTACAGCGCGCGCCGCTGTTGATCGCATGCAGGACGCCCGTGGCGTTGTTGGGGCGCTGGGTGATGCCGCTCGAGATATTGGTAAGGTTGTGCAGATTATTGGGAGTATTGCGGCTCAAACCAATCTGCTAGCCCTCAATGCCACCATTGAAGCAGCCCGAGCCGGCGAAGCTGGTAAAGGATTTGCCGTAGTGGCTGGCGAAGTCAAAAATTTAGCAAATCAATCAGCAATTTCAGCTAAAGAAATAACTCAACGAATTGGCACTATCCAAGATGCTAGTCGTTCGACTTGTTTTCTTATTGATGAGGTTTCTAAAACTATTCAGCATATGGAACAGATCGCAACAGCAATTGCTGCGGCTATTGATGAGCAAAGTGCAGCAACAAGTGAAATTGCCAGAGCTGTAAGCGAAACGGCAACTCAAAATAATACAGTAACATCATTAATGGCTGATGTATCCGAGAATGTCAGCAAAGCCAATCGAGCTTCCCTCGCTGTTGGCGAGAGCGCTTCACGTATGGAAGAAACTTTGGCGTCTATGCGTAAACTTTTGACGAAAGCTGTTCGTACCTCTTCAGCCATTGCTAATCGTAGACAAAGACGCCGTCGTGCTGTTTTGCTTGATATCGAAATTGTTATTGAAAATCAAAAATATCCTGTTGTTCTTTATGATTTATCGGAATGTGGTGCTTTAATTGCTACAGATATATCTGTTCAACAAGATGCTATCATTACATTAAACATGCCTAGTGAAGGGGTAAGTTGCATGGCATCTGTTGTTGCTGGTGGGAACGGACAACTTCACGTTCATTTTTGTGAAACATTACCAGCTCCACAGGTCGACGCCATGGCTGCGAAAAGCATCCGGCATATTTGCGAATTAGCAAAATCGGATCACCTTTCTTTTGTGGAGCGAGTCTCTCAAGCCGTTAATGGGGATAGTTTATCTACAACAAATTTAGCCACTCACCACACATGCCGTTTGGGTCGTTGGTATGATAGTGTCTGTGACGAAATTATGTTAGTATTACCAGCATTTTTCACTTTGGCTGAACCTCATCGTGAAGTTCATACAAAAGCTCGACAAGTTTTAATTGCTTTAGAAGCCGGACAAATTTCATTGGCTAAAACTCGCCTTGAAGAATTAAAGTTAAGCTCTGCACAAGTTGTATTTTACTTGGATCGTTTATGTGTGGAATATCTTCAGGAAAATAAGATAATTAATAATTAATTCTATATTTGTGATATTTTATATTATATAATGTATTTTTTCTCAACCTGTCGCCCCTATCCGTGGCGTGCGGAGCTGTTGCTGTGGGTGAATGGTTAATTTTCTTGACTTTTTGGATTTCTTGCACATAGATTCAGTGGACGGCTGTCTCAGCAGGCACGACTGATCGATGAATTAGTGCGAAAAAAAAGTAATAAGGAGGAGAAGGTGCGAATAATAAAAAAAATACAATAAAACAAATAGGATCGTTTATGGTTTTAATATAATTGAAGTTTATCAGCTTAAATTTAAATGATGTATGCTAAGAACGTGAGGAAGTATACTAATGTCAATCACCATACAGATACAGAGGCGCTTAGAAACTCCTGCGAAACATCAATATTTTTTGATGACTGTTAATTTGTTGGCTCTTCCAGATGATGAGCAAACCCCAAAATCATCGGTTGCCGCTGAAATTCGTAAGACAGTATTGAAAAGCTTGGAGAAAAATGCATTTCTTCGTTTAGGCGGTTGCTCGGATGAATTTGATGATGGATATACTGCAACGAAAGGAAATTCTATAGAGTTTTACGATGCCGGAGAGTTTGTTCTTGTTATATTGCTTGATCTTAATGCCTATAGTGCTATTGGCATTGTGACTGATATAAAACTTTTAATTCTCAAAACCATCGATAAATTTTATCCAGGGGTTTTAGCTCATTTAGATCAAGCTCGTTTATTTAATATTATAGATGCGAAACGAGATCGTCAAAAAGCGTTTCGGCGCCTAGACAGAATTAATCAACATACAGTTCTTGCTGCTTCTGGAACAAAGTCAGAGGAAGGAAAAGAAAAAGCTCTAAAAAAAAATGGAACAGAAATTTTGACTCGTGCTCATTTGGAGCTTTTATCAAATAAGCTTGAACGAATTGGACCTGCTGGCTTCACTGACTTATTATCAACGAGTCAGACTATGGCAATGTTTCGCAGTAGCGATTCAAAAATGAATGCATTTTCAACAGAGTATTATACAAATATTAAAAATCTTAAAAAATTCTTATTACCACAAGTTAAGGTGTGGGATGATGCGACTATTTTTGCTGAAATGACAGTTATTCTTGATAAGTATATTCTTAAATCGCTTTGTCAAAATGCTGAATTTTTGACAAAGCCATCATCAATAAACTTAAATGTTGAAAGTTTATTTTCTTTAGACTTTGAAAAATTTGAAATTCATTATCAACAACGGTTACCGCAATTAATGATTGAATTTCGCTTTTCAGATGTTATTGCTAATCTTGATCGGTATTTATTGGCTGTTCGCCGATTAAAAGGATTAGGAGTTGCTTGCTGTATTGATTGGGTTGACCCAAGAGTGTTCAGCACCGTGGATCCAGAACGCTTTAATGCATCATTAATTAAGGTTGATGGCGGGCGAGCTGATGTGACATTTTCTTCTGGTGCCGGCGTTGAAGTTAAGCGCATACAACGTCAAGGTTGTTTGGTTGCTTTAACTCATGTTAGTAACGAACGTTCTGTTGAAATTGGTGTTCAAAATGGAATTCGACTCTATCAAGGATATTTTGTTGATCGATCACTGGATTCTATTGGAGAAGAGGTTTCTAATATTCTTCAGGCTGATTTAAGAGATGCTGCTTCTACTATTAATGGCTGGGGGGCTTTTATTAGACATCTGGGTGGATTTGGCTCTCGGGATATTGTTGAAGATGCACAAGCAGAACTCAATGGATTACGCGGTAAGCTTTTGGCCCAGAAAGCAAGTGCTACGCTGCGGCAGAATGCTTTTATTGATCGTTTGGTTGAGCAACTTGCTGAAATTGAACAGGAGAGAAGCTTTGCCACCTCTGTACTGACATATGTAGATAAATAATAGGGCGATATAGCTCGCGGGAGATGAATATGCTTTTACGTTCTAATGTAATATTTGAGATTCGGACGGAATTAAGAGGATCTAGTCATATTGATGGTATTTATAAAGATCAAAGGGAGGCTCTGGCGCGGGCCGATGCCTTGATTGGACAAATTAAATATGAAGCCGTTCGAATATTTGCAGTTGACCCAAGTCTTCGAGAAAAAATGATTTTTGAGAAAATAACTTCTATTGCTGAAGCCCCAATCCGAATTATGCCTGCTGATGATGTTATAACATTGTCATCATCATCTGATTTGTATTCATTTCGCTTTAGGCTTATGCTCGGAAGAATTTTAAGAAATTACCTTGATCGGGAAAATATTCCTGTAATTGAACTGATTCACAATCGAGAGCGGCTTACTCGATTGACTAAAGATCATAAAGTTTATACTCAGGTTATTTCACAATTAAAAAAAGTTTTAGAGCCATCTGACACGCTAAAAAAGCAAGGGGATGGCCTAGCAGAAAGATTGCTGACCGATGTACTTAAGCAAACTAATGACTTTGAAAGTTTTCTTCCAGCGGCAACCGCCCTGGATCATGGAGGTATTACTGGGTTATTGCAATTTATTGAAACAGCCCCAGAATCAAAACGTTCTATTTTACTAACTTTTGCCTTAGCAAAACGTTTAAGTACCGTCACGTCGTGGACTCAAAAAATAGAGACTATAATATCTTTATTTGGAGAGTCTATATCTGAAAATGGACTTCATTTACTCGATGAAGCTCTGGCAGAGCTTCTCGATGGTGCGACCGCAATCAAGGAAATTATGGGAGCTGCTACTGATTTATCTGAAGTTCTAGATGTTTTAGTTGGATTACTGGGGATTGACCTTAGGCTTGCGGCTCCTCGAACAGCTGCCGTTGTTCCGCGCATTCGAGCTATTTCACGGACACAGCAACTACCGGCAACAGAAGAAATTGTTCTACGGAGAATTCTTAAAACTTTAGATGGCTCTATGCGCTTAACAAATTTTGGAAGAGATGCTGAAGAAACAGTTCTTCGACGATTAATTATTGGTTTATGCGATTCTGTTGGTTGTCGAGGCGGTGGTTCTATGGCCTTGGCGCTGATCAAACGGGCACGAAGTGTACTGGGCAATGGTATTGAAGATTTATCTTTCGATGAAGCCGTTAATGAGGTCTGTAGTCTGTTGCCAAACAAATCTTCTGTTATAAGTTTGATTATTTCTTTGAAGGGAGCGCCGACAATTACAGAAGGACAAAGCTCTTTTTTACTAAAAAAACTTGCGGAAATATTTTTGCAGACAAGGAATTTAAGTGATTTATTTGGAGATACACTTGAAAAATCAGAAAAGGAGCAACTTGTTCAGCAATTGGCAATAACCTTGGCAGCAAGCGCTCTTCCAGTTGATTTGTCTCGAAATTTATTGCTAAGGCTAGAATCTTTTGTCAAGCAAGGGAAGTATTGATGGCGATTTTTATGATAAAGGAATTGATTAGTTTCAAATAAATTTTCTGGCATAACATCAAGCCTTGATGTATTAATATCAAGACTTGATGTTATTTGCCGATTAGAACTTGGTATTAAAGTTAAAGTATGGACCGAACATCTCCTGATAGTCCATCTAACGCTCCTGGGACTAGATCTAAGCCAAGAAAGCGATCAAGATTAACAGGCCCTGGAAGGGTAAGGCCAAGGGTTTGCGCTCTGGAAAAGCCAAATCGCTGGTAATATGGGGCATCACCGACCAGAAGCACGATTCTGTGGCCAAGGGCTGCGGCCCGGTTTAGGCTGTACCGAATCAGGACGCCTCCTAGCCCTTCGCTACGCCGATGTTCAGCTACGGCAATCGGCCCAAGTAAGAGAGCCGGATGTTCCATTCCGATAGTGATGGGCCAATAACGAATGGTTCCTTCGATATGATTATTTTGAAGCGCGACAAAACATAACTCTCTGAGAGGCTCCACGCCGGCCCGTAGCCGATAAACTGTTTTATTGGAACGATCAGTTCCAAAGGCAAGATCAAGAAGACCCTCGATGCCGCCGGTATGACCCGGCTGCTCGGCAATAATCTGCATCTCCGTAAGACTTTCCCGGCAATGTATGACTGGCGCGAAGCGCGCCGAGGCCGGGAAAGCTGATCAACCGCTAAACGGAAATCAGCTTAACGGCGCCGATACGCGATCCTTAACGATCACACCCGCGCAATACGGGGCGTTTGATCGTCGTCGATCATTTTTGTGCTGGCGAATCATCGTGATGAGCCCCGTCCGAACCTCCACCGAGCGTGAATAATCTGTTCCGATGCAAAATGCCAGCCCTTTTTTAGATGAAGGAGGCATTTCAAGGTTGCGGCGGTGGTGGTGGTGGACTGGCCAGGGTTCGTTCCCCATTGGCGTAACGATCCGGCTGTTGATGACACTCAACGTCACCCAAGGTTTTAATGCAAGATAGTTTAGAACGATCAACTTCTTGAGGATAAGGAGGACAATAAACTCCAGTTTTTTCATATGAAAGAGCAGAGCAGTCTTTCCCAGTTGCACTTGATAAAGCGTGATCTGTCGGTAATTTTTTAGTTTGCGACAAAGTGGTTGCGCTAGTAGCTAATGGAATAGATGCTGCAACCATCATTGCCTCACAACCTTCTAAAGCTGTCAGGCACAAGAGTATAATGGCAATTATTTTCATTTTTTCCTCTGTTTCATTACAGTGGTTTGCTTTTAGCTCGAAGCCATTATCTCAAAAGAACGCACAAACGCTGTCGACATTCAACAAGAACAAACATCTGTTGATAATCAGTACACATTACTTTATAAACAATCTCCCCATTGCTTCCTGGAATTTGCCTTATGACCTCAATTTTGCCTGGCTTGCAATTAGAGGCTGAGGCCGTCGCCTTAGCCTCAGCTTCAGCACCGGCCGCCCAAGCCCCCTCCAGGCTCCAGCCGATCAGCAGGAGCGCCATCATAAAAGGCCCGACAATACCCATACTCCGCCCCCTTGATCTTTTTAACTGCGGGCTTGTCCCCTGCTACGGCTATAATTCTAGCCCTCGGCGACAGCAACATCGAGACCTTCCATCGCTAAAAAGCAATCTTGCAGCAAGCCAACATTCGCCATAGCTATAGATGGTGCGAGCCTGGAGGTGTGTCATCCGTCGAATGAAATTTGCAGTCATTTTGAATGAAGCAGCCGGAACCCTGCTCGGAGCGCCAATCGCCCGCACAGTAGCCGATATCGGTGCCGGGTTTGCGGCAGCCGGGGTTGAAGCAACAGTTCGAGCCGCTAGAGGTGTGGCGATTGAAGAGGAAATTCGCGCTTTCTTGGCAACAGATGTTGATGCTATCGTGATTGGTGGTGGCGATGGGACTTTAGCCGCCGCCGCAGGTTTGTTGCTTCATAGTAATAAAGCTATGGGATTGCTACCACTTGGAACTATGAATTTGTTGGCCCGAGACCTTGGTATGCCGAATAACATACAGGCTGCTATCGATATATTATCGAATGGATATACCAGAAAAATTGATGTCGCTGAGGTTAATGGCCATATTTTTTTAAATAATTCTGTCATAGGTCTATATCCAACAATGGTTAGAGCTAGGGAACGACAAAGAGGTGTTGCCGGTTGGAAAAAATGGATGTCAATTGCATCCGCAATTTTTAAATCTTTAAGATATTATAATGTCGCTGAAGTTTCAGTTGATCTTGGTAAAGGTCCACGATTAGTTAAGACGCCTGCTCTAGCTGTTGTAAATAATGTTTATCATGATCGACCGGATGCTTTATTTTTAGACCGTCCAACACTTGATGATGGTCGATTGGCTATTTATTTGGCAAATCATCGAACCCGCCTCGGCCTAATCAGGCTTATGGTTGGTTTGGCGCTTGGTGGATGGCAACGCGATGCCGAGCTTGAATCGTTGACTCTTACTGAACTTACTGTCACCAGTCAGCGTCGTCACCGTTTACGAGTCGCCATTGATGGCGAAGTCATTCGATTAATGCTACCGCTAATTTACCGTATTCGACCAAAAGCCCTTACGGTATTGGCACCTGCTCCGGAATATCGTTTATGAGAACCATAGCCCATCTTTCTGATTTGCATTTTGGTAGAATTAATCTTGAAGTTGCTGAAGCTTTGCTTTTTGACCTTGATTTATTGCGCCCGTCTTTGGTTGTCATTAGCGGCGACTTAGTTCAGCGCGCCCGTCGATGCCACTTTCGTGCCGCCAGCGCTTTTTTAGAGCGCCTGCCCGCGCCTTGGTTGGTGGTTCCAGGCAATCATGATATTCCAGCCTACAATCTTATTGCAAGATTTATCGCACCTTTTCATAATTATAAGCATTATATAACAAAAGATCTTAATCCTTTTATTATAGATGATGAAATTGCAATTCTCGGAATTAATACAGCGCGATCATTTATTCTAAATTTTGCTCATGGACGAATTAATCATAATCAAATATCGAGAATTGAGGCAGCATTTCATGCAATTCCACCTTCTATATTTAAAGTAGTAGTTACTCATCATCCATTTCTTCCTCCACCTGGAATCAATAGTAAATCTTTATTAGGACGGGCACGGCTAGCATTACCAGCTCTTGAATCATGTGGCGTTGATTTGTTGCTTGCAGGGCATTTGCATCGAGGGTTTAGCGGTGATATTGCCGAACATCATCAGCAGGTTGAACGATCGATCCTCGTTGCTCATGCGGCTACCGCGACTTCAACTCGGCTTCGAAATGAACCTAATAGTTACAATTTTATTACTATAGCATCTCCACACGTTATTTTTGAAGAACGTGCATGGACTGGTAATAAATTTTCAACCAGTGAGCGTACCACGTATAGTCGTAGTCGTCATCGCTGGTTGATGATAGGAGATTAAATTTTGAGGATATTATGATCAATCATTTTACGTCAAAAACCAATTGAAATTTATATGTAATACCATCGATTTTCGAGATTAATCTATTAAGGCAGTCATTGATTTTAGATACTGTATCAACCTGAGGGCGATGTTTTGCTCGGTTTGCGTGGCGAGTGAATTCATCTATTCGAGGAAACAAAGTCATGGTCAAAAGACGACCGGGCATCTCCCCCATTTTCACCGGGGCGGTGGTGCCTACACCTCTTGGCTCCTAGCGAAGCGCCATCCGCGCTTTGCCAGGACCGCCAGCGCCGTTACTTTTTCATGAACCGATGATCAAAACTGAGCTTCTAAAATTAGCCCACACGAACTTTCTTAAGGAAAGTACTAACCTGCTCTCGTAGGTCAGATGCTAAACCAGCTAAGTCTTTTGAGACATCTAAGACTGTAGTTGCCGAATTTCCAGTATCATGAGCAGCTTCTTTTACACCATTAATATTTGCAGCCACTTCACTGGTTCCAAAAGATGCTTGCTCGATATTGCGAGCTATTTCACGCGTTGCGGCACCTTGTTCTTCGATAGCTGAAGCAATAAAAGTGCTGATTTCACTAACGCGATTAATTACCGTGGTAATTTCATTAATAGCAGCAACTGTGCCATTGGTAACAGTTTGCATTGTTGAAACTTGGGCGGTAATATCTTCCGTAGCTTTGGCTGTTTGTGTGGCTAAAGCTTTTACTTCTCCTGCCACCACGGCAAATCCTTTACCAGCCTCCCCTGCCCGCGCAGCCTCAATAGTCGCGTTTAGCGCCAAGAGATTGGTTTGCTCGGCAATGGCCGTGATTAGTTGAATGACTTCGCCAATTTTAGCGGCAGCCTCAGATAATCCTCGAACCTCCTGGTTTGCAGTGTTGGCTCGAACCACAGCTTCCTGACAAATCACGGCTGAACTGGCGACTCGCCGAGCTATTTCCGCCACTGACGCAGTCAGCTGGTTGGTGGCCGTTGCTACAGTCTGGACGTTGGCGCTAGCCTCTTCCGAGCCCGCAGCGACCGCCACTGCCTGTCGGCTAGTTTCCTCGGCAAGGGACGACAAGCCCTGTGCGGTTAGTTCCATGTTATGACACGCTTTGGTCAACGCATCGACAATGTGCCCAGTTTCTGCCTCAAGTTGATCTGCCATGTCCAAGAGGACTTGCCGACGCTCAGTAGCGGCACGGGTCTCGGCTTCGTGCTGCTCTTGCCGGAGTTCCTCTATTCGTAATGCATTGTCTTTAAAGACCTGAAGTGAGCGAGCTAGCGCACCGACTTCGTCTCCTCGATCTGTATCCGGTACATCCACTCTCAAATCACCATGAGCAAGCCCATCCATTCTCTTGGTAATTGTCGTTAAGGGTCTGGAAATTCCCCTACCAATGAAAATAGCAATTCCGACGGTTATTAACAAGACTAATGATCCAACCAATCCGACCTGAATCCCTCGATACCAAAAAGCTCGATCGACATCATCAATATAAATTCCAGCAACAACCATCCATGACCAATCATTATACTTCATCACATAGGATAATTTTGGCTGGGGATCCTTAACCCCTGGCTTTGCGAAAGCATAAGAGACAAATCCAGCACCATCATTGCGCGCAATACTGATCATTTCTGCGACTAATTTTTTACCAGAAGCATCAGTTATACCAATTTGACTTTTACCCTCAAGCGTATGATCAATTGGATGCATCAGCATGACGCCATCCATATCTGTTACAAAAAAATAATTGGTCTTATCAAAGCGAATATGTCGCAATGCTGATAATGCGCCTTTTTGTCCCTGATCACGGGTCAGCTCGCCTTTGCGAACCAAATCAGCATAATAATCAATCGTAGCATAGGCGCTTTCAACTAGATTTCTAACCGTATCTTTGCGGTCTAATAGCAACTCTTGCTTCAGATTCACCAAGCCAACTAAGCCAACGGCGATCATACCAGCGATCGCAACACCGACAATGAAAAAAAGACGGGTGCCAATGGCGATATGTTTCATTATGCAGTACTCCAGACTTTCTGATGATCGTTACTCTAATTTATTGCCAGGACCAATCATTCGTTACCAATATACCAACATGGCCAGTTGTCCTGAAGTGGTCCTAGTCCCTGGCTGAATTCCTGTCAACAACCAATTCTCGTTTTTTCTCTCAAAATTGTCAATGCTGTTATGACATTTATTATTACGACTTTTGCAGAAACTTACATAATCGATAAAAGAACGCGTTCTTTGGGAAAATCAACAATAACTGTAGTTCCAACCGGAATTGTGCTTTTTATAGTCAATAATCCTCCGTGAAGTTCCATTAACCAACGACAAATTGGTAAGCCAAGACCTATGCCACGGGTTTTGCTGGCCGTAAAAGGATCAGTATGGTGGAATGGATCGAGAACATGATCAATCATATCTGGTGGTATGCCGCGCCCGGTATCAACTACAGATATTATTAATCGACCATCACCACTATATTTTCCACAAATCTGTACGGTACCATTGCGCGGTGTAAATTTAATGGCATTACTCACTAAATTGATCAAAAGTTGACGAATGGCACGGGCGTCTCCCCGCAATTTCGGCAAAGACTCGGCAACGGCTTCGGTTAATAGGATTCCCCCATCTTCGGCACGGGACCGCATAATAGCCAAAGCCCCTGTAACGGCTCCATGTAAATCAACAATACCGTCATTAAGTGGAAATTTACCAAGTTGTAAGCGAGAAACATCTAATAAATCATCAATAATAGCTATTAATTGCTTCCCACTATCATTAATATTTCGGGCATAATCAAGATAGATTGGACTTAATGACCCAACCATTTCTTGCTTCATCATATCAGAAAATCCGATAATGGCATTTAATGGGGTCCGTAATTCATGACTCATATGAGCTAAAAATTGAGTTTTTGCTTGATTTGCAGCTTCGGCATCAAGTTTCGCATTTCTTAAGGCGGATTCGGCTTCTTTTCGTTGGGTGATATCACCAACCACAGCGATAAACAGGCGATGACCCGCCTGTTCTAAGATGCTGATGGCCATTTCTAATGGAAATGTTCGACCATCCCGACGTCGCCCGATGACTTCACGCTTGCGATCTGGGCAGTGATCATCGGACACATAGATATCTCCAATAGATTGTCTTTCTAATGGGGTAGAAAAGACTTCTGGGATTAGAATTGAAATATCTTGTCCAATGAGTTCAACTGGATCATAGCCGAAGATGCGACCAGCGGCGGCGTTGACCGTCTCCATTCGACCTTCTGGTTCGACTGCGATAATTCCTTCGGCGGCGGCGGCAAGGATAGCGGTGTTACGTGCCTGTGATGCCCTTAATGCCGTTTCGGCTGCTCTTTTTTCGCTTAAATCACGGACAGTTCCAATAAAAACGCGTGCGCCGGCAGATAACGAAAGCGTTGCTTCCGTCGGCAATTCGGCTATTGCTAAATCCAATGGGATAACACTGTTATCTTTGCGAAACCCTTCCAACTCTCGAGCCAGACCGGAAAAGATCGCGTCAAGCGTTAAGGCTGGAACCAGCCGGCTAACAGGTTGACCTAACAGTTCCATTTCGCGATAGCCAAAAATCCGTTCTACTGAACGGTTTATTCCTAAAACCAAACTATTTTCATCTATTGTGATCAAGCCATCGATGGTTGCATCAAGAATACCGCGTTGATGAGCAGCGGCTGCCGCTAATAAATGTTCCTTTTCCCGACGGGCAGTCACGGTATTTCGGCTTTGGCGGTCGAGAGCCCAGGCATAAATCAGGGCCAACGCCCCCAATATCAGCGTGACCCCACCATACCACAGCAGATTTTCACGCCACGAAGCCAGGACCGTATCCACTGACAAACCAACGGCGATTTGCAACGGGTAGCCATCGACAGGCCGGACAGCGATCAACCGCTGAAACCCACTCGTTGGATCGGATAGGCGCACAATCATTGATCGTTCACCCGATAGCGGGCGACCGATCACGAAGGCTCCGATCGATGTGCTCATTTTATTGGCTGTATCTTCGGTGATTCGGTTGACCGGGTCAGACTCTACGGCAATAACCGCACGACCGTCAGAGTCGGCTAACCAAGCTTTCCCGTTGGCGCCGAGTGGCAAAGCCGACAGAACGTCTGTTACGGGCCGGGCCGCAACCTCAATCATGATGCGCCCTAACCGGAGGCCATCGGGGGTGATCAGCGGACGTTCAATAAGCAGCGTGTCGTGATCGGCGGCAACGGGGGCTATCCCGGCATGGGGGCCACCCTCTCGGGGGCGCTCCACCATCAAAAGCTCGCGACCGGCATCATCGATCAGCTTCAAAGACCGCAACTCGGGATAGGCTGCCAACCGTGTCTTGAGAATAGGTGGGACATCGCCGTCACTCACCCCGCGTTCAACCAATAAGGCCGAAACATCGGTAGCCAGCATCTCAGCACCGCGCAGACTGCCAAGAACCTGTCGCTCGGCGGTTCGGGCCAACGCCATACTTTGTTGACCAGCCTGATCAAGCGCGGTTTGGCGCACCCCGATCATTTGCCAGCCGAAAAGCGCGGCCATCACCGCCACCACTAAGGCGGTCGCCAATCGCGCATCAATCGGCTTCAGTCGGGTCATCAATCCGGTCCAACCCCTTGCGCCGGTCTCTTGCGGTGAAATCTGGGCTGATTGCAAGAATCACCAAGGCGACCCACGCCGCCCCGAGGTCATTTGCCAATAGCATACAAGCGGTTGACAAGACCCATGTTGTCGCAGGCTGCTGGGGACGTTCCACCGATGAAAAAGCTATTGACTTTTCTCATCGGCTTTCCGCCCCCCGCACCCAAAGAGTTTGATGCTCCTTAGCCTAAAGCGCGCACCACCTCTTCACAGACTTTTTTCGCATCCCCGAACAGCATCATAGTGTTAGGGCGGAAAAATAATTCATTATCCACGCCCGCGTAGCCCGAAGCCATCGACCGCTTGATGAATAGAACCGTCTTTGCCTTATCTACATCCAAGATCGGCATTCCGTAGATGGGCGATTTTGGATCTGTTTTGGCTGCTGGATTGGTAACATCGTTAGCACCAATGACAAAAGCGACGTCAGTCTGGGAAAAATCACGATTGATTTCTTCCAGCTCAAACACTTCATCATAAGGTACGTTTGCTTCGGCCAATAGCACATTCATGTGCCCAGGCATCCGTCCTGCCACTGGATGGATGGCATATTTGACATCCACACCTTCGGCCTTGAGCAGATCAGCCATCTCGCGCAAAGCATGCTGGGCCTGAGCTACGGCCATGCCGTAACCGGGCACCACCACTACTTTGGAAGCGTTCTTCATGATGAAAGCCGCATCTTCAGCCGAACCGGATCGAACGGTGCGGTCTCCTCCGGGTCCATCGCCAGCAGGACCGGCGGATTCACCACCGAATCCACCCAGAATCACGTTGAAGATCGAGCGATTCATCCCCTTGCACATAATGTAAGAGAGAATCGCACCCGATGAACCGACCAAGGCTCCGGTAATGATCAGCAGGTTATTTTGAAGCGTGAACCCAATACCGCATGCCGCCCATCCCGAATAGCTGTTCAGCATCGAGATCACCACCGGCATATCTGCACCGCCGATGGGTAGAATCAACAGAAAGCCTAGGAGCAACGAGACCCCAGCCAAAGCCCAAAATGCCCAATCCGCATTGGTCCGGCACAGCACCACAATCAGGACGGCAATACCAAGGCCAAGAGCCAGATTGATTTGATGTTGTAATGGAAACATCAAAGGCTTACCGGTAATCAACGCCTGGAGCTTGAGGAAGGCGATAATGGATCCGGTAAAAGTGATGGCACCGATAGCCGTGCCAAGACTCATTTCAATCAGACTACCAGTCAGAATGTCATGGCGAATCCCGATATTGTACGATTCGGGAGAAAAGAATGCCGCCGTTGCTACGCAGACCGCCGCCAAGCCGACTAAACTGTGAAACGCTGCGACCAATTGGGGAAGCGCAGTCATTTCAATCCGGTAAGCGATGTAGGCGCCAATACTGCCGCCGATGAGAATGCCAGGGATGATGACCCACAGAGAAACCACAATCGGTAACGACAGTGTCGTAACAATGGCAATAACCATGCCGACAATACCGAACAAATTACCAGAACGCGATGATACTGGAGATGAAAGGCCACGCAACGCCAAAATAAAACAGACGGAGGCAACCAAATACGCTAGAGTGGAAGCAGTTTCCATGACAAAAGTCCTCCGTTCTTATTTACTTTTTTTCTTGTACATGGCCAACATGCGTTGGGTTACGATGAAGCCGCCAAAAATGTTAATTGAGGCAAGAATCACCGCAACAAATCCCATAGCTTGGGAAAATTGAAAGCTAGCCGGGCCGGCAGCAATCAAGGCTCCAACGATTATTACCGACGAAATGGCGTTCGTAACGCTCATTAAAGGTGAATGTAAAGCCGGTGTCACACGCCATACTACATGGTATCCAACAAAAACGGCCAGTACGAATACAGTAAGTCCGGTTAGAATAAAGGCACCATGCGGAGAGGCTGCCGTCGCAATATCAGATGCTTTATGACTAGCCTGTCCAATAGCGGTCGTCAAAGCATCAGTTTTCTTCAGCAGCGTATCCAGTTCAGCTTGAAGGGCTGCGACGCTGTTGGTTAGTTCATTGGAATCCATGATCTCGATCTCCGTCAAGCGGTCGGGGGTGTCGACGCGGCGCTGGTTGTGGCGGCGGCTTCGGCCTCGACAAAGGCGGGATGGATGATTCGGCCCTCGTGGGTTAGCACCGTGGCCTTGATGATCTCGTCGTCCCAATCCAAGACGACGTTCCCGGTTTTCTGATCCACGATCAATTCGATTAATTTGAGCAAATTACGGGCATACAATGCAGAAGCATCGATGGCGATTCGGCTCGGAACATTCAAATGACCAACGATTTTAACACCGCCGGGCGTGATAATGATCTTACCTTTACGCGACCCTTCAACATTACCTCCCTGCTCAACCGCCAAATCGACGATCACAGAGCCCGGCTTCATAGATGAAACCATTTCTGAATTAATCAGAATTGGTGCTTTTCGGCCAGGAATCAGTGCTGTTGTGATAACAATATCCTGCTTTTTGATGGTATCAGCGATCAGAATAGCCTGTTTTGCCTGATACGCTGCACTCATCTCTTTAGCATATCCGCCTTTTGTCTCAGCTTGGCGGAACTCGTCATCTTCAACGGCAACGAACGTCGCGCCCAGACTCTTAACCTGTTCCTTTACGGCGGGGCGCACATCGGTCGCACTGACCACGGCTCCTAGGCGACGAGCGGTGGCAATGGCCTGAAGACCCGCGACGCCAACGCCCATCACCAGACATCGCGCGGGTGGCACAGTGCCGGCGGCGGTCATCATCATCGGAAAGGCCCGGCCAAACTCATTGGCGGCATCCAGCACTGCCCGATAGCCCGCGAGATTCGCTTGGCTCGACAAGACATCCATGGCCTGGGCTCGGGTGATCCGAGGCATCAATTCCATGGAAATGGCTGTAACCTTGGCCTTGGCGTAGGCTTTCAGAGCCTCTGACGAGCCGTAAGGTGCCAGAATGCCGATCAGGATAGCGCCGGGCTTTAACAGATGGACCTCATCCGGGCCACCTTCGGCCATACCCAGAGGTCGCTGCACCTTCAGCACGATGTCGGCATCGCCGAACACCGCAGCCGGCTCTGTCTCGATCACGGCACCGGCTTCAACGTAAGCACGATCGGGGTATGCAGCCCCTATCCCAGCTCCGCTTTCGACGACGACGTCCAGACCCAACCCTTTTAGTTTTTTGACAGTCTCCGGAGAGGCCGCAACACGGCGTTCGTTCGGGCGCCGTTCTTTGGGTATGGCGATTTTCATGCATACCTTCCCATTTTCAGACCGTCCCCCCCCTGGGGCGGTCTAACAGGGGTCAAGCCTGCCTGAAACCCACGGCCTTGCCAAGACTTCCGCTACCGCACTGCAACTATTTTTGTGCGAGTGCGGCAAAATGTGTCACACCCCAGAGCCGGCGCTTGCTATTTTCGTAGGCAAATGTCTTTTTTTCATGTGGGATGATTGCTCAATAGGCGGATTGTTTTCTCTGTGGGCAATTTGATTCGATGCCCTTAATAACGAAAAACGGGGGCGCAAGACCCCCGTTATCCTTTTATTTGTGCTCTTTGATCTGTTTTCGCTTAGTCGGCAGTCCCAACTGTGGACATAGAGCTACGATAGGCCCGCCACTGGGCTTCGCCTTCATCGTCATGCAGATGGGTAACCAATGTATAGCGATCACCGCGTAGCACCGGCGTAATCTCGTGCAACAGATTCACAGAAAAAATGATCGCGCCGCCGGTCGGACAGCGATAGGGATTGCTGTTAAATTCGGGCAGTCGAAGATGCCCACCTTCGTAACCGTTCGCATCAAGGGTCAAATTAATGGAGATCGCAAACCGACGAAATGCGACGATATCGGGCCGATTGTCGCGATGACGACGAAAATGGCCACCATCTCCTGGATAACAAGCGATTAAGAAGCGGTCAGTATGGGTTACAGTTGATTGGAAAGATCGCTTGATCTCGGCAAAACACCGTTTTTGAATAATGCCGGCAAGGCGAACATGCATAGGATGATCACGATCTAATAGTAGATCATGACGTTTCTTGTAAGTATGATCAATTTTGTTGTGAGCCCGTCCCAAGGCGTCGGTGGTCAGAACTGGACTTTCGAACGTCGGCCCAGCCCGATGCATGTCAATCAAGTCTTGGCACAGCTCCCGTTCCAGGACATTCGGCAGTAACAAGACCGGAGCCGGAGCACAAATATCATGTGGCACTTCACTCGGCAGCCCCTTGGCCACCATCGCAGCTTCGGCGACCATAGCCTCTGGGGCTCCGGTCCCGATGCGTCGAGCCACTCTCAGATTGCGATCTAGAACCATGACTTCCGCCGCAGGACTATCAAAATTGATCCGACGAAGAAAATTGTTCAAAGAGCCAACCAAAACAACGCGACTGGGATGGTGGAAGTTATACTCGAAAACCCGCTCGACGTCTTCACCCGTCAAGGCCACCAAATCGACCTCGCGTGAGGAAAATTCTTCGGCTCGTGCCGAAAAAGCGGATAGCAGGGGCAATAGCCCAGAGTCCTCCAGGGTTTGCGCCAAAATGACAACGACCGCCCGTCCAGCCTGTTCTTCAAAGGCATAAAGCGATCCCTTGGCCGTAATTCCAATGCAGGACGGAGCACGATCGCCCAGCAACAGGTCGGAATTTGTCGGATTAGCCATAACGAACCCTCCTTGACCACGCCTTTTCGGCATAGGGGATAGAGTATTACTCTTAATTTTAACTTAAAATCAACGACACAATGACGCGTTTCATATAATGAAGACCCTTGATTTGGTGAGGTCAGCAACGCTCCCATGTTATGGTGCTCGGGCCGCCCTCTCAACGCCCCATTTTGCCGCCCACTTTGTGGTTGTGGACACCCAGGTAATCTGTATCGCCCGAACCCCGTTGGCAAGCGAAGCGGCTGCATGGCCGGTTGCGGCGATTCCGTTCGCGCCCTTTTAGGATCGCACTTGGGGGCTTCGCGAATCACCGCCGGTATCGGGAGCATTGTCATCCGCGCCAATATCCGCTAAGAATCCGCCACGTCCTTTGGGGAGTAGCCGCCCGACGATCACGATCGGGCCGCGCGTCAACAGGCTTGGCAAAAATATATTGCCATGGCGCGTGGGGCCTTTTTTGGCATGGCGAGACCAACGGTTGGACCTCTCCGCGATCGGGCGGGGTGGGGTTCGCCGTTGTTTTCTGCCGCCCGATCAGGATATCCCAAGTGGAAACCTTCTTCGTTTCAATCTCCACCGTTGCCGCCGCTGAAATGGGCGATCGGACGCAACTTCTGGCCCTGGTTTTGGTGGCACGGTATGGCCAACCTTGGCCGATTCTGGCTGGCGTCTTCCTGGCAACACTGGCTAGTAATGGAGCCGCAGGGGGTGTTGGCGCCAGCTTTGGTTCCTTCTTGACGCCAACTTTGCTGGACGCTGTGGTGGGTATCAGCATGATCGGCATGGGGCTATGGACGCTGGTTCCCGATCGCCTGGATGATGAAACCAAGATCGACCGCGTCGATGCTTTTAAGGCAACCTTGGTTGCCTTTTTTTTGGCCGAGATCGGAGACAAGACGCAAATCGCTGCCGTCGCTCTGGCCGCCGCTTATCCCAATCTGCCGGCAGTGATTGCCGGAACCACCTGTGGCTTAATGCTGGCCGTGGTTCCGGTCATTTTTCTGGGACAGGCTTTTGCCGATCGTCTGCCCATGAGGGCCATTCACATTGGGGCGGCTCTTGGCTTCACCCTTCTCGGCGTCGTTTTCATCCTGCGGGCTTGTGGGTTTTAGGAATGGTAAGGCTCTGAAAATCAAGAGTTTTTGAACGTCACGACGACCGCTAATGCATGGCCCACAAAATCATCATGCTGTTGTAGGTGATATAGCTGCCGGCACTGATCACGGCGCCGGCAGCATTGATTCCTCTAGCCAGCCTTGGGGTTCGATCTTGGGTTGCCCGGACCAACACCACAATCAAGATGGCGAAGACGATTGCGCAGAATGTCGAAGCCTCGATGGCATCGGCCAGAGTAAATGTCGAAGCTGGCGGCAAAGATGTATCCACCACAAATTTATTACCAACAGAAGCAAAAATGGCACCGCCGCATAGGCCGATGCGAGAGCCTGCCATGAACTCGGTATCAAGAAAATATGTCAAGAACGTGAGGCAAAAAGCAACAAAAAATCCAATGAACATACTACCAAGTAATCGTATGCCGTCTCGTTTTACCAAAATACTTGCTGTTATTCTTGAATAAGTGCTATTTCCTTGCAAAGTTGGATCACCATACGTCGTATTGTAAACTGCATCTCCAGATTTAACATCAAATGAAACAATTTGCCATCCAGGAACTTTAACGGCATCATCAATTTTACTATTATCAGAATCGGCAACAAAAACAGTTTGAGTTGCATCATTCTGAGCATCTTCAAACATAATTTTCAAAGTTTGTTGATCAAAAGGAAATTTTGTAATATCCCAATCTTGAGATAACGTAGCAGCATATTTTCCTTGAGTCCAAAATAATTTGCTTTTCTCACCTTCCCATAGAACGTCATTCTCTGGTGTCACCGAAGGAAAACGAATCGTCGAATTTTTGGCATTGACAATTTCTACGGTATCAATCGGCTTATAATTTTCGTTGGTGTGTAAAAACCAAGCCCAGAATGTCGCATTAAACGATCGCCGAGGCATATCAAGATCATAAAGTTGGGTCAGGAACAGCCCGACTTTGACACTCTCTGGTTTTGCTGGGGGTGTTGGCGTCGTTACAACGGGCGGTGCAGGAGGAACAGTGACCGCTTCTGACGCTCCTGGTTTGCCAGAACCCGACGACTCGGCCATGGCCATTGGATCGGCAATGACAGTTACCGAAAGAGCGAGCGCCAGGGTCAACAGGGCTTGACGCCAGGCTGGACGTTTACTGATCATTTTACCAGCCATGTTTATCGATCATTTCACCAGCGTAACCATCGAGAAACCACAAGATACCCAGCGACGCCCCTACCGTTGAGCCCATGATGGTGGCCACGGGACCGCCTCGCAGCACAGCCCCAGCGATACCGCCTATGATTCCGCCTAATAACGAATCGAAAGCGTAACGACTGCCATAGTGATAAAGGGCGAGCTGGTTTTTATCCCGGCGCAGGCTTTCGATTTCCTCGGCAGAGAGCGGTTGCGGATTCACCGCCTCGGCAGAGGCTTGGGCAACCACGGGCGTGGCTGGAAAAACGACGGCACCAGCCAGGGCCGCAATCAGAAAGGCCGGGATCAGGGCTTTGAACATCAGAACAAGCCTTCCAACAGGCAAATGACGAATGGCTCTAAAAACGGCTACAAAGAACGAGGACGATAGCGTTCTCGAAGGGATTCAACCGTGATCGTCATGGTGAGCAGAGCCGAGGGAACCACAGGTAACATGTAACGAATTTCGAAATGAACCAGCGCATAAGCTAATACCAAGCCGACATAACCTAACCACAAATAGAATGCAAGCCACCATTTCTTTGTAACAGCTTGCCACTTTATCATACTTAGAAAAATAATAACCGGCACTCCGATCAGAAATAAGGCAAAGAGCAGTAGTGAGGGAATATCAAAAAATTCAGTGGCGGCAAATGTCAGCAGAATCCCAACGGAAAAATGATGACGTAACTCTTTGAATGTTTGCTGAAACCCAGGCATCGTCCTTGCTCCGACAAAAGGACCGAATGCCAATAAATCATTAAGAATATAGGTCGGATTTGTTAAATTAAATGCCTGCTTATCCAATTTTAAGTTAACCAATACTAAATGAACATAAGCTTTCGGAAATTTATGAATAGTATCAACAAGTTTTTCTTTGGTGATGGCAGCGGCATCCAAGGTATTAAGATTTCGAGTCTGCATCAGGGTGGACACCGTAGCAACAATACCCGCAAGATCAGGTTGAGCGCTAATTTGATGGTAGGTGGTTGAAATCGGGTCTTGGCCATCCAGCGGTTGAGCATATCCGGCTTCAGTGATCCGAAAAACCGGATGCAGGTAATTGACGACGCCGGCCACACTAAAGAAAAAATGGCCGGTACGGTATTGATTAAAACCACAGTAAGCCAGAACAGTTACCATAATTGGCATTAAAAATAAGATAGATCGGCGTAACCTATAAATATAATTTATATTATTTTGGCAAAGATCTAATGATAAAAGGCCGATTAAAGGAAGTATAGTAAAGTAGAGACCAGCATCACGAATCAAAATCGAATATGCCCAGATTATCCCTAATATCGTTACTGTTACGAATCCCAAACGCCAGATCCCGGCAATTTCTCCAGCAATCCCAAAGACTACAAAACTAAAAAGTGCGGCGTAAAGTCCATCGCTTAAGCCGACCAGATCATAAAGGAAGGGCGAGCCAAAGCATAGGGCGATGGCAAAGATCACCCGAGCGATCCGGGATTCGATGATTGCCGCTGCTAACCCGACGATCACCAGAAGTGCGATCGTACTGACGGCAATTTGGAACAACAGCAGCACCGAAACAAAATGCTCACCGCCTATACTCATGGCGCCAGCCATCACCAGTGGATAGCCGACCAGCCGAATCAGAAAGGTTGGGAGAGGATCACCGACCCACGAAGGCGGATGCAGCCATTGGCCATCCCCGGCAATGGATTGGGCAAAGGCCAAATAGCCTGGCGCGTCACCTTCGCCGGATAAGACCGGATGGACCAGAACCAGTATAATCAGAAGCTTAATGAGTGTGGCGCTAACCACTACCATTAAGGGTGTACGATCTGCTATCGAAAACCGGAACGCTACCAACGGGTAGGACATAATCAAAGGATTAAGCATGGGGTGGAAAATCTTCTATAGAAGAGAATTTTTAGGGGGATGTTTTAGACTGAATCGGTCGAGCGACACGGAATCCCTGGTCATCACCGCGATAACTGGATGAACTGCCGCCCCGATAGGCCGAGCGCAAATGGTTGGAGGTGGTGAACCACGATCCACCCCGGAGCATCCGATATCCGCATCGTCCTGAGGTCCAGGCGCTACCATCCACAGGAGCTCCGTTATAATCATCATGGTAACAGTCTTCGACCCATTGCCAGACATTGCCGAGCATATCGAACAGACCAAATCGGTTGGGTGGAAAACTGCCGACCGGCGCGGTTCTGCCGCCATCCCAGGCGCTGCCGCAACCATTACAGTTTGCGGCTTTACGGCCAATGGAGTCCCCCCAATAGCGAGCCGTCGTACTGCCGGCCCGTGCTGCATACTCCCACTCGGCTTCGCTCAACAGACGATAGGGCTGCCCGGTGTACTGACTGAGCCACGCGACATATTGATGGGCATCGTCCCATGACACATTGACCACGGGGCGCCACCCTCGTCCCCAGCCTTTATCGGCAGGATGCCGCTTGCCGCAGCCGCCAGCCGCCGCGCAGGCATCCCACTCCCCGAATGTTACCGCAAAACGGCCAACCGCCAAAGGCGCCGCAATTGACACCAAATGCCGAGGCCCTTCGTTGCCGTGCCGGCTTTCTTCGGATGACGGCGAGCCCATCTGGAAATGACCGGCAGGAATCACAACCAATTCCGGGCAAATGGCTATTCCCGCCGAATCGACATCGCTGCAATCCCGAAACACCGTTTCCGACGGTGAGGCTTCAATGGGGCTCGCAGTGTCGTCACTCTTGAGAACAGCCTGGGCACCGGCGACGGCAGAATCCGAGCCCCCAATGGCTATGGCCAGCAGTACCATGATGGCCACCAGTCCCTGCGAAACCCGTGTAGATCCTGGCCATCGCAAACCAGAGCCCATGCGGGAATCGTCGCCGCGTTCCAGCGACATCGACTTCAAACCTCCCAAAACCATCGACTCCAGGCAACCGATCAGCCAGGACACGGCGGCGGCACCTTAACCAGTTGGCAAGCGAGCGGCAAATCCCAATCCGCGTCAAGGAAGGGAGTCTTGAGCTTCAGGCAACAGGGCGCCGGTCAGCAAGCGTGCCAGACAATCATAACTGGCATCGGTCATATGAAGAGAGTCCTTGGACAACATGTTAGAAAAACGGAATCGCCCTCCGACAATCCAATGTTCCATGATGTCAAAACGATGAAACAAAGGCACCCTCTGCGCCTGTGCAACTTCGGCCAAACGGGCCTCCATGGCCGTAACTTGAGGATGGATCAGCAGGCTGGGGGCGAATTGCATATCCATCAACACAACCTCAATACCGGCGGCTCGCAATCGCTCAAGACCGTGAACCACGGCAGCCAAGTAGGCTTCAAGGTCTTCATCTCGCAGAATGTCATTGCTACCCACCTGCCAGATGACCAGATGAGGCCGGAAAGCCAGAACATCCCGGTCAAAGCGGGCCAGAGTTTGGTCCACCGTTTCGCCACCAACTCCTTTATTGATTACGGTGATGGCGCAGGTTGGGCAATGTTGGCGCAATCGGACCTGAAGTCGAGCCGGGTAGCTGCCTGCCGGCGATGTAGCACCTATGCCTTCGGTCGATGAAGACCCAATCGCCACAACAACCACAGACTCGCCTTGGGCCAGCCGAGTTACGGTGTGTTGCGGCAGAGGGCGTAAGTGCTCTAACGAGGCCGGAGCCGCACACCGCCCTTGCCCTTCGCTATGGGCCGCCTGAGCCACAGAAACAGGAAAGACGACGGCGACCATCAGCAGCAGCGCCGCCAACGTCTCCCCTGCCCTTCGAGCTTGGGGCTGGTTAGGGATCAGATACAAGAATAGCATCCGCGAGACGGCGACCAATGCAGTCATAAACCTGTGCTGCCAGATCCCGTCGTGCTGCCATCGGTCCATCAAAGTCAAACGCACCGCTCTCGCTCCAGTATTTCATGATGGCATAACGCTTGAACAGCCGAGCATCGCCAGCTTCGGCAATATTTTGCATTTCTTCCATATATCGGTCAAAGTTAATAACTTCGGCTGATTGTTTTGAATACTGCATGTCCATCATTAGAACGTCAGCATCCGTCGTCTTCAAGAGGGCCAATCCATCCTTCAGAGCCTGAACAAAATCGTCAAGGATGACAGCAGACACGGCATCATTGGTCCCAGTCTCCCAAATGACCAAGTCTGGTTTCAGCGATAACACTTGACTGGACAGACGGTGGAACATGTCCAAGGCCGTTTCGCGGGCAACGCCTAAATTGACCACCTGGATCGGCACCTTCGGATATCGACGAGACAATTCGGCCTGAAGCCGGGCCGGATAAGACTGTTCAAGCGGGCCAATCCCTCGAGTCGACGCCCCTCCGATGGCCGCGATGACCACCGGCAGCCCTTGGCGTAGTCGATCGGTCAAGCGAACGAACCCGCCCTCGTGGGGCAGAAACTCGGACGGAACCGCACAACGGTCCACATCAACCGACGTGACATGGGCCATGGCTGCTGCCGACAGCACCACGGCACTGATCGCCACTACCCGCACGCTACGCCCGAACCGCAGAAAGAGACTCATGGCGAAAAACTCACTCTCCACGAACTGCCGACGGGGCCTTCAAGGATTCTGTGGCCGGTGGCCGCTCCGCTCGCCGAAACCACAAGATAAAATATGCAATCGCTACCATGATACTGATTCCAGCACCATTAACAGCCACTTGCATCGCAAACCCGCTCCCAAATTCAACCAAAGCGAAATGCCCGGTAACAGATAGCAAAATCCCAAGACAGAAAATATTGAGCGAAAGCTTACCGCATGCAATCATTGCCCGAGCCAGAGGCATTTTTAAAAACTGAGCCTGGGGCGTCATCATCCATTCGACCATGAGGGCCAAAGCTAGGAAATTAATCAGACGTAATGGCGCCAGATTGGTCTTGCTGATTGGCTCCAACCAGCCGATTAGTAGGGCTGGAATTTCTTCGAAATGCCAATGCAAAGTCCAACTGGTCTTGATAACGGTGGAAATAGCCATAACCACCACGGCTAGCATAAACAATCGCCGATCACGGGGAAATAACACGCGCCCAGACAGACGGCTCAGTCCCAGCACCACGCCCAGACAGAACAGAAACTGCCAGGCAAAGGGATTGAAATACCAAGTCCGATCTTCGGGATAAGCCGGCAAATTCGGCCAATCCCAAACCTGAACCACCAGATAAACAATGGCCGAAGGAATTAATAAGATCAGAGGACGGCGACGCTCTAGCGGCATCAAGACCAATTGAAGAGCCAGAAGCACAATATAAAGCGGAAGGATATCAAGGTAGGCCGGTTGAAATTGTAATAAAAGAGCTTTAACAATCACTACATGAGTTGATGTTAAAAAATCACCAACCTGCAACTCCTCACTATACATTGGATTATGAAAAGTCTCGACCGTATAAGATACGGTTGCGGTATAAATCATAAAAACAAAGATATGTGCAATATAAAGTGTCCAAATTCTTCGTAATAATAAAGCTTCGCCATGGATTAAATCGACGCGCCAGAATGCTTTTCCATAATGCAAGCCGGCTGAATAGCCGGATAAAAAAATAAAAACTTCCGCTGCATCACAAAAACCAACCGCATGCAGCGTGAAGTCATTCAACACATCGTCGGGAATGTGGTCGATGAAAATAAAGACCAGGGCAAGGCCCCGGAAAAAATCAATACGAGCATCTCGCGAAACATTTATCGCCTGGGGCATCATGCTTCATCCGCCAGCGCCACATGAACGGCGTACCCGTCCTCGCTGTCGCCGGGCAGCTTGCCGAAACACGCGCTCCGATGCAACCATATTGGCCACGACGTTGCAAAAAAAGGAGCAGGTACGATCCGTTATAGCCGTACCTGCCTAGCGTCAAAAAGCAGCCTTAATAATCGTCTCTGACCTTTAAGTGTTCCGAGATCACGCGATCGAATCGCCAAAGGAAAGTTAGCATAACGATCCCCAGCGTGACCGCCAGCCAACAGAACAAGGGCAAGCGGTAATGGGCTTCAATCGGGTCCACAAGGTCAGATGTCGAAATCACGGCCCGCCCGGCCCGATCCGGCTGTGCGGTTAGGGTATGACCGGCTTGAACCAGTTCAAAGAACGGATTGAAGGCCAAGGGCAATGTTACCGGAACCGACGCTTGCAAAGACCCGTAACCCTCATGCCAGTGACCACCCGATTGCAACCACATGCTGATGTCAATCCGATACCGACGATCATAGGCACCGATCACGCTGCGATTGACAGCCGTCTCTGGAATGACTGTTGGCGTGATGGGTGTTCCGGTTGCCGATACCGCTTCTATCTCGACAAGCTCCAACAACACACTTAACCGCCGTTGGTCGGTGGACTCCGGGTCTCGTTGCGCGGGAACCTCGAATCGGGATGGCACCAACACATAATCCCCCACCGCATCGGGCAATGGGATCACCGTGTCGAAAGCACCCGGCCCCACCGCAACCCGCGTGGTCAAGGGGTGATCTGGAGCGTTCGGTGCAGCCAACCACAGCATGGTCGGTCCATCGGTGAGTCGGGTGTGACCGGCCACATGCAACACGCCCGGAATCGGTGCCGAAGGTCGATGCAAGACTCGCCCCGGATGGCCTTCAATGGCCGTCAAATGCAGTCCCTGACGAGCGCCGTGACCCACCGGGGGCGGCAATGGGGGATCCGTGACCAACCGAAACGGCCCTTCCCCCGATGGCAGGTTGAAAACAACCGAAACACGACCGGGAGTAATGGGAACTTGAGGAGTCAGGGGCCATTCCGGTCGATCTGCGGCGGCTAACCAGAGTCGGGTACCCATATCGGGCAGACTGGATACCCCCTCGATCCGAATCATCGATGGCTGACCGTCGATCCGGCGAACCGACCAGCGGTTATCGAGCCGAAGCCACCCCTCGGAGTCAACCAAAGCCAGATCGTCATTGCTGTTGGCTTTGGTGCCAGGTTTATCGTCGCGGGATGACGGATGCGGATAAAGCGGCACGGCATAATGAACCAACCAACCATCGGGAGTCGTTAATCCTCGGCGATCCCTCATCAAATAGTCAATTGAGGCATAGGTAGAAGCCGGAACCGCCAATGGTGTCTGATAGGTCGGGTGCAGCAAAAGCGGCGCACTCTGAGCCGCAGTGACCGCCAACAACAAGAAACAGGGCGCAAGACCAAGGCGCGGTGCGACCAATGGTAAGGCCAAGGCGGTAAATAGAGCCGAAAACGCCAATAAACGGTAAGGCATTTGCAGAGCCCAGGTTTGCTTTGGCAGAAATTGAAAGACATCCACCGGACTATAAGAAAGAAACAGAAAAACGGCACCTGATGCCAGCACCACCCGTGCCCACCGTGTCCGCTCGGATGAATGGCCCGTCCTGGACAGCCAGAAAATCAGCACCGCCAGCATCGGCAAGGTCAACCAACCGGGCGTGTGAAAGACGTAAGCCGCTTCAGGCGAAGTCCATCCCCGATCGGCCATACTTAAGGGCGGGCCGTAAAGGCCGCTGGCCGATGTCAGGATTGCCGCGTGAAAGGGCGAGTATTTCAGGAAATGACCCGACAACAGGTCATCGCCCATCATGGCCGGATCCCATTGAAAGGCCGACAGCAGCAGACCGATCATGCCTCCGGCAACCGCCGCCGCTCCCCCTCGACCGGACCACCCGACTAAAACCATCCCACCCAATCCCAGCACTCCGTAAAGGAGAAAGATCGGGTGAGTCAGCGCCAGACAAAAGATCGTGCTGGCAATGACGGCGGCCCCGGTGGCCACCGACCGAGTCTGCGCCAACAACAGGCCCAGCACCAGAAAGGGCAGCTCGCAGTGGGCGAGGCTTTCGGCAATGTCAATCCGGCCATAGAGATTTGAAATCAGATACGGAGTCAGTCCATAGACCGTCGCGGCCAGCATCGCCACAGGCCGCCCGCCCCCCAGCAGCCGAGCCGATGCATAAACCCCCCACAGCCCGATTCCCCGCGCCACCAGCAGGCCAATCATCAACGCCGGAAACGCCGGCAGGCCGAGTAACGCACCAGGGATCCCCAACAACCCAGTCGCCAAGCCGTAATATTGAAACACCGGAATATCAGGAACATGACCGGGTGCGCTTAAAAGTCGCGGCAACCATTGTCCTGACCGAAACGCATCCAATACCCCGTCAACCATGGCGGTGTGCATCGCCAGATCGTTGGCGGGAGTCTCCGGCAAGACCCAAAGCCCCAGGAATTGCGCCGTCATGGCGAATGCCACGGCTCCCAGCCCAAGAGCCACCGCCAGCATTGTCAAGGCTCGAACCGAGAATGTGTTTGCTGTTAAATCATCATTACCGGGCATATCTGCGCGTCCTTCTTCTTTTCATCTTTTCCTGTCCGGTGTCTTTTCTGGCTGGATTGATGCACCCCGCCGTACCCTGATTCTCCTCCTTTGTCGTCCATCCTGCCGGGATCGGCAAGGCTGCCATGGCGATCCGATCCGTTTCAGGATTCACGGCATAGCGCGAAAAGAGAGCGTTCTTAACAGGTTAAAGCAATACTCTTTCCGAACTCCCGTTGTAACCCGAAGCCTTCGTTCAGATTGCCAGAGGCCGGGAACATGAGGTAGCATCGGGCGCGATGCACAGGTTAGGGGTCGGAACGCCTGGATTTCGCCGAGGAAATCCAGACCACCTGGCGCGGACGGTTTCGCCCGCATGCGGACGGGGGGCGCGCTCGGACAAAGGGTGGAGATACGGGAGATGTCATGCAAAACGACGATGTAATCGGTGTTTCGCGCGACCGCGGCAGTGCTGCAAGCCTTCTTGACGCAGAGATCAATCGCTATCTCAATGACGATAGTGCGAATGTGTTGCGGGAGCTGATGCTCCACCGGAATTGGCTGAACGGCAAAGGGGGCCGGCCAGCGAATCTGGAGTTCAAGAATATAGCCGGGATGAATTTAGAGCGCGGGCGACTGGAGTCGGCGTTTCTGACCGGGGTTAATCTATCGAAAGCGAACCTGCGTCTTGCCAACCTGTCCAGGGCAATTCTGGTGGGGGCCGATCTGGAAGGGGCTAACCTGACCGATGCGGACCTGTCCGACGCGGATTTGCGGGGGGCCAATCTTCACCGGGCGATCTTGACCCGCGCCAACTTGCGGGGTGCGGACCTCGGTGCCAATGCCGGAGAGAATGCCGACACCCGCGAAGGGTTGCGGCAGGATTCCGGGGCGGCTATTCTGACGGAAGCCCGTCTGGATCAGGCGGTGTTGTGTCAAGCCAAACTCACCGGTTGTGACTTATCCGGTGCGGATCTGGTTGAAGCCGATCTTCGCGGTGCCGACATGAGCGGGTCGGTGATCACTGGCGCCGATCTTGCTGGGGTCAATCTCGAAGGGGCGAATCTCTCCGGTATGGTGGTCGACTTGGGTGCCGTGGACCCGGTGTCGGCGAAGCAGATCGCGGCGATTGGTGGGACGGTCGAGCCCTATGTTGGGACCATCGACACGAATACGTTCCTGGCTGCCATTAAAGATCACGAAGAATGGATCAAAAGTAGCGGTGCCAGTGGCAAACGTCTCGACTACAGCGAAATGAAGATCCGGGCCACCAATGTTCCCAGCCGTAATCTAGCCGGATGCCGCTTGCGGCGCTGCCGAGTCGATGGCGGGGACTGGACCGGCACCAATCTGAGTATGGCCGATCTGTCCTACACCAACATGGCCGGGATTCAGTTGGAAAACAGCGACATGCGCGGCGTCAATCTCCGTAAGGCCAATCTGACCCAGGCCAATTTGGTCAAGGCCAATTTTGACCCTTTGCCGCTAGCCAATGGTAGCCGCATGTGGCCATCGAATCTGGACAGTGCGGTTTTACGTGACGCGAATTTATCCCAGGCGAGTTTGAGCGGGGCTAATTTACGGAACGCCAATCTCAAAGGGTGTGCCGTGGAGGGCGCATCCTTCAAAGGGGCCGATCTTCAGGGAGCATGGCGTTAGTTTCAGTGATACCGGCGAGCCCTGACACTGACACATCGCCGGTATCGGGCCGCGTGTGCGGCCCTGCGTCTTCGTGGACGCGACTCCCGTGTGACTTTAGGGGGGCGCATCTGCGCCCGCCCGGCGTCTAATACCATCGAGCCTTGATGAGTCAACATCAAGGCTCGGATGATTGTACGAGACCGGGAAATACTATCTAGAAATTCCGATGCCGGCAGGGACACCAAGACTCCGGCTTCCCTCGTCCCAATACCACACGGTCCGATCGGGCTCGGAATTCAGGGCATCGAGATGAACCCCACCAAGCCAGCGTTCCCTTGGGGGCGCTGTTTCGCGGCCTTCTAAAATCGCTTGGCCTGTTTCGGTCAGAGCCAACGGCCTTTCGTTCGGGGTATCGGCGTTCAGGGTCAGTGCCGAAGCGAAACCGCTGGCCAGATCCCGCAATCCGGCCTCGATCATCGCCAAGCCTTGCCAGGGGGCCCGCTCACGGGCTTGAAGAAAAGCGAAGACCGCTCGCGATGTTGTGGCGCCACCAGCCACCGCCTCCAAGGTTCGCCATTCGGTCAGAGACAAACCATGACGTCGCCAAGGATATTGGCGGCGGTGACGATCCAGGGCGGCCTTGAGAAACGGCAACGTTTCCAGTTTTTTCGTCATCACCAACCGTTCCAGGGGCTCGGGCGTTGTGGCGGTGAAAGCCCGCCACGCTTGCGAGGCCACTGCGGCTTGGGTTGCCGTTACCCGGCGGCGACTGGGAAACAGCGCCGCTAGTGCTGCCGGCCCCAACTGACCGAAACCGACCAAGCGTCCACCGCCAGGGCGACGGTCAACACTGATCAAAGAGAGTCGTCCACCTGCCAACGGCCACAGGCGATCAAGCAAACGAATCAGGATCAGTTGGTCAAACAGGTTCGGCTCAATCCACAGCAGCACCTCATGGCTGTCGATTGCCGCACGTTCTAACGCTTGGTCTTGCTTCCGGAAGGTTGCCAACAGAGCGTCACTATTCAGGTGATAGCGTTCGGCCAACCAATCAGCTCGAATCCGACGAAAGCCATCGTCATCTAAATCCGTCGGAGTTGGACCTTCGCAAAGCGGATCCATCCAGCGCAGAATCGTGCCCGGCAAGCCCGATAATCGCAGGGTTTCAAGACAGTCATCGCCGCATCGGACATGAATGATACCGGCGAGCCTTGATACTGACACATCGCCGGTATCGGGCCGCAATGTGGACTCTAGGGGGCGCGGATGCGCCCGCCCGGCGTCTGAGGGCAGACTTGATGAGTCACCATCAAGGCTCGATGGTATGAGTTCCGGCGTTTTGGCCGGCTTCCACTCAGCAGGCATCGACGTCGATCACCAACCCGTCATAAGCCGGAGCAATCCCTGGCGGCAGCTTTCTCTGGAGGGTCTGATAATCCAAATTATTGTTCATATGGGTGAACCAAGCGCGGCGCGGCTTGACTCGGTCAATCCAGGCCAGAGTATTCTCCAAATGGGAATGGACCGGGTGGGGTTCTTCGCGCACACAATCCACCACCCAGGCGGTGATACCGGCCAACGTCGCAAAGGCTGTTTCATCCAGGCGCACAACGTCGGTTGAATAGGCGAAATTTCCGAACCGATAGCCCAGGGTAATCATATAGCCGTGGTCCTGGACAAACGGCATCACGTGCACAGCGCCGATTGTAAAGGGATCGCTTCCCGAAAGAACCTGGGGCTCCAGCACCGGACGATAATAAACTGTGGCGGCATTGGCCGACAGCGGCGCAAAACAATACCCGAAGCGTCGTTTCAAATCCTCCAGAGTTTCCAATCGGCCATAAGCAGGAATCGGCGCATCCATCAGCCGATTGATCTCGCGCAGATCGTCCAAACCGTGGCTGTGGTCCGCGTGTTCATGGGTGTAAAGGACCGCATCTAACCGAGTAACACCAGCATCAATCAGTTGCTCACGGAGGTCAGGGGTGGTGTCAACCAAAATCACCGTGCCAGCATGCTCCACCAGTACCGAAGGGCGACGGCGACGGTTGCGGGGGTCGGTGGGATCGCAAGCCCCCCAATGACCGCCGATGGTGGGCACTCCCGCCGATCCGCCACATCCAAGAATTGTTACGCGCATGACGCGGGCCCAAACACGGCCTGAGCCTTGGGAAACAGCCGAAAGAAATTTCGGGTGGTCGAGTCCGCCAAAACCGCCGGGTCCACCCCTTTGATCCGAGCGACAGCTTCAGCGGTATGCACCACATAAGCGGGTTCGTTGCGCCGTCCGCGGTGGGGATTCGGGGTCAGATAAGGGGCATCGGTTTCCACCAACAACCGATCGAGCGGAACCGTTGCCACGACGTCCCGCAATGCTTCTGCCTTCTTGAAAGTGACGATCCCGGAAATCGACAGCAGAAACCCCAAGGCCAAGGCGCGTTCGGCCATGGCCGCCGATCCGCTGAAACAGTGGATGATGCCGGTAAGCCCCTGCCCGGCTCCTTCTTCAGCCAGAATGGCCAAAGTCTCGTCGTCGGCATCCCGACTATGGACAATGGCCGGCAAGCCGGTTGCGACACAGGCCCGCAAATGACGCCGGAAGCTTTCTTCCTGCTGCGCACGCGGACTGTGATTATAAAAGAAATCCAACCCCGTTTCACCCAACCCAATCACTTTAGGATGCCCAGCCAGCGCCACGAGGCCATCAACGGTGGCGAACTCCAGTTCCTCGCTGGCATGGTGGGGGTGAACCCCTAAAGAGCACAGCACCTCGGGATACCGCTCGGCCACGGCACGCACCTCGAGGAACCGGCTGACATGGGTGCAGATAGAGACCAGAACCCCCACCCCGGCCTCACGGGCACGGTCGACCACGGCGTCCATATCCGGGGCAAAGTCGGGAAAATCCAAGTGGCAATGACTATCAACCAGCATGCGCGCGTCCTCAGCTTCGGGGAGGCTCCTCAACGTAACGCGGAAACACACCGCAAGGCGGCGGCAACGGCGTTCCGACCACCAAAGCATGAGCGGGGCCGAGCCGATCGAAACCACGAGCCTCCTCGGGGACCGCCAATTGCTCCAAGATACGGGCCGAAGCATCGGGCATCACAGGCTGGGTCAGGATGCCCAGATGCCGAATGGTTTCGGCGAGCACATACAGCACGGTGGCCATCCGGGCCGGATCCGTTTTCCGCAACGTCCAAGGGGCCTGTTCATCCATATAACGGTTGGCTGCGCCGATCACCGCCCAAAAGGCATCCAACATCCGGTGGAACGCCTGAACCGACAGCTCGCTTCGCGCGGTTTCCAGCAGAGCGTAAGCAGCGTCGAGCAGTCGTTGGTCGGCTTCAGCCAACGGCCCTGGTTGGGGCACTGCGGCACCGCAGTTCTTGCCGATCATCGACAGAACCCGCTGAACCAGATTGCCATAACCATTGGCCAGATCGCTGTTGATCCGATTAACCATTGCCCGATGAGAAAAGTCACCGTCATTGCCGAAAGGCACTTCGCGCATCAGAAAGTAGCGCGTGGCATCCAGCCCATACATGGTAACCAGAGCGTCCGGGGCGATGACATTGCCCAAGGATTTAGACATTTTCTGCCCCTCGATGGTCCACCAACCATGGGCAAACACCCGGCGGGGCGGTGCCAATCCGGCAGCCATCAGGAAGGCCGGCCAATAGACCGTGTGGAACCGCAAAATATCCTTGCCGACCATGTGCAGATCCGCTGGCCAATAGCGCGCGTAATCGGTTCCGGCTCCGGTTTCGGGATAGCCCACTGCCGTAATGTAATTGGCGAGAGCATCGAGCCAGACATACATGATATGGCGCTCATCGCCGGGCACCCGAATGCCCCAATCAAAGGTGGTTCGGCTGATCGACAGATCCCGCAGCCCCCCGCGCACAAACGCCATCACTTCGTTCCGCTTGCCCGCTGGCAAGATGAAATCTGGGTTGGCTTCGTAGAAGTCAAGCAGAGGTTGTTGCCAAGCCGACAGTCGAAAGAAGTAACTCGGTTCTTCCATCCATTCGCATTCGGCACCAGTCGGAGCAATCTTTTTGCTGTCGGGCCCATCGCGCAATTCATCTTCGCCGTAAAAGGCTTCGTCGCGTACAGCATACCAGCCGGAATAGGAACCGAGATAAATATGCCCGCTAGCCTCCAACGCCTGCCAGAGCGCGTGACACGCCTTATGGTGGCGCGGCTCGGTGGTCCGAATGAAATCATCGTTGGTGAATTTCATGAGGGTCAACAGATCGGAAAAATTCAGCGACACCCGATCGGCGAAAGCCTGGGGGTCGATGCCGGCCAGCCGCGCCGATTTTTCAACCTTTTGGCCATGCTCATCGGTTCCGGTCAGAAATTTGACCGGACACCCATCCAATCGCTTAAATCGCGCCAAAACATCGCACGCCAAGGTCGTGTAGGCGTGACCGATATGGGGAACGTCGTTAACGTAATAAATGGGTGTCGTCAGATAGTAGGGCGACTGACCGGACATGAAGGATTTTCCTCACGAATGAACACGAGCGAATGGACGCAAACGATTCGCCCCCGCTGCGCCCCTCCGCAGTGCCATCAAGATGTGGCGGCTTCGATGCCAAGCAAGGCGTTTAGCACCACCTGTTTGCGATCGAGGTTGACGGAGTCCGCGCGTGCGAACAACTGGGAAACTTTTTCCCATACATCCAGCCAACGATCAAGGCTGCCGTCGCTGCTGGAACCGAGCAGACGTGCGATCAGCGCCCCCTCTCCTGGAACAACATCGATAATGGGGCTCCGGCGGGCACCGCTGCGGATCAGTCGGGTGAGCCACCAGATCAACAGTCCCGAAGCGATTTCAAAGGCATCATCCCCCTTGCGTCCCAAGGCTTCGGCGAAAGCATGAGCGCCTCGCTGGTCCAACCGGGGTAAGGTTCCCAGAACCGCGATCATCTGACGGTACAGGTCCAGGCCACCGGCATCAGCCAAAGCCAAGGCGTGACCGATGCTGCCTTCCGCCAGGCGGGCCAAGGCCACACGATCGGCTTCGGGCAATTCGGCCCGGTGACGGTCCAACAGCGTCCGTAGCACCGACTCCGCCAATGGCTCCAGCGTCAGTTTCCGACAGCGCGAACGAATGGTGGGCAGCAAACCACCCGGCGCCTCGGTCACCAGCAACAGCAAGGCACGGGTCGGCGGTTCTTCCAGGATTTTCAGGAGGGCATTGTGGCCATGAGCGTTCATCCGATCCACGCCGTCGATCACCACCACCCGCCAGCCGCCTTCCCCTGAAGTCCGGCGCAGAAAGGCCGTAACATCGCGGACGTCCTCGACCGCAATGTCGGTTTTCATCTTGCCGCGCTTATCATCGAACCGTCGTTCGATGGTGAGAAGATCGGAATGGCCGCCGGCTCGCACCCGACGAAACACCGGGTGGTCAGGCGCCAGAAACAAACCCGAAGAGGGTTGCTTTGGCAACGGGCCGAAAAGGCCGATTCCACCGCCACCGCCCTCGTCGTCTTTGCCGACGGCATCCCCTTCCTGGGCCAGAACAAAGCGGGCAAAGCGGAAGGCCAGAGTGGCCTTGCCGATTCCGCTAATCCCGCCGATCAACCAAGCGTGAGGCAGCCGACCACTGTCCCAGGCCGCCCGTAACACCCGCTCGGCCTGTTCATGGCCAAACAACTCGGAGGTTTCACGGGGCGACGGAATGCTCACGGGTTAAACGCTCACAGTCACGGGGAGCGACAGCCGCTGATCAACCGCCGACAGGACCGCTTGCGCCACCGCCACCGGAGAGGCTTCGGCGTTCACCACCGCGTACCGCTCGGGAGCCTGTCGAGCGATGTCCAAAAAACCATCGCGCAAACGCTGGTGAAACGTCATATCCATGCGCTCATAGCGATCGGCGAGTCCCCGTGCCAGGGCCCGACTCAGCCCGATTTCCGGCGGCAGATCCAGGACCAGGGTTAAATCCGGCCTAAATCCCTCCAGCGCCAACGCGGACAATTGCCCGATCACCGCCCGATCTAAACCAAGGCCATAGCCCTGATAGGCTATGGTGCTGTCGACGAAGCGATCGGAAACCACCCAGCATCCGCTTGCCAAGGCCGGCCACACCACGCGCTCCAGATGATCGCGGCGCGCGGCAAAATGCAAAAGCGCCTCGGTGAGCGCGCTCCACCGCCCAGCGCCGCCGGTTACCAGCAGTGTGCGAATCTCCTCAGCCCCGGCTGAACCCCCCGGTTCGCGAGTCGTGATCACGTCCAATCCGCGCGCCCGCAGGGCGGCGGCCAGCGTTCCGACTTGAGTCGATTTGCCGGCGCCTTCGCCGCCTTCCAGAGTGATAAACCGTCCCCGAGTCATACCCGCGAGCCTAACCCAATGATATTTAAAGATAAGGAGAGGCCGTACCTCTTGGCTTTCGCAAGGCAGAGCCCTGCGAAAGCCAAGACAAATGGTGCTCTCCCCTTACGTCCCCCCGAACATCACATGGTGAGCGGCGGCCCCCAAGCGTCCCAAAAACCCTAGGCGTGGAACGTCGGCGGCAGCCACTAGCGGCACTTCGCGGGTCACAAAGCCCGGCGCCGTAATCACCAGCTTTCCGACCGTCGCGCCCTTGACGATGGGGGCCGGAAGCGGCACCTGGGCCTGCATGGTGACCTTCAGCCCCCGCCGCTCTTGTTGAGCCAGGGTGACTTTGAATCCACCGCCGGTTATCACTGGCACCGTCGCCGACTGGCCGAGCCACACCGGCAGCTCATCAACCGGCTCGCCGGGCTTGAACAGGGTATACACGTTGAACTCTCGGAATCCCCATTCCAGCAGCCGGGCCGGTTCATCGGCACGAGCCTGCATGCTTTGAAGCCCATTGATGACCAAGATCAGTCGCCGGCCATCACGAACCGCCGAGGCAATCAGACCAAAGCCCGCAATTTCGGTATGGCCGGTCTTGAGTCCATCAACCCCGATATTGCGATACAGCAATGGATTGCGGTTTCCTTGCTTGATGCCGTGATAGGTGAAATCCCGCTCAGAGAAATAATGGTAATACTCGGGAAAGGTGTCGATCATGGCCTTGGCCAAGGTGGACAAATCGCGGCAGGTTGAATAGTGGTTTTCGACAGGCCAGCCAGTCGCATTGACGAAATTACTATCATTCATGCCCAACTCGTGGGCGCGCTTGGTGATCTGAACACCAAAAGCGTCTTCGGACCCGGCTAGCCCCTCGGCCAACACAATCGCCGCATCATTGCCCGACTGAATGACCATGCCCCGGATCAAATCCTCGACCTTGATCTTGGCTCCCAGCTCGACAAACATCTTGGAGCCTTGCATCCGCCAAGCATGCTCACTGACCTGTAGCATATCATCAAGGGAGAGGCGGCCAGCCCGCAACGCCTCGAACACTACGAACGCAGACATGACCTTGCTCATGGATGAGGTCGGCATGTGCTGATCAGCGTTTTTCTCGAACAAGACGGTATTGGTGGTGGCATCGAGCAGGATGACGTTATGGCCTTGAGTGTCGATGTCAGCGGCAACGGCTGGCGCCACGGCGCCAACAACCAGCAGCAGGGCCGCACCCAAAGCGGGACGGACGCCATACCGGAACAGGAAGCGGACAAAAGCCATACTATATCATCCCTTTACAACGGGCCTTGCGCATTACGACGGGCCTTTTTGTGTCGTCAATCAACCACCAACCGAGCTTCGGTGGTACCGGCGCCAACCACCTGGGACAAAATCTCGTCGGCTCTCGAAACCGACTCGATGGGCCCTAGGCGCACACGAAAGAGCTTGGTTTGACCAACCTGGGTCTCACTGATGGCCGCCGGCGCAATGGCTGCCACTTTGTCCCGCAGCAGGCTGGCGCGGTTATACTGGGAAAAGGCGCCGGCTTGAACATAGATTCGCCGGGCACCGCTCACCGAGTGCTGGGCCACCTCGGGGGCCGGCAGGAAACGGCCATCGACGGTGCTACCGGAAAGGACCGGGCCGGTGGTTTTGGGCGGCAGAGTTTCGACCGTGATCGCTGCCGATGGCGCTGGAGTGGTCACGATGGGCGTGGTTACCACCGACGCTCCGCCCCCGCCATAACCAGCCGCCGCATACGCCGTGGAAGACTTGTTTCGAGCCGCCGCCGCAATAGCGCGACTCTCCGCCGCCAAAATCTGAACCCGAACCTTGGCGGTTCCAACCCGCTCATATCCCAATAATTCAGCACAGCGCCGAGACATATCAAGAATCCGACCATTGACAAACGGGCCACGATCATTGACACGGACCACGATAGAGCGGCCATTGTCTAGATTGGTGACGCGAACCAGGGACGGCATTGGTAAGGTTTTATGAGCCGCCGACATTTCATTTTGATCGAAGATTTCACCGTTGGCAGTGCGTTCTTTGTGAAAGCCGGGACCATACCACGAAGCAATCCCGGTCTCATCATAACTATAGTTCTCCGCCGGATAGTACCAGATGCCGCCCACCTGATAGGGTTTGCCAATTTTGTAGCCGCCGCCCGAACCACCGCTCACTGTCGCCGGCCCTCGCTGTGATGGCCCGGCGCAGGCGGCCAGTGCCAAAACCAGAACCGCCAGCACCACCGGCTCCACGGCACCATGGCCAAACCGCCGACGCGGACGCCTTTCAGTCCCAACCACGCGAACCGTCTCCCCCTGTTCCGCGCTCATACTGTCTGTTCCTGGGCTCTTATGCTTATGGCGACGGGCTGGATTGCACAAACACATGGCGCACCGTTGCCGCCACAGCTCGTGCATCATCCAGGGCATCATGCTGGCGCTGATTGGCCACCGGGAGTCCGATCAATTCCAGTAGGCGCCCACTGTCCGCTGCGGCAAGATCAACGCCCAGAGCCTCGGCCAACGGTCGACGCAGATTGACGAATCGGCTGGTCGGAATGGGACAGGAGCTTCCCATCATCTGGCAATTTTCAGCTATCACCGCACCGTCGCTGCCATTGCTCCAGATCGCAACGGAATCGTCACCGACAAACGTCATGAAGGCTTCCAAGACCCGCAGATAGGCATCCCCCTCGGCGTCCAAGCGGTGTTGGGTAATCCCTGTCAGGGCGATGAAATAATCGCTTAACAGCGGATTTCGGGCTGGACGGACCAAGCGATTGAACGAAGCCGCCTCGCTGAAATCGGAGGCCAACTTAACCGCACCCATCTGGACGATCTCCCGAAACTCTCCGGGCCGAGTCCAGCCGGTGGCGTGCGATCCTTCCCAAGCGGTGAATTCCAGGTCAAGCACCACCACCGGCCCCGACAGGCTCGCCAGCATCGAGACCAACGCCGCCATCTATCCCCCCGCGTCGAACATCGACCCGTTCCCCTCAGGGCACACCATGACGCAGGCGACCGGCCTTGGGAAGCCTCCTTGTTCGGTTCGCAGCCAAACTGTCCGCACCCGATCACGGCGCATGCAAGGCAATCGTGTCAACGGATCGGATATGGTAGGATGGTCACCGTCGTCGTGGTACCTCTGCGGCGAGAATGATTTCCGCCGAGCCCTGCGCCCTGCCGAGCTCCGCGCTACTGGGCTTTGTGCATGACCCATAAGCCGCTGTGGGGGCTTTGCCCCTGGATCTCCACCGAAGCATGCCCCCGGCCTCAGCAAAGGCCAGGAGTCTTTGGTGAGAGAGGCGTGATTCGATTGGTATTTCTGGCATTTCTGATGCTGGCCGTTGTGGTTGGTCCGGCGACGGCCCAAACCCGCCAGCTCACCGACGATCAGATTCAAGAGATCCAATATCATTATGAAATGGATAAGTATTTCGTCGGCGGCTGCTTGATCGGGGCGACTTTTGGCGCGATCACAGGCCTCATGACTCTGTCAGGAGTCTCGGTGATTGCTGCTGTCCCTTATATTTCTACGGGCTGCTCGGTCGGATTCTTGATCGGCGGCGTTTCGATGGTGGTCGGTGATTTCCTGTTAACGTCTCTTCATGACCGCCAGAACAAAAACATCTTCTCTCTGTCCGCCCCCGCCAACTGAGGCTGTTCCTGATCATGTCTTTGGCTCTTACGGTCGCAAGCGGACTTGCGCTTTTGGTATGGCTTTATCTGTTTTTGTTCCGGGGCCGGTTCTGGCTCTGTGACCAACGCCTTCCCGTCATCGGCACGCCCCCGGACCCGGACCCGGCCGCGTGGCCGTCGGTGGTGGCGGTGGTTCCCGCCCGAGATGAGGATGGTGTGATCGAGACCAGCCTGTCGACTCTTTTGGCCCAAGACTATCCCGGTCGTTTCCGCGTGATCCTGGTGGACGACGCCAGCCGGGATGCGACCCGCGCCATTGCGTTGGCATTGGCTGAAACCGATGATCGCCTGACCGTCATCTCGGCTCGCCCGCTGCCTGCCGGTTGGTCTGGTAAATTGTGGGCCGTGTCCGAAGGGCTCCAGCAAGCCGCCGCCCAAGACCCAGACGCCCGTTATGTCTGGCTAACCGATGCCGACATCGGACACGATCCCGGCAATCTGCGCCGGTTGGTGGCCAAGGCCGAAGCCCAACGGCTCGACCTCGTCTCACTGATGGTTCTGCTGAATCACCGGGGCCTATGGGCCGGGTTGCTGATCCCGGCCTTTGTCTTCTTCTTCCAAAAGCTTTACCCGTTCCGCTGGGTGAACAGCTCCACCCGCCCGGAAGCCGCTGCCGCTGGGGGCTGCATTCTGGTTCGCCGAGAAGCTCTTGATGCCGTGGGCGGGATTGCCCGCATTCGTGGCGCCCTGATCGATGATTGCACCCTCGGTGCCGTGATCAAGGCCGGAGTCAATGGACAACCGGGGCGACTCTGGTTGGGTCTCAGCACGCGCGCGGTGAGCCTGCGTCCTTATAGCCGCTTCCGCGAAATCTGGGACATGGTAATCCGCAGCGCCTATACCCAGCTTAACCATTCTCCCTGGCTGTTGGCCGGGGCCATTCTTGGCATGATTTTGACCTATCTGACGGCGCCGATTGTGGTTCTCACTTGGTCGTTCCATCAGGCCGATTTGGCCGCGCTGTTTGGGATCGCAGCTTGGTTTCTGATGGTGGTTGCGTATCAGCCGACGTTGCGGCTCTATCGCAAGCCAAGGATGGCTGCGTGGTTGCTGCCCGTGGTCGGATTTCTGTATAGCTTGATGACCATCGCTTCGGCAGTGCGTCATTGGCGCGGTCGCGGCGGACAGTGGAAAGGGCGCGTCACCCAGACCAATCTGGATGGAACCGCCGAAACTCTTGCAGGGAGACCGATCGAGTGACGGCAACGGTCGAAACACCATCGGGAAAAACCGCGAAGGACGAGAACTTTCCGGTTGGATCCTGGCTGCTGCCCCGGTCTCTGCGGCCTCATGTCGCCGCGTTTTACGCCTTTGCGCGTGCTGCGGATGACATCGCCGACAATCCCCGGCTGACCTCCGAAGACAAGATCGCCCGCCTGGACGGCTTCGCCGAGGCTTTGTCCGTTGGCACCGGCCACCCTCGCCTGTATGGCAAGGCCCTGGCTCTGCGAGCTTGTCTGGCCGAAACGGGCGTGACCGCTCGCCACGGTCTAGATCTGCTGGCGGCGTTCAGGCAGGATGCGGTCAAGACCCGCTATGCCAATTGGGACGAGCTGATTGATTACTGCACTCTTTCAGCATCGCCGGTCGGGCGCTTTCTGTTGGACCTTCACGGCGAAAGCCAAGAGGGCTACCCAGCTTCCGACGCGCTGTGTAACGCATTGCAAATTTTGAATCATCTTCAGGATTGCCAAGCCGATCACCGGGATATGGACCGGGTTTATCTGCCGCTGGATTGGTTGACAGCCCAGGCGGGTCGGGTGGAAGACCTTCAAGCCAGCAAGGCCAACAGCGCGGTGCGGGCGGTGATTGATATGTGCCTGACCGGCACCGAGGAGCTGTTGGCGACGGCGGCAACTCTGCCGGCCCGCTTGCGGGATCGCTCTTTGGCCATGGAGTCGGCGGTTATTTTGCACTTGGCCCGACGACTGACTCACCGGCTTCGGCGCAGCGACCCCATCGCTGGTCGGGTTAAGCTGTCGCGTCTGGACTTTGCCCGCTGCGGCATCACCGGGATATTTCATGGCTTGACCGCTGGCGGTCGTCTTCACGCGACCACTGTCGGTCGGGCGGCGACGCCATGAGCGCCCTGACTGCGGCCCAAGAGCATGTCCAGGAGGTGGTGACACGCTCGGGCTCATCCTTTTCCCTAGGCATGCGAATCCTGCCGTCCGAGCGGCGACAGGCCATGTATGCGATCTATGCCTTTTGTCGAGAGGTGGATGACGTGGCCGACGACGGCGGCCCAACCGAAGTTCGCTTGGCCGAGTTGGAGCGTTGGCGCGAAGAAGTTCATCGCCTTTACGATCACCAACCAACACGTCCGACCACCCTGGCGCTTTTAGAACCGATTCGGCGCTTCGGTCTGCCTCGGGAAGAGTTTTTGGCCTTGATTGACGGGATGGAGATGGATGCTCGCGAAACCATGCGGGCTCCGACTGCGACCATGCTGTCGCTTTACTGCCGGCGGGTTGCCGGAACGGTTGGCCTGTTGTCCCTGCCCGTATTTGGCGCAACCGAAGCCGAAGCCAGAACCTTTGCTTTGACCCTTGGTGATGCTCTCCAGTTGACCAATATCCTGCGCGATCTGGCCGAAGATGCCGAACGGGATCGGTTGTATCTGCCCCGTGAGACCCTGGAGCGCCACGGCATCGACCCAACACTCGCTCCAGCCGCCGTGCTGCGCCATCCTGCCCTTCCCGCCGTTTTTCGGGAGCTGACGGCGCGGGCGCGCGGATTCTACGGCGAAGCCAATGCGGCCCTCCGTCACTGCAACCGCCGTCGACTCAGACCGGCGCTCTTGATGATGGCGATCTATCAGGCCATTCTAGATCACCTGGAGCGATATGGCTGGAATCCCGACCAGCCCCCACCGCCCCTGTCTAAAGGCGCCAAGCTGTGGGCAGCCTTCTCTCGAGGGCTGCTGAGATCCCTATGATATCGGCCAACCCTAACAATGGCACGACGACTCACATCGTCGGTGCTGGTCTGGCTGGCTTGGCTTGTGCCGTGACGCTGGCCGGTCATGATCGGAAGATTGCCCTTTACGAAGCTGCCCCCAATGCGGGCGGTCGTTGCCGTTCGTTTTTTGACCAAAGTTTGGGGCGACAGATCGATAACGGCAACCACCTGTTGCTCAGTGCCAATTGTGCCACTCTGGCCTATTTGAACCGCGTTGGCGCTGCCGACACCGTGAGCGGGCCGTCGGCGGCGGTTTTCCCCTTTATCGACCTGGACTCGGGACAGAGCTGGGTGCTGCGGCCCAACCAGGGCCTTTTGCCCTGGTGGCTCTTGGCGGCATCACGGCGCATCCCCAACTCCCGATTCGTCGACTATCTGAAGTCCGGCTTTGCGGTGCTCACCGCAGGCCCCAATGCCACGGTGGCCGACTGCATTCCCGACACTCACCCACTCTACCGTAGCTTTTGGGAACCGCTGACACTGGCAGCTCTGAATGCTGAACCAGCAGTGGCGGCAGCCGCGCCCTTGCGTGCGGTGCTTTTGAGAACCTTCGCCCGAGGTGCGACTTTTTGCCGTCCCTTGATTCCCCGCGATGGCCTTGGCCCCAGCTTGATTGACCCGGCTCTGGCGTATCTTGCCCAGCACCAGGTCCGACCGGCCTTCGGTCGGCGGCTGCGTCGCGTGCTGTTTGATGGCGGACGGGTGGCGGCCTTGGATTTTGGCGGTGCCGTTCTGCCCGTAGAACCCGAGGATAGGGTGATCTTGGCCCTGCCCGCCTCTGCCGTCGGCGATCTGCTACCCGATCTGCCCGTACCCGAGGACGGTCACGCCATTGTCAACGCCCATTTTCGTTTAGAGCATTCCCCAACTCTCCCCGAGAACGCGCCTTTTATTGGTGTGATCGGGGCGCCGTCCCATTGGATTTTTGTGCGCGGTGATGTGGCGTCGGTTACGGTCAGCGGGGCTGGGGCCCTGGCCGAGCAGTCGGCGGAGGATGTGGCCACCCTGTTATGGGCCGATGTTGCCCGTGTCCTGGCTTTACCAACAACCCCCGTTCCACCGGCGCGGATCATCAAGGAAAAACGTGCAACATTTGTTCAAACACCGGCCAACCAGCGCCGACGGCTTAAAGCCGCGACGCGCTGGCCCAATCTGTTCTTGGCTGGCGATTGGACCGCGACCGGCTTGCCTGCAACCATAGAAGGGGCGATTCGGTCAGGATTCGCAGCCGCAACCACGGCCGATCCACGCGTCAGGGCCCCAAGATTCGACGCAATGGGCTGATACCGGCGAGCCCTGATACTGACACATCGCCGGTATCGGGCCGCGACGGCGGCCCCGCGCGCCCATGCGCGCGAAGCCAAGGGCGCGGATGCGCCCGCCCGGCGTCTGAGGGCAGCCTTGATGAGTCACCATCAAGGCTCGCAAAATAGATTATTTCATGCAAATGAAACGCTAAAAAGTTTATAATAGAAATGTAGCATATAACTATACGCTACAATATTTTTTACATACACTTGAATGAGCGTCGGAGGTCAATATGTCGAGTCATGGAACGAGCCTGCGCCTTGAAAATCAGACGAAAAACAGTTTTACCACTACGGTAAGCGGGGTTGATAGCTATGACTGGGATGGCGATTCGCGCCCTGATCATAATTTCAACACTGTAACCATCGCCTCCGCCATGTCGGAGAAGCGGAGCGAAGAACTAAACGGCAAGGCCAAAAGCGCATGGTTCACCATGAGGCTGGATATGTCGAACGGCGCATGGGTAGAGTTCCGTAACGACCAGTACGACGCCCACAACGGTATTCCATCCAGTCCCCGCACCTATACCCTGGACGGGCCGTATGCGTCGCAATACCTGTTGACCCAGTCGGTTAACAAGAAGGCGGCAAGCAACAGCTTCGTCCTTCAGGACAGTCGTGATTTCAGCAAGATTGACCCCAAGACTTGGATGTCAAAGATCGCTGGGGCAACCTGTCTTGCCGATATTGCCATTCCTGGCAGCCACGATACTGCGTCGCGATCGTGGACCATGGCCAAGTGCCAAGACCTCAGCACCACCGACCAACTTAACGCCGGGGTGCGCTTCCTCGATATCCGTGGAGCGGTAAAAGATTATGAAATCCGCCTCGCCCACGGTATCACGATTCAGGGCGGTAACATCACCGGCATCTTCCAAGAGTGTGAGAATTTCCTCAAACAGCACCCCTCAGAAACTATTATTATGAGCATCAAGAACGAAGCTTACGACGAAAAAATATTTGAAAACATTGTTACCACGGATATTAAAAAATTTGGTTCACTGTTTATCGTTGATGATGCCATCCCGATACTTCAGCAGGCGCGCGGCCATGTTGTTTTAGCCCGCAGGTTCTCGTCAGAGACGTCATCATATGGCCTTAATTTTTACAATGGATGGGAAGATAATATAATTTTCAGCTTCCATTATCAGGCAACGACAAAAATCGAGCAATATGTTCAGGTGCAAGATTGTTACACAACAAAAAGCCTGACGCAGAAAGAGACATTTATCGACGATGGCCTTGAAAAAGCGAAGACGGCTGGGGCTGGTGAGATGATCCTCAATTTTTGCAGTTGTACCGGCGACAGCACTTTCCCCAACCCAGGCGATGCGGCGCAAGTTATCAATGACTATGTCTATAAAAAGCTACTTCCGATCCCCAAGGGACAGAAACTGGGCATTATCTTGTTCGATTTCGTCCATGAGACGATGGCAAAAGAGGTGATCAGTAAGAACCTCTTTGCTCTGTAGTGGGCCAGCAACCCCGCCGCAGTGCGATGCGATGGGGTTGTCATTTCTCGAGTCTTAATAAAAGACCTCCCTTGCGGCCTAAACAAGGCTGTGGCAGTCTAGGATGGCGTCCGGCCTGACCGGAATCCGACCATGACACGGCCCAACCGAAGCGATTCGATGCTTGGGGCTGCCGTGTGGCATCAACAAAATGGATCAAGACATGGCACAGAACTGTTCCGAGTATACTCGTTTCTGGATCAAATCCACGACCTATATTTTTTCGGCCTGGATGAACCTTCTGCAATACCCGAAGCCCCGGAATTCCAAATAAAGATCACACCCCTGGATTCTACCCCCCTCTTCGGAGTATGATCCGGTCCAGGCACCGCCGCCGTCGCCGGCCTTGGCGGCGGTGCCAGCCAGTCGGAATTGGGTTCGCATCTGGATCGGTGGTGTTCGACCCAATTTCGGAATTTGGCATTGTGGATCCGTTGCGTTTTCATACTTTGAGCCGGTGGAGAGTCATATGATGTCCAGATTGGTCATGTTTGCGCTTTTGTCGGTTCTGATATTGACGGGTGCCAGTGCCTTTGTTCAGCGGGGCTGGCAAGTCACCCACAGCGCCGCCCCGTCCGCTGAAATCACTCGAGCCCAGCCGGCCGAAATTGCTGCCTCCATGTATGCCTGGGTGACATCGGCTCCAGAGACGGAGATTCCGGCCCTGGCCAAACACATTTCCCAGCAGGCTCCCTGGCTACCAACCTCCTCGTTCCGACAAGCCAGCTTGGACACGGCGGCGTGGGTGAAGGGCGTATTCCATAGTGATGTTGCCGATAATGCCATTGCCTGGGTGAAAGAAACTGCGCATCAGGTTTCCGCGTCTCTGACTGCGAACAGTGATAACTCGCCCCCGGTTGCCGCACAGCCTGTAACGCCTCCCCCGACAGCTAAACCCGCCGCTCAGGCTGCTGTGGCGCCTCCGGCACCGGCTCCAGTTGCCCTTCCCGTTCCGCCGGCGGCTTCCGTTGTGACAGCAACAGCCCCGACTCCGACGGCCCCGCCCGCCGTTGCCAAGCCGGCTCCGGTGGTTGAAGTCTCCAACGCCAGTGGCTGGTCCGTTTCAAAAGAAGGCTGTGCCATTGGTGGATTGGCTGGAACCGGCGCGTCTCTGGTGATTGGTCCTGCCGAGCTGGCCGCTTGGGTTACCGGCACCGCCGCATTGCCGGCAACGGTTCGCGTGTTCGGAACGGTCATTGGTGCGGCCTTGATTACAGGCTGCGCAACGGGAGCTTTGGTTGCCCCTGTGGTTACCAAATAATTGGAACAGTGTGATTTTATTAGCTCTGTTTGCCCTCGCAAAGGGCCGTTTGGCCCTTTGCTCCTGGCTCGGAAAGGCCGGGGGTGAGTGTCGGAGCCCTGGGTCTTTAAGATTCGCCCATCCGTGCTCGCGGATGGGCGTTTTTGTAGACGGCCATTAACCGTTTGGCATCAACCTCGGTATAGCGCTGGGTGGTCGACAGCGAGGCGTGGCCAAGCAAGTCTTGGATGGTCCGCAGGTCGGCTCCATCGGTTAACAGGTGACTGGCAAAACTGTGCCGAAGAGCATGGGGTGTTACAGTGTCGTTAAGCTGTAAGGTTCCCCGCACCGCCCGCAATTGACGTTGAGCGACGCCAGGATTTAATCGTTTGCCCCGGACCCCAACAAAGAGTGGACCATCGGCATCGCCACCAAAGGGGCAAGCCGCCAGATAGGCTTGTATAGCTTCGACGACTTCTGGCAAAACCGGCACCACTCTTTGCTTACGCCCCTTCCCCGTGATCACCAAGGTTCTGACCGCTTCGGTGTCGCTCCCCCTGATCGGAGCCTGTCCCCGGTTTAGCCTCAGCGCCTCATCAATGCGCAGACCGCAACCATACAGCACTGTGAAGAGGGCTTGATCCCGTTTGCCAACCCAAACCGCTCCGCCTTCTTTTGCAGCTTGGTCCAGAAGATCCGGTGTATCCCGTTCAGAGACAGGACGCGGCGCCAATCGGCGGAGTCGTGGATGACGTACCAAGCCAATAGCGGTATTGTGCAAATACCCGTTACGGTCCAGCCAGCGAAAGAAGTTCCGCACCCCGGCCAAGGCTCTGGCCCGGCTTGCCGCGACCAAGCCATCGGTCGCGCGGGATGATAGCCACGAGCGGAAGTCCGCCAAACGGGCGTCGCCTAAATCGGCCAAACCGGGACGTCGCCCGTGATAGTCGGTCAGAAAAGCGAGAAAAGCCCGAACATCCGTCAGATACGCCGACAAGGTATGACGCGAGACGTGACGCTCATTCTCTAGCCACCGCCGCCACACCGCCAGTGCTTCGCCCAATTCGGGCTGCACAGCAAACGCTAGATCTGCTCCCGCCATCGCCGCCTCCACGAAAAACCGCTTATAGATTATGCGATTATCGGGCGACCTTCAACCAATGTCAGGAAACGTGCGGATATCAACCGGGCTTGTCGCTGGCCAAGAACAGCTTGACCTTCATCAGCATATCCTTGAGTTCACCCTGGCTCTTGAACCGGCCCTTAATCAAGGGCAGGAAATTGGGGTTACGGAACTCCCGGCTGATGGTTTCCACCGCCAGCGCCCGTGCCTTGCCATCGGCTAGTTGGATTCCAGAGCAAACCTTAAGCAACAACACCAAACGATCAGCGTAGCTGCGATTGGCCGCCAAGAGAATGTCATTCTTGAAGATATCGAGCAAGGCAGCGTCAATCGCTCCAAGGATATCTGTGCGCGTGGTCTCATCGATCGGTAGCGCAAGCACTGATTTCTGAATATCGGCAAGCATCGTTACCGCTGTCATGCGGTTACCACTTTCACGCAAACAAATACGGACCAATTCATCCGGCGGTAAGGCGGAACGAAAATGGCGAAATACCAATGCCTTATTGAAAGCTCCGGGAACCAGATTCGCCAATTTACTTAATGCGGTCAATTTATCGATGACCTTGGGGACCGCATTCATCGACTCGGCCACACCCTGGACGGAAATCGACCGGGTGGCGCGGAACACCAACGCCTCAGACATCTCCTCGTCCTGGATCAGATTCGGAGCGCACGTCTTAAAAATTTGAATGATTTGATTCAGCGCTTCGATTTCCGCCATCAACGCCCGCCCCGCGACCAAGGGCTGCCGGCTAATCATTTCCCGTAGCAATCGTCGCCGCAAGGTTGCGCGGACGCGCGGCATCCGTCCATCGGACATCAAGGTATTAATGACGGCGACCCCGACCGGCAAACCGCCTGCCGGAGCCTTGTAACTGCCGCCATATAGGCTGGAGACGGTCCCAAACACCGAAACTCGATCGGCGCCATCGTCTAGAAGTTCACGAAACGGCCCCGCCATGGAAAGAATTTCGGCGGCTTGGGTATCTAAAAACCGTAAATGCCGACGACTACATTCCGGCTCATAAAGCTGACCAATTCGATCTAGCTTCTCAAGCCACGTCTTCGCATCCATCAGGTAAACGACAATCGCCCGAAATATATGGTATGCGGATGTTTCGGTGCCAAACTGTTTTTCAAGCTGGGTGGCCACCTCCAGGAAGTTTCCTGCTTCTAGGCGTGGCAGCTTGTTGTTCATCGAATCGCTACGCAGCTGGAGCACCAACTGGCTCCACACCGACATCATATCTTTATACAGCCCTGCCGCTGAAAGCTTTCCTGCCTGGGCGACCGGCAGTGCGACTCGCTGGATCAAGCCCTGCAAAATGGTGCCAGCATTATCGAGGTCGATGGAGTGCTTTTCCGAATAAACCAACTCCAATGCCGTGATCCGGCGATCCTCTAGATAACGCCCGAGTTGTGTCCTCAACTCATCGCGGCTGCGATCCCGGAAGAAATCGCTTACTTGGCGCCAGTAGAAGCTACTTCCGATTTCAGAAGCCGGCGCCAAAGGGTCGGGTTCTACAACGTCATTGACTAATCGCTTAAAGGTAATAATGCTGTCAATGAAATCATAGTCGACGTAATACTCCAAACGGACGACGCGAACGCCATCCACTGTCTGTTCCGAGAATATCTGTTCGGCAGCCGCAACCGCTTCGGTACGCTGATCCCAAGCGTTCAAACGAAACCATTGCTGGTCCCGGAAGGAATGAAGCTCATAAGTGATGCGGATCTCTCCGACAACAGCAGGGTCGGGATGCACGATCTGAACCTTCGCTGAAAAACAGAGAACCACTCGGGCTCGGAAATTATGGCCAGCCAGTCGCAACCCTCACGATACTTCCTGGCATAGCCCGAACTCGAACCGATGGACTTTTATAAACCAGCCGGGTGGATTGGTGCTAGAGAATTTGGGTGTTTGGATCGGGATTTAGCCGAGTTCTTCGTGGCTTTTGCCGCTCACGCCCAATCATGGAAGGTGGGATCACAGCCTGACGCTCTCCGGGTTGACCCGATCGGGAATCCGACGCAAGACTACCCCGGATGCCTCTGGCATCCCGTTCCACGACGAGGGCCACCATGAAAACGAAAGCTGCGCTTCTTATCCTGACGCTGGGCCTGATTGCCAGCCCGGCCCTGAGCGAAGAAATCGGGTGCGTAACGACCGCCTGGAAGCTGATCGGAGCGAATCATAAAATCTGTATCGATGCTTTTGATGATCCCAAAATTCCCGGCGTAACCTGCCACCTTAGTCAAGCGCGGGCTGGAGGCATTAGCGGCTCTTTGGGATTGGCCTCGGATCCGTCTAAATTCTCGATCGCCTGCCGACAGATCGGGCCTATTACTATGCCATCTCAACTAAAGGATAATGAAGTCGTCTTTAGTGAGGATACTTCTATCCTATTTAAGGAAACAAGAGTGATTAGAATGTTTGATCAAAAAAGAAATACTCTTATTTATCTGGTTTATAGCACAAAAATGATCGACGGCTCGCCTATGAATAGCATTTCTACAGTTCCGATTATGCCTTGGAGGCCATAAAACGGCAACAATCTATGCTCTTAGTTGATCTGGTCGATTGAATTTAAGGTAATTTGCCTTGAAAGCATAAAGGCCAGATTAACACCCGCTTATATCAGTGTGATATAACCACCAAAACGTTTTAAGATCGTAAGCAAGCGAACAAAGCTCCCCTCCCCCCTTTCTGTCAAACCTTTTCCGTATATCTCTATCTGTCAAGCTGGCTCCGTCCTATAATGAGTCCGGCTCCCTTTCACCGCAGCGGATATGTCATGACCGGGGACAAACTCGATACCGTGCCGATCAAGCCGGCCCAAAGGTTTCTGTCTCTCGCGTTCGCTAGTGCCGATCTGCTCTTTGAAATCGGCATGAGCGGCAAGATTGTCTTTGCCATCGGGGCGACGGTTGGCCTGACCGAACGAACCGAAGCGGAGTTAATCGGTGGAGATTGGCTATCCATCGTTGATACGGTTGATCATGAGGCCTTAAAGGCTCAGGTCATGGGCATGGCGATCGGCACTCGCTACGGTCCCTGTCAAGTTCGACTGGCCTTGCCCCGTGGAGATGGAACGGCGCGCTATGCCCTATTCAGCGCCTGCCGACTGCCTGGGACCGAAGATCGAATCTCCTGCGCCTTGACGCATCTGCGGCAGCCCCTGTCCTTGCGTTCAACGCCTCTTTGTCATGACGTTGAAAGCGGTTTACTTGATCCGGAGAGCTTTATCAATGTAGCTAAGGATATTGCATTAGCCGCAAAAAGCACACCTTATCCCGTTGAAATTGTTCTCGTCGATGTTCATGGATTGACCAACAATCCAACCGATGAGACCGCTTCTGCCTTAATCAGAAAAATTGGGGGGCTATTACGTAACGCCTCAATTGATGGTGATTCAGTGGGCCGTCTGGCTTACAATAAATTTGGCCTCCTCCACGAACCTGGGAATAATCTGTTATTCGAAAAAATTGCTGATATTCGGCACGAGGGCGCCAATGCAGGACTAAATCTATCGTGCGTCCAGCAAAACATAGCCATTGAAGTTGGAAACTTAACAAATGATGACTTAGTAAAAGCTATTAAATATACAGTTAATCAATTTGTAACATCGACACCAGGAGAAAATACATCTACTAAATCATTATTGGAAACTTTCGAGACAATGGTTGGTCATACTCTTAAGCGAATGGATGATTTCATCATTAATGTTCGTGAACAAAAATTTGAGTTGTGGTTTCAACCGATTATTGACATGGAATTCAATAATTTACATCATTTTGAAATTTTAGTTCGTTTTCAAGAAGGAGAAAGTCCATTTGAGGATATTCGTTTTGCTGAACAAATTGGCGTTATTGAACAATTTGATTTAGCCGTCTGTAGTCGGGCTATTGCCTTGCTTCGATCCAGAAGTAATAATGGATCAGCCGTTGGTATGGCAATTAATATATCTGGGAGATCCATTGAAAATTCTATTTTTGTTGAGCTTCTTTTAAATATTTTAAAAGATAATAAAACTTTATCAAAGTGGCTATCAATTGAAATAACAGAAAGTTCTAGAATGAGAGATTTAAATCGAGCTGAACATATTATTCAAAAAATTCGTCAGCTTGGTTATATTGTATGCTTGGATGATTTTGGGGCTGGATCTGCCTCTTTTCAATATCTACGAGCATTAACGGTTGATTTCGTAAAAATAGATGGAATCTATGTCAAACAAATTGGGCAATCCCATCGTGATGATGCCATGCTACGCTGTATCGCCGGCACCTGCACAGAGCTTGGGATTGGAACCATCGGGGAATGCGTCGAGACTGCGGCTCAAGCGGCATCTTTAATGGCTCTTGGGGTAAAGTTCGCGCAGGGGTGGCATTACGGACGCCCAACACCGGAAGCCCTCTGGACGCCCCCGTCTGGCCTTTCCACCTCTCTACAACCCGCTGAGATGCGGGCGGCCACAAAAGCAGGGTCACTCAGGCGCCCCCCCACAAGATCTCCCTGATTGGCCCTCTCCCCTGGAGCCACGGCCGTGGCCCGATACCGGCGGTGCACCATCTCATGGCTCGCCGAATCACTTGCCCGGCTCGGATTCGCCTGCCCTCTTGAGGGCCGTATCACGGCGATATTCGATCCAACGAGCCGACCAGATCGAGACCTCGTACAATAGCATTAGAGGAATCGCTAAACTGATTTGGCTGAAGACATCGGGAGGCGTCAGGATCGCGGCGGCAACGAACACCAGGACAATGGCGTAGCGACGCTTTTCCGCCAATTGCCTGGACGTCACCAAACCGACACGAGCTAACAGCGTCAAAAGAACCGGCAACTGAAACGCGACACCGAAAGCGAAGATGAGGGTCATGACCAAAGACAGATACTCGCTAACTCGAGCCTCTAACTGAATCGGCAGAGTCGATGGGTCGCTGGGATTCAACTCAAATCCTAGAAAAAAGCGCCAAGCCAACGGAAAAACCAAATAATAAACGACAGCGCCACCCAAAAAGAATAAAATCGGCGTAGCAATTAAAAATGGCAAAAAAGCTTGTTTTTCATGCTTATAAAGTCCCGGCGCAACGAATAACCAAAGCTGTGAAGCAATAAAAGGAAATGTAATAAAGGCTCCAGCCCAAAATGAAACCTTAATATATGTAAAGAAGGCTTCCGTCAATCCTGTATAAATCATCCTCCGGCCTTGCCCAGCTAGGATTTCGGCTAAGGGACGGACCAAAAATGCGTAAATTTCCTGGTGAAAGAAATAACAAATGGCAAATCCGATCAGCAGCGCGACCACCGAATAAATCAATCGGTTCCGTAGCTCGATAAGATGCTCAACCAATGGCATCTTGGTTTCGTCAAACTCGTGATCCACCCTAATTATCCCCGCTCGCTGCTGGTCACGCTGCCACTTGGGATCACCACAGCGGAAGGCACGGCGGAAGGCGACACAACCTCGCCGACGGGCGGTGGATTGTGGGGTGATTGTGCCACCGCCTCTCCCTCCCCCACGACTGGAGCTGGAACAACCGGCGACATCGACTCCACAGGGCTCCCAGGATATCCTGTCGCCCCGGCCATGGTCGGATCAATGCCGTAGCGAAGGGTTCCTCCAGGGTCAACCCATTCGGCCAAACTACGGGGATTGGTCAAATCACGGGCCGCCTGGGCCTGCCGACGCAATTCCTCCAACTCGGTTTCATGCATCAGCTCATTGACATGCCGATGAAACTCGGCGGCTACGGCGCGCAGGCGACGCACCCCCTTGCCGATTTCATAAAGAACTCGAGGTAATTCTTTGGGTCCAATGGCAATCAGAGCCACCACCCCGATCACCAGGATTTCCGTCCAGCTAATATCGAACATAACCCACTGCCCCGACGCACCGTGCGCTTGGCGTCAATCATGGCAGAAAGCCCCTGGCGCCGCAACACGCGCACCAGGGGGATGTTGCCAGGAGCGTTACGGACTACCCACCCCGCTTTAAGATCGCCACCATATGCAGCGAGATTTTCTCCATCTCGATGATCAGGTTGGTAACGCGATTGGTAAAGTTGTTATAGAATACAATTGCAGGAATTGCCACCACTAGACCGCAAGCGGTGGTAATGAGGGCCTCGGAAATGCCGCCAGCAAGATCACTGGCTTGGATTGTGCCGCCTTTGGACAAAGCATTGAATACTTGAATCATGCCGATAACCGTTCCGAACAGACCTAACAATGGCGCCGCTGAAGCAATTGAGCGCAATGTCGTCAGTTGAGCCCTTAACCACGGAATTTCTTGTCGTCCGGCCTCTTCCAAACGCTCTTTGATCTCATGCTCACTCCGATCATAATAAAGAATGCCGCCCAGAATCACGCGAGTCATTGGAAGTGAGGCTTTTTTACAATACGCTGTCGCCTCGGCCATCTTATTTTCCAGCAAAAGCCGTTCAATCCGAGCAATCACCTTGGCGTTAATGACCCGACTGTGACGAAGTTGGCCTAATTTCCAGACAATGATCCCGATGCACCAAACCAGAATGACCAACAATAGCCAAACCACCACGCCGCCCAATTGAAAGAGATGGACGACAAAAGCCTCCAACTGACCGGGTAGTTCAAGCACCGCCCCCGTGATCGTGGTAATATCCATTGCCCCTTCCCTCTTGGGTTTCTGTTGCTAGGCGGCCCGACCGCTTGCCGGTCCTCAGTGAGCCAACAGCACGATTTCAATGCGCCGATTCCGTGCCCGTCCTTCGGGTGTGGCATTACTGGCGATGGGTTGGAATTCGCCATAGCCGACCGCCGAGAGACGAGATGCCTCGACACCGCCGGTCTGTACGAGAAAGCGCACAACCGTCACCGCCCGAGCGGCACTCAAGGCCCAATTGCTGCCGAAATGGCCCGCAGTTCCCAACGGAACATTGTCGGTATGCCCTCCCACCTGAATCTGAAGGGTGTTGACTCGGGACGCCAAAATCTTGGCCACATTGGCCAGGACGGGGAGCCCTTCCGGACGCAACTGGTCGCTCCCCGAGTCGAACAGGATTCGATCGGATAGCTCCAACACCAGCCGATCATTAACCCGCTGCACCCCTAACGATTTATCTTCAATCAGGGATTTGAGGCTTTCGGTCAAATTCTGCTGAGTTTGTTGGATCCCTGTCAGACGATCCAATTCGGCGGTTTTGAGCGCCTGAAACCGGGCATTTTCCGCGCTGAGATCGGAAATCTGAACCCGCAGTTGAGCCAATTCGGCTTGAGCTGCCGCCATATCGGCCTGATGGCTGGTTTGTTCCCGCGCCAGATCATTGGCCAGACTCTTGTTGTCGGCCTCCAGCTTGGTCAGGGCCGCTTGAGTCTCAACCGTTTGTTGGGTTTGTTGCTGAGTCGCAGTCTGGCTTTGGGCGAGTTTAGCCCGTACATCATCCAAAGCTTGGGTCATCATCACGATTCGCTGGGCCTGATCGGTCAGTGCCCGTTCCTTGGTGTCTAACTCGGCCTGAAGCCCAGCCAATCGTTGGTTTTGATCGGCCAATCGGGCCTGATGATCCTTTAAATGAGTGGTCGCTGCCGCCAAGTCGCCGTGCAGCCGCTCAATTTGCTCCCGTTGTCCCGCAATATCGGCCTCATACTGGGTTACCTGAGCCGCGCTAGCCTGAAGCTCGCTCCCCAATCGAGCCAAGGCCGCCTCCTGGCTATTGGCGTGATCCATCAACATCCGATTCTCGGTGGCGGCTGTTGCCACTTGGCCCTTCAATTTGGCCAGATCTTCGGGGCTGATCAGAGAACTTGAGACCGCATAAAATAATACGATCAAGAATAAAACGTCGATTAGCGGCGCTAGTTCCAGAGTCACGTCAGGCTCGATTAATAATTCACTGAGCTTCATAGCGACACCCTTCTCTCTATTCACCGCTAACGACAGTCCCGTAGCCCAACCGAAGGTTCCTCTATGCCAGTCGCCCCCCGACCGAGCCACAAAGGCTAGGCGTTACCCTTCCAGATGCTTCAAGCGATTCCATACACCTTCAGCATCCCGACGACGTGCCACATCCCGTTCCAATAAAAATGCCAAATTTTGCAACCCCGGAACGAAATTCGGCTCGCGCTCCAGCAACCGCTCAAAGGCCCCAATCGCGCGGGCGGACTCGCTGTCCTTAAGATCGAATCCCTCACAGGTAAAGACCAACTCGGTCTTGCCAATCGAGATCACGTCACCGAACGTTAACAGAACCTCGTCAAGCACCTGCTCACCGTTGCGAATCGTGCCGTTCGTACTGCCGGCATCTCTCAGGAAAAACCGCTTTCCATCGAATCGAATTTCGGCATGGACGCGCGACGCCTTATTTTCGGCCAGCACCACCCGGTTGGTACTGGCACGGCCAAGAGTGCAGGTTTCAAAAGGCAATTTAAACTCTCGTCCCGAATCAGAGCCCAGCGTGACCCGCAACAACGGCATGCCGTGGAACTGGTCCTTGGGTTGAGCCGGTGCCAGGCCACGCCCTAACATCACTGTAGACTCGGCAGGTTCCTCGTCTGGCGGTTCATGCAACAAGGGAGCTGGGGAGGATGTTGGGGATGAGGGTGTCGGGGCCATGACTGGCACGGTGCTGTCGCCGTCGTCCCGTTTTGTGGCCACCAAAGGGGCCTGTGGGGCAGAGCGGACAAGCGGCGTGGGCTGGGGAGCCGCCGATGGGGGCGGCTGTGAAGGCCGGGGGGCCGAAGTGGACGACGATGCTGCCGACACAACACGGGACAGGGCGGCGACATCGCTACGCCAAGCGGCGTACAGCCGTTCTCCTTCCCGGTGGAGATCGATCAACGCCGCCGCCGCCCGTTCCGCATCGTGAGCCGCCGTTTGCGCCCGCTTGGCCGCCGTCAGGGCCGTCATTATCGCCAGTAACGTCAACACGGCGGACAAAGCCGCCACGAACCATGGAATTAGGGCCGCGTTCGCGCCGAATATCGCATCCATCGTCATCCACCCTACCGAAAGGTCTCCATCCTCGGAGCCCCATGTTAGCAAAATTGCTGTTTCTGTCACGGCGCAAACGTGCGTCCAGACCACAAGATTACGGTTATTGACGAGGTGTCGTGAATGAGCGATGACCCGCTGTCATCTCCAAACCTCATGGTTTCACCCGCCCTTGCCCATGGCCGATGTTCGATTTTATCATCTCCAACGCAGGACGTTGGAACAGGCTCTGCCGCTCTTGCTTCAAAAGATTTTGGAGCGGGGTATGCGCGCCGTGATTGTGACTGGCTCGGAGGAACGGGCTGAAGCTCTCAATCAATGGCTGTGGACTTGGGATTCCGCCGCCTTCCTTCCCCACGGCAACCGTAATGACGGCAGGCCCGAGGATCAACCCATCTGGTTGACCGCAAACATTGAAAATCCCAATAATGCCCAAGTTTTGGTGTTAACGGACGGCGTCTGTGCCAACCCTCTTGAGGCCTTTACCCTGGTCTGCGATCTGTTTGATGGTAACGATGGAGCCGCCGTCGCAGCCGCTCGAAACCGTTGGCGAGCCTGCAAGATCGCTGGGCATCAACTGACCTATTGGCAACAATCCGCCCAAGGCGGTTGGGCGCAGAAACTGTGAAGCCGGCTAGCTATGAATACCATCGGGCCTTGATGGTGACTCATCAAGGCTGCCCTCAGACGCCGGGCGGGCGCATCCGCGCCCTTGGCTTCGCGTCCACGAGGACGCGGGGCCGCCGTCGCGGCCCGATACCGGCGATGTGTCAGTATCAGGGCTCGCCGGTATGAATACCATCGAGCTTTATCATGTTGACACATTTGAAGCTGCCCTCAATGCCGGGCGAGCGGGCCCGCGCCCCTCTAAAGTCACAACGGGGGCTTCTTGCGCCCACGGGGACGCGGGGCCGCCGCCCGCACGCTTGCGCCCACTCGGCGTTGAGTTGCCTTGTTATGCCAACACCAAGATTCGGTCATATGACGGGTCATGATAAAAAACGAGACCATTCGAAACCGAATTGGTGCTAAACTTTCGGGGGCGGCAATAAAGCTTTTGAGTTCCTGTTCATTTTTCGCAAAAATGAGCACCTCGCGGTCACGTTTGGCCGGGCGGACCAAGGTGGATGAGCGTCCGATGATCAACGACGAAATCAACCGCGAAACCAAAGACGCCGCGATCTTGATCGTCGACGACAACGCTTCCAACGTCGACCTGTTGCGTGAGATTCTTCGGCACCAAGGCTATACTCAGATTCGAGGCGAAACCGACCCCCGGCTTATTCCTGATCTGTGCCGAACCAGCCGTTATGACATTTTGCTGTTAGATATTCGGATGCCGCATATCAGCGGTTTTCAGTTAATCGAAATGCTGCAACCGATTTTTGCCGACGACTATGTTCCAATCCTCGTTTTGACCGCACAGACAGATCAGGAAACCCGGCGCAAGTCATTGGAGGTTGGGGCCACCGACTTTCTCACCAAGCCCTTTGTTGCTTGGGAATTGCTCCAGCGTGTTCGCAATATGCTACAGATTCGCATGCTCTATAAAAAGACTCGGGAACAGAATCGTGAGTTAGAGCAGCGGGTCACCGAACGGACGCGGGAATTGACCGAGGCCCTGGCCGCAACCCGCAAGGCTGATCGCGCCAAGCTCGACTTTCTGTCGGTCATGAGCCACGAATTGCGAACGCCACTGAATGCCATCATTGGCTTCTCCGAGATGATTTCGACCCAAGACGCCAAGCCGCAGATTCCTGCTGATTATCTCGATTATGCCCGATTGATCGAAGAGAGCGGCAAGCATTTGCTGGACATGGTTAACCGCATCCTGGAGTACACGAAGGGCTCGACGGGTGCGGTCAGTTTGGAAGATCGGCCTGTGGCCTTACGAGACTTGGTAGGCCGCTGTATCGCCCTGCTGATGCCCAAAGCCACTCCCAAGGCAGTATCGGTAATCATGGAGCCGTCGCCAGCCCTGTGGATTCGCGGCGACGAGCGCCGGTTGCGCGAGCTGATCTTGTCGATTCTGGACAACGCCATCAAATTCAACGCCGATAATGGTTTGGTTAAGGTTGAACTGGCCGATGGTCCGATGGGGCCGATGGTAACCATTGCTGATAACGGTCCCGGCATTGCCGCAGAGATTCAGGCCCGCATTTTTGATCCCTTCACCCAGGGCGAAGGATCTCTGGATCGTCGCCACGAAGGCATTGGTCTCGGCTTACCCATTGTCCAGCGTTACGCCCAGCTCCATGGCGGTCGAGTGGAACTGGAAAGCACCTTGGGATGTGGCACCACCGTTCGCGTTCACCTGCCTGCCGAGCGGCGGCTCAATCGAAACGATTGATACCGGCGAACCCCAACAATGACAGAGTGCTGGTCCTCGGGCCGCACGGGCAGGCCTGCGTCCTGGTTGGACGCGAAGCCAAGGACGCGGATCCTCCCCCAACATCCACCCGATTCCCTGCATTCCTGTATCCCAGGGCTGGACGGTCGCCGTAGTGCCGTGCCAAGTTGGGGCATCGATATCTCATTGGCTTCTACAGTTCAGGATCAGAGGACTTTTACCCCATGCGCCTTGCCGGAAAGATCGCCGTCGTCACCGGAGCCAGTCGCGGCATTGGCCGTGAAATCGCCCTTGAATTTGCCCGCCAGGGTGCCGCATTGGCTATTGGATATGCCGAACGGCAGGATAAGGCTCAAGAGGTGGTGGCCGAGATTGCGGCCTTGGGAGGGCGAGCCATCGCCGTGGCTCTTGACGTTCGCCATCGGGATCAAGTTCGTGACGGTTTGGCTGACTGTGTTCGCCTGTTGGGCGGCATCGATATTCTGGTCAATAATGCTGGAATTAACGAACGCTGCACCTTTCAGGAACTCACCGACGATGGTTGGGACCGGATTATGACGGTCAACCTCAAGGGGCCATTTATCTGTTGCCAAGAAGTCTTTCCGCACCTGATCCAACGGGGCGGTGGTCGCATCGTCAATATTAGTTCCGTAGCCGGCGAATATCACGGCCCCAAGACGGTTCATTATGCGGTTTCTAAGGCTGGACTGAACAGCCTGACCAAGGTCGTGGCTCGTTACGGCGCCGAACATAATATCCTGGTCAATGCCGTGGCTCCGGGCATCATGCTGACCGATCAGACTGCTGATGAGCTGGCTTCGCCGGCGGGGGCCCGAATCGTTGAGATGACCTTACTGAAGCGGGCTGGAACCTTAGCCGATGTCGCTTCAGCCTGCGTCTTTCTGGCTTCAGATGAACAGAACTATATGACTGGGCAGGTTCTAAGCGTGAGCGGCGGCGCCGTTCTCTAGACCCCTCCCAGAATTCGGAGATTAAGACGGCATGAATGCGCGCAAACTCAAACAAAAACTACAATGTCGGGAACCCGTAATCGGAACCTGGAGCCACTTGCCCAATCCGACTGTGGTCGAAATTATCGGTGCTGCTGGTCTCGACTTTATCGTATTTGACCTGGAGCATGGTCCTCATTCTTTTGGTGATCTGCCCGCACTATATCTGGCTGCCGAAAGCCAGGGTATGGTACCGATTACCAGGGTTCCGGGGCCCGACAACAGTAATATTCTGCGGTGTCTGGATTCTGGAACCAAGGGCGTGATGGTTCCCCATGTAGAGAATGCCCAGGCGGCGGCCCGCGCCCTAGACTCCATGGTCTATGGGCCAACCTCGCGCAATCGCGGCGTGGCGACTCTGACCCGGTCTTCGCTGTTTGACGGCCGCAATGAGCGGGCCCATCTCGATGGCCAGAATGCCCTGATCACCTCGATTCTAATGGTCGAAGATGGTGGAGCGCTGGAAGACCTGGACGCGATCTGTACGCTGCCCGGCCTGGATGTTTTGTTCATCGGCATCTATGACTTATCACAAAGTCTAGGATTGCGAGGGAGTCTTGATGATCCCGGCTTTCAACGGATATTTACTGATGCTGTTCGGCGTATTACGGATCATGGCGTTACCGTCGGCTGCTATGCGGCTACGCCGGTTGCCGCTAAACGCCTGCTTGATCTTGGCATCGGATTCATCACCCTGTGCGTAGATGGTGCAATGTTGCGCCGCTCTTATGAACAGGCTTTGGCCGAACTCGCGTCTTTGACCTGAAAGTGCCAGCCAATGACCACCCCTCGTGTTTCTGTCGTTATCCGAACCAAAAATGAAGAGTCCTGGGTTGGTCATTGCCTTGATATGGTGTTCGCCCAGGATTATCCCGATTTCGAGGTGATTCTGGTCGACAACAACAGCACCGATCATACTCTTCAGGTCGTTCGGCGCTATCCCGTTAAAGCGGTCGTGACTATCGACGTCTACAAGCCCGGCCTTTCCCTCAATCTGGGGATCCGAGCCGGCAGCGGCACCTTGATCGCCTGCCTGTCATCCCACTGCATCCCGCAGCGAACAGATTGGCTATCAACTTTGGTTGCTGGCTTTGATGATCCCAGTATTGCTGGAGTTTATGGCCGTCAATTACCGTTAGCGTTTAGCGGCGCTGTCGATAAACGGGATCTCCTAACCGTATTTGGCCTTGATCGTCGAATTCAGACGCGCGATTATTTCTTTCATAATGCCAATAGTATGATCAGACGTGATGTTTGGGAGGCTTTTCCATTCGATGAGCAGCTTACAAATATCGAAGATCGCTATTGGGGTAAGGCTGTTACCGAAGCTGATTGGCGCTTACTCTATGAACCTGAAGCTGCTGTCTATCACCATCATGGCATTAATCAAGCCAATGATGGAGAACGGGCGGGTGGTGTCTCGGCTATGCTTGACCTGTTAGAACGCGATCTGGTCACGGCGCTTCCCGACAGTCTCAAGCCTGAAAACTGTAATGTCGTCGCAGTAGCACCCGTTTTAGGAGAGCCCCGAGATCTTCAAGGAATTGATTTGCTAGCTGGCTTGCTGCGCCAACTCAAAAAAGCCGGTTATGTACGCTCAATTTACACATTTTCAGAAAGCGATGCTGTTCGCGTCACCACCGAGCGCGCAGGAGCCCGGTTTATTCGTCGCCCTGAATCCTTGCAGTCCAGAGATCGCACATTAGGCGAAGTTTTACAGTATGCTCTCACCGAGATCGAACAAGGTGGTGATTATCCTCAGACTATCCTTTATGTTAACTATCTGTGCCCATTTCGGCCGCCGAGCTTATTTGACGAATTGGTGACAGAACAGCAATATAAAGGATTAGATACAGTTTTTCCTGGATTTCTTGATTATAATGATCATTGGGCTAATACCAATCCTGGGACATTTCGGCGTATCACTGAAAGTATTCGTCCGGGTCCAGATCAGCCAGCTTTGTATCGCTCTTTATATGGTTTAGGCTGTGCGACCAAAGCATCGGTGGTTCGTCGAGGGCAATTACTGGGAGAGCGCGTTGGCATACTCCCAATTCACGATCATATTTATACATTGCGCTGTACTGATCGGCGACCCGATCCAGGTGCGCCTTCTTCACGGGATAACCCATCGCCCGTTGGTTGGACTGCCGAGTTGTTCCTACGAGAATTTCGACCATAGATGGCCGATTCCGACTCCCTTTATCACTGGCTGTTCTCTCATACCATCGAGCCTTGATGGTGACTTCATCAAGGCTCGATGGTATGAAACGGGTTAACGCCAAACTCCACAGCCGTCGGGGCAAGAAGCGAGACGGCGATGCATCATGTTTTTTTATGGTTTGCCGGCATTACAGCTTCTCCTGAGGCCCTGGCCATTCGCTACCTCTACATGGGTAGCCGATGAGGACGGAATGAAATGCTTTATCAATACTATTATGTCCAGGACTATCTATAATCCTGATGAAATAGCTTAGGAAAATTTTGGTCTTAACCCTCAATTAGATTTAGCCAGCATCGCTCTAACCAAAATGACCAGCTATTGCCTCATCAGCATTGCGAATGCCTTGGCTACAGGGCTATTATTCACTGGCCCTGCCTCTTAGGTAATGCTGCAATCGATAGCGCCCCCCACGTCTTCCATGAACTGGCTTGAAGCACATGGAGGCTGCACATCAAAAAAGAATGGTTAACCACACTTTAATTCGAAGCAAAGTTGATGAAGATACATTCATTATCTTCGTCAAGTCAGTCTGTTCTGAAAGGAATGGTTTTCGATGAAGCCCACGATACGGCCAAATAACATTAACTTTTCGTCGGGACCGTGTGCAAAACGTCCTGGATGGTCCTTGGCTGCGTTGGAGAACGCTTTTCTTGGCCGTTCTCACCGCTCTAAAACGGGCAAAGCCAAACTCTTGGAGGTCATCGAGTTATCTCGGGTAGTGCTGGGCTTGCCAGCGGATTACCGACTAGGCATCGTTGCCGGATCCGATACCGGCGCCGTTGAGATGGCGCTGTGGTCTTTGCTGGGAACACGGCCAGTTGATGTCTTGGCTTGGGAAAGTTTTGGGAAAGAATGGGTCACAGACATCACAAAACAACTAAAAATAGAAAAAACTAGGGTATTTCAGGCAGAATACGGATATTTACCAGACCTAACACAGATTCGTTTTGATCATGACGTTGTTTTTACCTGGAATGGAACGACGTCTGGCGTTCGGATTCCCAATGGCGATTGGATCGCCGACGACCGCAAGGGTTTAACGATCTGTGACGCCACATCGGCGGCCTTTGCCATGGATATTCCGTGGTCCAAAATTGATGTCGCCACATGGTCCTGGCAAAAGGTTCTCGGTGGCGAAGCCGCGCATGGTATGTTGGTCTTAAGCCCTAGAGCTGTCGAGCGTTTAGAGAGCACAACGCCCGTTTGGCCCATGCCAAAACTGTTTCGCATGACCAAGGGAGGGCGATTGGTTGAAGGAATATTTACTGGAGAAACTATCAATACACCATCGATGCTGGCGGTTGAAGATGCTCTTGATGGCCTGAAATGGGCACAAGACGTGGGGGGATTGCCCACACTGATCGCTCGTTCCGAAGCCAACCTTTCAGTTGTTACCGCGTGGCTGGCGGATACAGGATGGGCGAGTTTCCTTGCCAAAGACCCGGCGACTCGGTCTTGCACCTCCATCTGTCTGACGATCACTGATCCCGCAGTGGTTGCGCGCGGCCCGGAAGCTCAAGCGGATATTGCTAAGAAAATCACGGCTCTTTTGGAAAATGAAGGCGTTGCCAACGATATCGGCGCCTATCGGGACGCTCCTCCAGGGCTCCGTCTTTGGACGGGCGCAACGGTTGAGACCCGTGATGTTCAGGCATTATTGCCTTGGTTGGATTGGGCCTTTAAGCAAGTTTCCTGATATCGTCAGATGCACAAGAGCCTCCGCCGACCTCGAACCTCTTTTCGAGGTCGGTGCAGCCTCCAGAACAACACCAGGCGACGCCTCCACACTGCAAAGTGGCAGGGCTGCGGAAGGTGAGATCGCGAGCCAGTCGCAATAAGTCGAGATGGATCCCTTGACTTAGTGAATGGTTTTAACGAAGGTTAGCCATGGCCCTGGTATGAGAGGCGCTGGCACGGAGCGGTGTTCTCGGTATCCTATGGGTGCAATTCCGCCATCTATCTGGTTCCTCATGTAATGCCATCTCAAAACATTGAACAGGACCAGCAAATTGTCGATAATATTGCCGATCCAGATCCTCTGGCGCTGACGCTGGAAGTTGATAATGATAATATAATAAAAAAACCAATTTCTCTTTATTTAATTATTATATGTATTTTATTTGGCATTGCGCTCTCATTAAGCGTTTTTACTGTCTTGACTATCCAATATAAACGAGAAAATAACGATCTTGAAGCAACGCAGGCCCATAATTATCGAGATTCATTACAGCAATCGCTGTCAAATACTGAAATATTATTACACGCCATTCGTAGTACTTTACACGGTGCGGCGCCACCATCGAGAAAAGACTTCGAATCCTTAACTCTGGATATTCGTCGTTTTTTCCCTGGTTTGCGCTTAGTAAGCTGGATTCCACGAATCAAGGTTCGTGATATTCCAGCCACCGAACGCATCGCCAAAGCTGAAGGGGCAACCGGCTTTCGCATCATCAATACTGATGGATCTCTTCCAACTGACAGCCAGCCTCCCGAAGATGATGTTTTTCCAATCTATTACCGAATTATCGGCATTGGATTTCGTGATCACGGGTTATCACCCCTTGGAATTAATGTCTTATCAGCACCTGGGCGACGACCTGTTCTTGATCGAGCCTGCGCCAGTGGTGATATGTTGGCCACTACTTTTCCGACGACGCTCAATCGAGCCTCTGGTTGGGGTGACCTTGTCCTGTATCTTGCGGTCTACAATGCTGATCTGACCACCGTCTATCCCTATCAGGCCTGTTCCCAGTTGGTCGGGTTCATTGCTGCGGTTTTGCGTTTGGACGTCCTAATGGCGACATCCTTCCGCCCCCTGCCCCCGATTGCTGCTGATATCGTTCTGTTCGATGGCCCAACGCCTCATCAAGCCCAATTCATCGGGAGCTACCCGGCGATTCACACCCAAGATCACCCCCCTCTGCCCTCACTTTCGGCCTCTGGTATTCGAACCGAATGGCTGGAACTTGGCGGTCGGGAATTTACCTTGGCTTTTTCACCCCAATCTCGTTCCTGGTTTGAATACAGCTCACCATTAGCTTGGCTTATGTTGATTTCTAGCCTATTTTTAACGTTATCTTTGACCATTTTTCTTACAAAACAACGATCGGCAACTCTTCTTCTGACTACCGAAGTTTACCGTCGCCGACAAGTTGAGCGCAGGCTACGAGCTAGCGAATACCGATTCCGATTGGCCTTGCGAGATTCCAATGTCTCTGTTTTCAGCCAAGATCATGAACTACGCTATACCTGGATTTATAATCCACATATTGGTATAGATGCCCAAGATATGATTGGAAAACGTCATCAAGATATTTTTCCAGGTGAATTTAATCATGAAGTTGAAATCGTTAAGCAATCAGTTATTAAGACTGGTATTAGCGTTCGGCGCGAACTTCAACTTTTAATAGATAATCGTCGTTATTTTCGAGATATAAGAATAGAACCAATTTACGATTACAATCGTATCGTAATTGGAATTATTTGTGTGTCAATTGATATTACAGAATCAAAACGATTAAAAGAAGAACTTAGCCAAGCGCTAATTATAGCAGAACGCGCTAATGCTGCTAAATCACGATTTTTGGCTGCGGCTAGTCATGATTTAAGACAACCCTTTCAAGCTATGCAGCTTTATCAAGAGTTACTTTCATTGAGATTAACAGATTCTCGACAATTGGAATTTTGTTACCAATTAGGAGAATCTATTCGTTCTGGACAAGAGCTTTTGACTGCTTTACTCGATGCCTCGGTTCTGAATGCTGGAACCATTACTCCTAAAATAACAACATTTCGCCTTCAGTCTTCCTTATCACATTTGGTCGCCGAGCTTCAGGAGCAAGCATCTAACCGTGGAATTGCACTTTTATTGGTTGAGACTTCAGCCTATATACGCAGCGATCGGGTCTTGCTAGAGCGCATATTGCGTAATTTGATCGTAAATGCTATTAAATATACTGAGGATGGTCGAATTCTCGTGGGATGTCGGCGCCGAAAAACAGGAATCGAAATTCAAGTATATGATACAGGTATTGGCATCGATACGAATAATCATAAATTAATTTTTGAGGATTTTTATCAAGTTAGCAATAGTGAACGGCGGCAAAGTCAGGGTTTAGGCTTAGGTCTGGGCATTGTTTATCGTACTGCCCATTTGCTTGGTCACCCAATGGCCATGCGCTCGGTGTTGGGGCGTGGTTCGATGTTCTCAGTCAAGGTGCCAATTGTGGAAAATTCTAACTTAGAGAGTCAATCTATTTTGGATGTTTCTTTGCTTGATTCTCTTCGATCCAAGATTATTACACCGCAGCATATTCTTATTATCGAAGATGACGAGACTCAACGATATCCAATTCGGCTTTTATTGGAAAGCGCCGGACATACCGTTATGGATGCCGCCTCTCTGGATCAAGCCCTTGAACAGATTGCTGCAACTACAGTGCTCCCAACCTTAATTATCAGTGATCTGCAACTGCCCGGCTCCTTGGACGGAATGGCTGTTATCACCAATCTTCGTCGCCAACTGCGCTTGCCGGTCCCTGCGCTTTTGATCACGGGTGATACCGACCGCGAACGGTTACACCAGGCTGCGGCTAGCGGACTCACTGTCTTGCATAAGCCGTTCACTCACGCCATCCTGCTTGAAGCTTTGTCAATGCTCCTGGCTCCTGGTTCTCATCCAGAGTCCCCAGTACCCCGTTGAGTCGCTCTGCCATGCCGTTAACACCTGTTCGGTACCATCGATGGCCACTTTTCTTTCCACTGATGACTGGAATCGTTTTTTTCTTGACGTGGTCGTGCCATCCTGCCGACAATCCTGAGGTGATGCCTTCCGACGTCTATCACGTCGTTGATGCCATCAATACTCAACTATCATTCATGCTGGCGACCAGCGGTGGCAATCCTAACAGTATCGTTGTCCGTCCTTTGCCTGCACCTCGGCAACCAAGACATGTAGTCCAAAAAGCCCGTGAAGTTATGCTTAAACTTCAACGTCTTCGAACTTTGAATGGCTTGCCAGAAACACCTTTACCGCTTTTTTCAACAACTGAAACGACTTTAGGTGATTCGAAAAAGATACTTGATCAAATTTTACATGATGTTCTTGATTTACGTCATAAATTTATCGAATCTGAATCAATAGAAAATATTATTAATATTGATAATAAAGTAACGAATTTCGTGGCTTTTACAAAAGATAAAACGCCAATGGATATTTATCTTAATCTTCAACATACCAATGACCTTCTTGACGCCTTAGGGCTTCCTAAAACTATGCCTAATGATGTCTATCGTTTGGCCGTGATGATTAATCACGACCTGGAAACCATTTTAATTGCGCGGCATCGCATACTTCCACCCACGCTTGGATCGCCAAGCCGTGGCAAGGTGCCGGACGATACCTATGCGCAAGGCTACCAAGTCCTTGATCGCTTACGCGCAAAACTCAACAATGATAAAAATCTATCCATCCGGGGCGGAATCGTTCTGCCCAATCGGCCTCAACCTCCTTTGACCCCCGGCGATGTCCTGGACCTGGAAAATAATATGCTTGCGGAACTGGGAGCGATCAAAACCAAAGTTGGCGTCACCGCTCCAACGACGATTCCACCTCTGATCCACGGAAAAACGCCATCGGACGTCTTTGACCTGATGACTCGGGCAGAAGCTTTGGTGGACGCTTTATGATAGACTGCGTTCAGCTTTTTTTCAGGAGGGGTACCCCATCCAAGACGACGCCCCTCCGTCGCCCTCCCACCAGCCCCATGACCAGGGACGTTACCGGCGATGTTTTTCATCCATCGAATGACCGCTAGAGTGAGCGAATGGATCATTCAACAGCGGACGCGGATGACGCGAATCCCGGATGTGCTGACCGCGATCATCAGGGATGGGCGTGAACACCTCATCCCTTGGCTGCTTCATATCCTTAGCCAAGCTGAAGGACTGGCGCGAACCCATTGGCCGATGCTCCGAGAGCAGGTTACGACGGTTCTTCGTCCTGAAAAACTAAGGGCGCGGGCGAAACATATTCGAAGGTGGATGAAAGAACATGATACTGTTCCCCCGCAGGTGGTAACTAAAAGTCGGGAACGCCTCATGGAACGCCTTCAGCGCAAGGAGCAACGCGCCATGGAGAGGGAACAACACTTAGAAGAAATTGCAAAAAAGCGCGAGAAAAAAGAGCTGGAAGAACGCCAAACTTATTCAGTATATTTTGAATAATACCAACGATACTACCAAACTTTGATACTTTGATATTGACTCCCCCAAGGCTTACCCCTAGATGCCGAGTGGGCGTATCCGTGCCCTCGGTTCGCCTGCGTGTGGGCGCGTGGGGCCGCAGTTGCGGCCTGAGGGATTGTCGCGGCTTGCCGGCATCACGCCTCGGCAGTTCTTTCTTGACCAGAATCTGGCATATATTGTAATGATCCGTCACGTTTATTGGTCGGCATGATAATTTTATGTCCGCCGCCGATAGCCTTGCAAAAAGCCAGCCCCGGAGGACCATCCTTGAAGCTGCCCATCAATTTCTATAAGCCCCTCGCTATTGGCGCCCCCCAGCCATTACGCGAGCTGCCGGTGCGGTTGGAGCGCATGCTGCATTTCTTCCCGCCCCACCTGGAAAAAATGCGAGCCAAGCTGCCAGAAATCGCGCGCCAAGTTGATGTGGTGGTCGGCAATCTTGAAGATGCGATTCCTGCCGACGCCAAAGAGGCGGCTCGCGCTGGTTTCATCGAAGCCGCAGCCAAGACCGACTTTGGCCAAACCGGCCTTTGGGTTCGAATCAACGCCCTGAACAGCCCATGGGTTCTAGACGATCTGATTCAGATCGTTGGCACGGTTGGCCATAAGCTAGATGTGATTATGCTTCCCAAGGTTGAAGGTTCTTGGGATATTCACTATCTTGACCAAATGTTAGCCCAACTGGAAGCCCGCCATAGCATTACCAAGCCGATCCTGATACATGCCATTCTAGAAACGGCTCAAGGGGTCAATAATGTAAAAGAGATCGCTGCCGCTAGCCCGCGCATGCACGGCATGAGCCTGGGGCCAGCCGATCTTGCGGCTTCGCGGGGCATGAAGACGACTCGCGTTGGTGGTGGGCATCCCTTCTACGGCGTGTTGGCCGATGCTGGGGCCGAAGGTAACGCCGGACGAGCTTTTTTTCAGCAAGACTTATGGCACTATACCATCGGGCGAATGGTTGATGCCTGCATGGCTGCTGGAATCAAAGCGTTCTACGGACCGTTCGGTGATTTCCAAGATGAGGCTGCATGCGAAGCGCAGTTCCGCAATGCCTTCCTCCAAGGCTGCGTCGGGACTTGGTCCCTACACCCGAGCCAAATCACTATCGCCAAAAGAGTATTTAGCCCGGACGTAGCCGAAATAAAATTTGCCAAACGCATCCTCGACGCCATGCCCGACGGCACCGGCGCAGTGATGATCGATGGCCGAATGCAGGACGACGCCACCTGGAAACAGGCCAAGGTCATGGTCGACTTGGCCCGACTGGTGGCTACCAAAGACCCTGATCTTGCCGAGCGGTACGGACTATAAAACAGGCTTCACCGTTACGATGCCGCCTTCATAACGCACCCCAGCGGGATTCCAAGAGGGATTGCCCCTCTTGGAATCTTCTGGGTCTCCGCTTATTTCTCGCCCTTGGCCGGATCCAGCATACGGTGCATGTGGACAATGAAATACCGCATATGGGCATTATCCACAGTGGCGCCAGTGACGCCGCGCCATGCCTTCAACGCTTCGGCATAGTTCGGGTAAATCCCGACTACATGCAGTTTTGAGGGATCGACAAACTCGGTGGATTCCGGCGACTTGAGTTCGCCGCCAAACACCAAATGCAATAGCTGCTTGTTTTCCATGGGAATTCCCGTCAAAGGCTAAAATCTGGAGCGCGTCACCCGCACCCCCACGACCTCCGGAAGCGTCTTGCTTCCGGCTCTCAGGCACCGCTCGCCACCAGCTTGTCGTAGGCCGGCAGCGTCAAAAATTCAACGAAGCTTTCCGATTCCACCAGTTCTCGGAACAGGTCCGCAGCGTCGCCGAATCGGCCAAGCCGATAGCGCTCGGCCCCAACCCGCAAACGCCAAGCATCCAACTCAGCCCAAATGACCTCTCGCACCAAAGCCCGCGTCACGACCTGTCCGTCGTCCAACTCGCAGCCGTGATGCAGCCATTGCCAAACCTGGGCACGAGAGATTTCGGCGGTGGCGGCATCCTCCATCATGTTGAACAGCGGCACGCACCCCATGCCCCGCAACCAGGACTCCAGATAGCCGATTCCAACCGCGATATTGTGGCTGAGTCCAGCCCCGGTTCGGAGGCCGGCTGGAACTTGCAGCAAGTCAGCGGCAGCAATCTCTACTTTTTCTGCTTTGCGGTCAATTTGGTTGGGGCCAGGCATCAGGCGATCAAAGACCTCCTGAGCCACCGGCACCAACGTCGGATGGGCGACCCAGGTTCCATCATGCCCTTTGGTTACTTCGCGTTCCTTATCGACTCGAACCTGAGCCAGGGCCTCTTGATTGGCGGCCGCGTCGTCTTTGACCGGGATGAAAGCCGCCATACCGCCGATGGCGTGAGTTCGCCGCCGATGGCAGGTTTCGATCACCAACCGGCTATAAGCATCAAGAAAAGGTGTCACCATGGAAAGATTGCCACGATCAGGCAATAGTGCCGTCGCATCCGCGTGCCGAGTCTTGATAAAACTGAAAATGTAATCCCATCGACCACAGTTCAATCCGACGACGTGATCCCGTAATTCATACAGAATCTCATCCATCTCAAAGGCCGCTGGCAGCGTCTCGATCAGTACCGTGGCTTTGATGGTTCCAGTGGCCAAACCGAACGCTTGCTCCAGCACCAAAAAAATTTCGCGCCACAGCCGCGCTTCGTAATGAGATTCGATTTTTGGCAGGTAAAAATAGGGTGCGGTGCCCCGCTCTCGTAAGGCCAACACGTTGTGATAGAAAAACAACGCCAGATCAAACAGACAGGCCGAAATCGGCTGGCCCTCCATCAGAACATGACGCTCGGGCAGATGCCACCCCCGAGGCCGCACCATCAGCACCGCCGGATCATCACAAAGCCGGTAATGTCGGCCCGTATCAGGATCGTCGTAGGTGATGACGCGACGCACCGCATCCCGCAAGTTGATCTGCCCTTGAATCAAAACATCCCAGGTCGGAGCATTGGCGTCTTCGAAATCCGCCATAAACACCTTGGCCCCGGAATTAAGGGCATTGATAACGGTCTTACGATCGGTTGGCCCGGTGATTTCCACCCGTCGATCCCGCAGATCAGCAGGCGGGGGGGCGACGGTCCAATGACCTTGCCGCACGCCAACCGTTTCCGGCAGAAAGCCCAAGGGGCGACCGGCATCGGTTAAAACCAGGCGCCGACGACGGACATCCAAGAGACGCTGACGCTCGTCGTCAAATCGCCGCTCGAGTTCAACCACCAGATCCAACGCATCGGGCGTAAGGACCACCTCATAGCCCGGCTGAATCGGCGCCAGGATGGTCAGGCCGGAAATGATTGTGCCGGTCATAGTCTCTCCTTGGCGACACGACAACCGCCGCCCGGTGTCCATACCACACGACACCGTATTACGTAACGCCGTTGGTGTCGTGATCCACAAAAATTCCCATCAACGCCGCACCAACGGCCCCAATCCCTCATAGATCCCATGTTCCAGGCGATCATCCAGATCGTTCATCATCTCTCGGACCTGGGTATTCCAAACCTCTTCCCGACCGGCCAGCGAGATATCCTCGGGCACGGTGTTCGAATGACTGGCCGCCGCCTGGGCGTATCCCGCCGTCAAACGATCGGGTGCCTGGGCCACAATTTTAACTTCAATGCGACCGTCATATCGCTGACTCTGGTCGGTGGTGAAAAGACCCTTCACCCCCTCTGTGCGAGGCAGCTCGACCTCGACGATGCTGGCATCCTTGATAATCACCTCAACCGAACCGCGACGACCAACCGCGCGCAGCCGATCAGCGACCCAACGCCGCACGGCCAACCGGGGCGGGGTTGGCGCCAAATGGTCCACATGGGGGCGGGCCATCGGCGATTGATATTCTTCGACAATCTGGATCGAGGCGACATCCAGGGCAATCACCCCGCGTCCCGAAAAATTCAGCGGAGGAATTCTCTCCGGCGGCGGTGTAGCGCACCCAGCGACAACCACCAGCAACGCCAAGCGCCACATCCGTATCCCTCGGACCCAATTCCGCATCACCGCCCCATTCCTTCAGCTATCACAAGTCGAGATCACAAACGAATCGGATCACATGGTCATCCCCGTCCCGTTCGGGCGCCATCCCGATCCCGAGTTGACCACGCCCCACCAAACGAGTCGAATCCCGTCGAACCAGAATCGGCGGCTCATCGCCGGTTCGAATGAAGGTTCCGTTCGAACTGTGATCGGTGAGCATGAAACTCTCCCGACTGAACTCAATCGCGCCATGCTGCCGTGAGGCTTGGCGTGATAAAATCATAATATCGCTGGTTTCGCTACGACCAATAGTTAGTTTGGGATGAACCAAGTCAACTACAAACTCACGACCCAAATATGTCAGCTTAAGAGTCAGTAAAGCTTCCTTAATCATTTGGGCAGCAGAAAAACCGATGATCGTACTATCAACACTATCTTCGGTTCCACCTTGTTTTCGCAGTCTATAAATCCGTGTCGGAACAGTCTTACCTTTAACCGTCGTGGTATCTACCAAAGCCATACGACCGCGCAAAGACTCGGGAACTTGACGCGCAATCTCGTCTGTTAATAATATTTCTTGAGGGCTGGCTAAATTTTGAATCCGGGCTGCGACATTGACGGCATCGCCGAAAACATCCCCGTCGGCGTCTACGGCACTGCCATAATGCAATCCGACCCGGACATGGACACCGCCCACTTGGGCCGCCGCCAGCGAAGCCGACGCTACGGTTTCGACCACGGCCTCGGCGGTGATGCAGGCGCCAACGGGGTCAGGAAAAGCGCACATCAAGCCGTCGCCGAGGCTTTTGACCACGCGACCGCCTCCCTCGACCACCACCGACTCGAGCCGTCGCAGAATCCCCTGAATGATCTGCGTAGCGCGGACATTGCCCACCGTCTCATAGAGACGCGTGCTGTCACAAACGTCGGCGAACAGAATAGCTAGGTCGATTTCCATGGAGATGCTTAACCTGCCCCTCGCCTCGACGCCACCGGAACCAACCGAAAACCGGCTTCCGACCGTCGTCGCCATATCGGCGCTTGCCCCTGCTGGGGAGCATAGCACACTCCTCTTGCCGTAACCATCCGGCAGGGCGACAGCGTTTTAAAAACAGGAGCTTTGCCTCTGGCGCTTGGTGGGATGAAGAGTTAGGATCCGAATACTCAGAACTCACGAAGCCGGCAAGAATTTCTCACTAAAAACCCGATCCCCACTGATTCCAAACTGGCGAGCGAGGCTGTCCGTCGCATCCACCAGACCGGGGGGGCCGCAGACATACAGTTCCGGGGAGGACAGGTTTCCGGCCTCGAAATCTTGCTTCAAGGCCTCAATCGGCGAACCGACAAAGCCATTCCAGTCGCCTTCAGGACGCCAGACGCACAGCGTGATCCGTAGATTCGGCATTTCTACCGCCAAACGCTCCAAATCCGGCCGCGAAAACATTTCGGCCTCGCGATTGACGCCAAAATAAAGGTGAGCCTGATGGGGCTCCTGCCAGTCGGCCATCCGACGCAGCATCGACAGCAACGGGGCCAAGCCTGTTCCACCGCCCACAAAGACTCGGGGACGTGAACTGCCTTGATTCAAAACAAAACAGCCAAACGGCCCGCGCACCTGAAGCTGACCGCCCGGTTTGGCATCGCTCGATAGCCAAGAGGAAAACTGACCACCCGGCTGAAGCCGAATCAGAAATTCGAGCTGCCCATCCCAATTGGGCGTATTGGCCAACGAATATGCGCGGGTCACGCCGGTTTCCGGCACCTTCAATTCCATATATTGACCGGGTTCGAATTCGACTCCGGTTCCCAACCGTTCATCCGGTACCAGGGTCAAAGCCAACCTAAGGGTTTTCTCGCCAATTTCGACCACATCGGTAATGTTGGCCAAACGCGGCACCGCGTTTTCGGTTGCGATCCGGGTCGACTCGTAGGGCAGAACCAAAGACAAAGAGCCGCGCGGAAATGTTCGGCACAACAGCACCTCGCGACGAGCTGCCGCGTCCTCGGGCAAAGCGCCAGGGCTGTATGCGCCCAGATCATAGGCGCCGTCTTCGCAGGTCGCCCGGCAGGTTCCGCAGGCCCCTGCCCGACACTGAACCGGCAAAAAGATATGAGCGTTGGCCGCAGCCGCCACGATGTCTTCGGTGGCGGCGCACTCAAAAACAAAATCCTGTCCGTCCTTGGTCGCAAGACGAATGGTGTGCGTGTCGGTCATGGGGCGAGCATCATTCATGGCAGAAATGGCGGAAAAAAGGGGCGGGTCGCATGGGCCCGCCCCCTTCAGTTTTAAGGCCTAAGCAGCCTGACGTAAGGACGCGGCGATGTCTGCCGTTGGCGTCGTGATCGGCTTTACAGCGAACCGCGCAACCACTTGTTCCAACAGTGCCGGGGTTAGGAACGCCGGCAGGCTCGGCCCCAGGCGGATGTCACGGATACCAAGCGCCAACAAAGTCAGCAGCACCGCCACAGCTTTTTGCTCGAACCACGAAACCACCAGAGACAAAGGCAGATCATTGACACCACAGCCAAACGCTTCGGCTAAGGCGCTGGCGATTTTGATTGCCGAATAGGTGTCATTGCATTGGCCGATATCGAGCAACCGAGGGATGCCGCCGATATCACCAAAATCATGCTGGTTGAACCGATATTTTGCACAGCCCAGAGTAAGAACAACGCCATCGCTGGGAACCTGTTCGGCAAATTCAGTATAATAATTCCGTCCAGGCGCGGCACCATCACACCCGCCGATCAGGAAGAAATGGCTGATCGCACCACTCTTAACGGCATCAATCACGGCACCGGCAACCCCCAATACGGCATCCCGGCCAAAACCAACGGTAATGGTTTTTTCTGGAACGTCGTTGATAAAGCCTGGCAAGGCTAATGCAGCCTGAATCACGGGCGAAAAATCACCATTGGCGATATGGCGAATCCCCGGCCAGCCCACCGGACCCGACGTGAAAATTCGCTGACGGTAACGAGGCGCCGGCTCAATCAGGCAATTAGAGGTGATGACGATCGGCCCCGGAAAATCGGCAAACTCGGTTATCTGATTCTGCCAAGCCGAGCCATAATTGCCCACTAGATGCGGGTAAGCTTTCAATTTTGGATAGGCGTGGGCCGGCAGAACTTCGCCATGGGTATAAACATTGATTCCTTTGTCCTTGGTCTGCTCCAAGATCAGCGACAGATCCTTCAGATCATGGCCGCTGACCAGGATCGCCTTACCCTTAACCGGCGTGACCCGCACGGAAGTCGGCTGCTGGGCACCGAAATTTCCGGTATTGGCAGCATCCAGAACTTCCATCACGGTTAAATTTAATCGGCCAACCGCCATGGATTGTTCCAATAATCCTTCGAGATCGACTGGATCACTGGCTAGGAAATCCAATAAGTCTTCAAGACCGGCGTAGATTTCATCTTTTTCGTAGCCCAGAACATGCGCATGATGAGCGTAGGCTGCAACCCCCTTGATGCCATACAGAACCATTGACCGCAGGCCAATGACATCATCACCAACCCGGTCACGATCACTGGTGATGGCGGCAACACTCGCCTGAGCCACCAAGCCATCCATATCCGCCACGGGCTGCCAAGCCGCCGGGCCGAACAATGTCTCGGGGGTTACGCCCTGAGCACTAGCCGCAGCTTCATAGGCTGCCTTGACCCGATCGCGCACTTGGGCCGCTTCCTGAAGCAGCGAGACGAATCGGGCCGGATTGAAGTTGACATTGGTCAGGGTGGTGAACAGCGCGTACAGCACAAAACCGCCAGCCTCACGATCAGGAACCCCCAGTGCTCGCGCCCGTCGAGCATACTGACCGATGCCTTTAACGGCATACACCAGCAAATCTTGCAAATCAGCGGTCACGGTATCTTTGCCGCACATGCCTTTGGCGTCAGAGCATCCGGCTACACTTGACGACCGATCGGTTTGTTCACATTGATAGCAAAACATGGGTGACCCTTGTGGTTCGAGGCGTTCTCGGTACCCATTCAAGACCAAGGACGTTCCGCTCTCCTTGACGTTGGTCAAGGCACAGCGAATATCCTGCAATTGGGGTTTGTGATATCAGCGAACCTTGACGGTGTGAAAAAAGTCTCCTTGTTCGGAACCTTGCTTCCTTTATGGTGTCGGGTCGGTCGCAATATGCGCTAAAATCCCCTGGGGGAGGCTGGCGACCAGAATCAGCCCCGCGATGGAGTGACGATTCATGAGCAACCGCAAAAAACTCTCCGACGTTATGAACGCTAAGAAGTTTGTGGCTCTTCCGGAAGATGCTACGGCTGCCGCCGCCGCCAAAAAAATGTTGGAGCGCCAAGTCGGCGCCGTGGTGGTCATGAAGGGTGAAGCCATGGTTGGCATCGTCACCGAACGCGACTTCAATTTCAGGCTGGTGGCTGCCGGGTTGGACCCCACAACAACCAAACTCACTGAAATCATGACACCCAATCCCAAGACTTTTTCTCCGGACACACCTGTTATGACCGCCTTAGAAACCATGCAAAAACGGGCCTACCGCCACGTGCCGATTGAACAGGACGGACGTGTTATCGGTATTGTTTCTTTGCGAGACATTTTCTTGGAAGTTAAGCGGGCCTTAGAGTCTGACATTGAAAACAGTGATCAATTTATTGTTGGCTCTGGAACCACTCACTAAACTAAACTGAAGATTACACTTTATTATTAGTCAAATTAAGAACGGCATTCGGCTAATTTGCAGTAATTTTAATTGACTGCAATGGTGGTCCGAATGCCGGTAATGAGGATTATGATGCCGCTATGGTTCGGCCAAAACTTCAGCCTTCGCGATAACATCGTCATTTTTGCCTGTGGTATGATGACGCTGGCTATTTTTTGTTTTGATCTGGAAACTCCTGCCGATGACGTATCGATTGGCTTTGTTTATGATAGCGTAATTTTTCTTACGTTTCTGATTCGCCAGGGCAATTTTCATTTTTTCTATGCCACGATTGCGACCATCTTAATTTTAATGGGGTGCTTTTTTCCACTCCCCGAATGGAATGAAGCCCCAGTCTTTTTCGCCAATCGTTCTCTGGCGATCCTATCCGTTTGGTTAATTGCCTATCTGGTTCATTATAGAACCAAAGCCGAGGCCGCTTTGCTTAAGTCTCTTGAGACCAGCCAATTAGCCTCACACTCAAAATCTCAATTTCTGGCATCTATGAGTCATGAATTGCGCTCACCTCTAACCGGCATTCTTGGATTTTCTGAAATTATCAAAAGTGAAATGCTGGGTACAATCACAAACAGACGATATGTCGAGTATGCTGGTTATATTCACCAGAGCGGAGAGCATATGCTCTCTTTAATTAATGATATTCTTGATATTGCTAAAATTGAAGCCGGTCGTATGGAGCTGGATCAAGAGCTTATTAATGTTCAAACATTACTTGAATATATTACAGACCTTAGCTCGAACCGAGTTTCTGAAAAAGGACTGACTCTGAGCGTAGATGGTGCAGAATCGTTACAACTTCATGCTGATGTCCGTGCAGTTAAACAAATGGCTTTCAATCTACTCTCGAATGCAATCAAATTTACGCCAACCGGCGGCCACATCGCCGTGACGGCGGCGGCTGCTGTAGATGGTGGAATAATCCTGGCTTTTCAGGATACTGGTATCGGCATGTCACAAGAAACGATCGGTCGGCTGATGCGCCCCTTCGAACAAGCTGACAATCGATTCGCCGTCACCGAAAAGGGCAGCGGCCTCGGTCTGTCCCTGGTTAAGGGTCTGATGGAACTCCATCACGGACAACTCACCATTGAGAGCGCGGTTGGCCAAGGATCAACCTTTACTCTTCATTTTCCGCCCTTGCCTGCCCCATGACGGAACCTCCGGTGACTAGGGCTGTTCCCAGTCACCGGCCCCGCAAAACCACTGGAATCCAGTCAACGGACTTGAAAGTGGTCAGCCGCAGTGGCTTGAAGGAATTGTTGGAACTGTTGGGGCTTGAAGCAGAAGCTCAGACATATTCAGGTTAATTGTTACCAAGCGGGATATTAAATCTTCATCGACTTCGCGTTGGAGTAACTGGGCCGACTTAACCATGAATTCTGAAGCTTGTATTAAAAAATTCTTCGTCTCTTCGGCAATCTCTTGGTCTGTGCCCAACAACAGGTTCTTAAAATAGAGCCAAAGAGCAACATTATCGTCAAGAACCTGTATCAGTAGATCCTTATCCGAGAGGTTTTGTTTGGCCGTATCGATACGGACGGCGGCTTCGAGAAACGGAAATGCAACCTGTTCTTGCGGCGAAAGACTGTCGGACATCTCATAACCCTCTTGTTCTGTGCGGATGATTGAGCGCGCGCCTACACAAAAAACCCAGATAGCGACGGCGATGACGTACCCCCCACGACCAAGCCGTAGCCCTGACCGCACAGGCACACGCTCACCGGCGGACGACCGCGACGAACCGAGTGACCGCAACCGTCACCTCATCTTCGATCTTAAACTTCGTGACGGACACAATCAAGCGGGTACCCATAATTATAATGACTCCAATTTAATTTAGAATCATTATGGGCAAAAATAGAATTTTCACAAATCGCACACACCATCCTCACTGTTACAGGTTTAACTTCATTAAATAATATTATCTGCAATGATCTACAATCGTTATGAAACAATATTTTTACATCATTTATTAACATAAAAAGGCACGACGAATATTATTTAATAAATTAAGAAACTCCAAAACTACGGATAAAGACTGTGACCACAGTTTGAACATAACAGTCACGTTGCGCTGCATCTGGAGCTTTATCATCCAACAACAAGCAACGCAAATGAGCATGACCGCGAATCATGCCCCAAAACAACTCGGCAGCAATGGTTGGCTCGGTGATCGTTAGCTCTCCCCGATCTCTAGCGGCCTGCAAATAAGCCGAAATAGCCCCCAGAGTCCGAGCGGGGCCAGCATGGTAAAAAGCGCGTCCTAGTTCAGGAAAACGGGGAGATTCAGCGACGACGACACGGTAGACTCCTAAGGCTGCTGGCGATAATAGCAAGTCTAGCAAGGTCCGACCAATTTTCAACAATCCTTCATGAACAGGTAAACCATCTACGTTATTGCAGACCACCATCGGCACGGCACGAGCGCACTCAGCCGCCACAATGGCTGAAAACAGCTCTGCTTTGTTGGTAAAATGAGCGTAGAGCGTAGCCTTGGACACCCCGGCAGCCCGTGCTACGGCGTCCATACTGGTTGCACCGTAACCGCCTTCCAGGAACAACCGTCCTGCGGCTTCTAAAATTTGGGTGGTTTTGGATGGCGATGCTATCGCTGCCGTCGCCGGTATGACAAACGGTTCAGATGATGCCATTGAACACCTCACAGCATAATTTGGGGAGAAGCGGAAACACGCCCCTAAAACTAAACTAAACGGTTTAGTTCAACTTGACAAGTCAAGCGCCACCCCCCACCCTCACTCAAACGGCAAAACTGAACCGTTCAGTTTTGCCGCAGGGGATGGGGGGGCGGTATGGCCAAAGGACGGCGCGCGTGGGTGTGGGGCTTCGCTGTAATAGCCATTTTGGGCGGCGGCGGAACGTCTGGGTGGTTTTGGTGGACCGATTGGCGATTCATCGAATCCACTGATGACGCTTACATCCAGGCCGACATCTCGTTGATCAGCGCCAAGGTGGTTGGCTATGTCCGAGATTTGCGCGTAACCGATAATCAAGCGGTCCAGGCGGGGGATATCCTCGTTATTCTTGATGACCAGGATTACCGGGCTCATGTAGATCAGGCGACGGCAACAGTGGAATCCCAACAAGCTGCCTTGGTCAGTAACAGCGCCCGATTGGAGCTTCAAAATGCAATGATTGCCCAGGCCGAAGCTTCTGTTGCGGCGGCCTTGGCCGAACAGCACCGAGCCGACTTGGAATTGGAACGGGTCCGTTCTTTGAGTACCGGCGCTTGGGCCACGCGCGAACGACTGGAAACAACCGAAGCCGATCAAGCCAAAGCCGTTGCCGCTTTAGCAAAGGCACGAGCCGCGCTTGTGGCTGAACGAAATCAGGTTGCGGTGCTTCAGGCTTCTCGTCATGAAATCGATGCTCAATTGCACCAAGCAGCAGCCCAATTGGCTTTGGCTCAAGTCGATCTGGATAACACTGTGATTCGCTCTCCGGTGGCTGGCGTTATCGGCAATCGCAGCGTTCAGCTCGGCCTTTTGGCTCGCCCTGGCGTTCAATTGATGGCCATTGTCCCTCTTGATACCCTTCATGTTGACGCCAATTTCAAAGAAACCCAGTTACGGCGAATGCGCCCCAAACAACCTGTTAAAATCTGGGTAGATGCTTTCCCCAACCATCCTTTAATGGCACAAATCGATAGTCTTTCGCCGGCCAGTGGTTCGCGGTTCAGCCTGCTACCGCCGGAAAATGCCACGGGCAATTTCACCAAAATTGTTCAACGGGTTCCGGTTCGAATCAACCTGCCGAGCGGGACACCCTTAAGCGGGCTGTTGCGTCCAGGTCTATCGGTGGTGGTTTCGGTTGATACCAAAGGAGGAACGCCATGAGCGCATCAACGGCGCCTCACCCCCCCGTCAAGCATGTTGGGGTGCGCGAATGGGCCGGGTTTATGGTCATGGTCGTTGGGATGTTCATGGCCATCCTGGATATTCAAATTGTCTCCAGTTCACTCTCTGAAATTCAGGCTGGTCTTTCCGCAAGCTCTGATGAAATTAGTTGGGTTCAAACATCATACCTCATTGCAGAAGTGATTATGATCCCATTGTCGGGATTTTTATCACGCCTCTTATCAACAAGAGTTCTTTTTACTTTGTCAGCAGCCGGATTTACTCTTATGAGTCTGGCTTGCTCGTTTGCTGACTCCATGGGTAGCATGGTATTTTTCCGGGCACTCCAGGGTTTTATTGGAGGCGCCATGATCCCCACGGTCTTTGCCACCAGCTTCATGATTTTTCCTATGGATAAACGGCCAGTCGTGTCGGTCATGATTGGATTGGTGGCAACTATGGCGCCCACTCTTGGCCCCACTCTGGGCGGTTGGATTACCGATAATTTCTCATGGCATTGGCTGTTCTTAATTAATGTCGCCCCTGGTTTATTCGTTACCATTGCAGTGTGGTTGCTCGTCAATGTTGATAAAGGAGATCGGACTCTTGCTAAAGGTTTTGATTGGATTGGTTTGCTTTTAATGGCTTTATTTTTGGGTGGGCTTGAGTATGTGGTCGAACAAGGGCCGCACAATGATTGGTTTTCCGATGATAGTATTTTTACGTTTGCGATTATTAGTGCAATATCATCATTATTATTTACTTGGAGAGTTTTAGTGGCGGTCAATCCAATTGTCGAGCTACGAGCCTTTACCAATAGAAATTTTGCTCTTGGTAGTTTCTATAGCTTTATTCTTGGTATTGGACTTTATGGATCTGTTTATATTTTACCGCTTTTTTTATCGCAAGTCAGGAATCTAGATGCTTTTCAAATTGGTGAGATTATGTTTGTTACAGGCGCATTCCAATTTATGTCTGCACCTATTGCCGGGGCTTTATCAAAGCATGTCGATTTACGTATTGTGATGTTTTTTGGGCTAAGTTTATTTGCTTTAGGGTTATGGGAAAATTCTCTTTTGACTGCGGACTCTGATTTTAATGAACTACTATTGCCTCAGGCATTGCGAGGATTTTCATTAATGTTATGTTTTATTCCAATCAATACATTAGCTTTAGGCTTATTGCCGCCAGATAAGCTTAAAAATGCCAGTGGCCTTTATAATTTAATGCGGAATCTTGGTGGTGCCATTGGCATGGCTTGGATTAATACGATGATTCAAGATCGCGCAACTCTCCATCTTGATCGCTTGGGCGATCAAATTAATCTATCCAGACCTGAAGTGCAACTTTTTATCGATAATTTAAGCGCCCATTTTGATGGCTTGGTTGCCAATGCTCCCGATAGCGCCGCGATGGCTGTTATCATGCGAATAGTGACACGAGAAGTTGAGGTTCTGACTTACAGCGATTGCCTTCAGGCCATGGCCGGCGTTTTTGCCTTCGGGGTTCTGTGCATGCCCCTTCTGCGGCGCCCGGCCCAGCGATAGTTCGGAGAGACAAAGCACGGGCCCTTTTTTGCCAAAGGCTACTGCCTCCTTTATGCGTTCGTGCTATAGAGCCGTTGTCGATCATTTGTTGGACGAATGGCTTTATGGCGAGACGGCCTCAAACCCGATCCTACACCCGTGCCGAAGTCAAAGAGTTACTCGGCGCCCTGGAACGTCAGTGCCGTGAAGCCATGGTGCTGGCCAAAACTGCGGAAATTGAAGCCGGAAAGCACAGCTTCGGCGCTTATCGCAGCTTTCGGGACAAAGTGGGTGAATTCCAAGCCCTCGTTATCTTGATTGAAGGCCGATTGAAGAACGTCCAAGGCACCCGAATCGACGATCTGCGCCAAGAATTCGAGCAATTGGATATGATGATGCTGTCCGTGTTGGTGCGGGCGAGTATGCGCTTTTTCTTTGTGCTCTCGGCCAATCCAATCTTACCGTTAGGCGCTCGAGAGGTTTTTGTGACTGAACTGCGAAGCCTTCACGATGCCCATGAAAAATTGATGCGTCCAGCTTATGCTGAAAAAATCGCCGGGCATCTTGAAAAAGATTTAGAGACGGCTTCCTTAATTTTAGAAGAAATTATTGAGAAAGCACCAACCATGCTAAATTTTGCCCGCCCCACTTAAGATTTTTCTGTTGTTATTTTATAAAAGTCGGTAATTGAAAAGACTGTATGTAAACAACAAGGCTGTTCGCGCCAGCACCGTTTTATCTCTAAAAGCTGTCCTGGAATTCTTTAAAAACCGAGGGAGCGTTACATGTTTATGCGCAAGTACGCAGAGTTATTCCAGAAAACACCACGGTCAATCCGGGTTGCTACAAGTTTTATACTGTTGGTCATGGCCTCCACTCAACCGAATCAGGCTAACGCCCAAAGCATTACGCCATCTCACGTGTTCCAGGTTATCGAGAACATTAATGCTGAACTGGCAGCCATGCATGAAGCGAATTCATCTCAACCTTCGGTCGATCAAAACGCACCGACTTTAACACCGCGCGCCCCCCGCCATGTGGTCCAAAAGGCTCGTGAAGTCCTTCTGAAGGTTGAATTGCTACGGACACTCAACGGATTGCCCGAGCACCCGGTGCCGCCCTTCCCGGTTGCGGAAATCACTCCCGGCCATGTGAAAGTGTTGGTTGATCAGGCGTTGGCCGACTTGCTGGACCTTCGGGCGAAATTTAACGTCACTAAGCCTGTCTCGGCGGTACCATTGGTCATGGGAAAAACCCCGACCGATAACTACGCCGATCTGCAAAAGGCTAGCGAGTCTTTGGACGGACTGGGAATCCCCAAAATCGTCCCCAACGATGTCTACCGACTGGCATTGGTGATGGTCGATGACCTGGAGAAAATTCGCGCGGCTCGCGGTAAAACCGACGTGATAGAGGCCCCAACTGGTGCAACCGGCAAAAAGCCGCTCGACACCTATAATCAAGCCTTTGCGGTCCTAGAGCAGCTTAAGAGCAAAATCGAAGCGGATCCGTCGATTAAATTGGCAGGCGGGATCGTGTTGCCGAATCGACGAACAGGGGCGATTATCCCCGCCCACGTCGCCGACCTTGAAAATAATCTATTGGCGGAATTGGGTTCTCTTAAGTTTGCGTTTGGTGTTACCAGCCCAAGCCTGCTCCCGCCCGAACCCCAGGGTAAAAATCCTTCTGATACTTACGATATTCTGACCAAAGCCTTGGCCCTGGCCACCAGCTTGTAATCTCAAAGGCCCGAATCGTCCTGACCCGATTCGGGCCTTTGTTATGTTTTGATGCCCATAGTGGAGATAGAATAACGATGGCCAATACGCAACGCGCCCAAGGACTCGGCATCGGTATCAAAGTTATTGCCGTCGCGGTAACGCCGTTGATCATTTTAGGATTCGTGAGTCTATTTAATTTGAATAGTATATCTGATTTATTCAAAAGTACGTCTGATATTCGAGATCAACTTTCGGAGAAAATAAATGCTGTTGGACAGGCTAATGCCGATATTCAAGGCGATATTATGGACATTATTCTAGCCACTAATGCTGTGATGGAAAGCCATCAAGCTTCTATTTTAGCCGAAGACCCAGAAGGTGCAGCAAAAACACTGGCTGCGCGGGAGAAAATTCGTATCAATCTAGGGCAGTTTTCCAGCCATTTGGAGGCCTTAAAAGTTGCATTACTTGCCGGTGGATTTATTTCAGAAAGCCAAACCAACACGACTACAGGAATCCAAGCTGATGATGGATCATTGATTACATCCAGCACTAAAATTTTTAATATTATGGTCCGCTCAGGACAAAGCTTGGCTAATGTTTATAAATTATTTAGTACCGCGAATGACGCGACCATTCAATTAATTCGAAAATCACAATTCACCGAGGCCACGTCTAATTATATCTATGAGGAATTAGAGCGCATTCATGCTTTCAATGAAGCCTTGAAAAAAACTTCGGTTGCAGCCTCAGATCTCGCTGATAAGGTTCTGAAAAAGCAGAAAGCTGATAAAGCTCAACTGACTCGCCATACTTTTCAAGCCATTACAGAAATGCTGCATCAAACTTATCTTATTTTGGCGGTTGGCCTCTTGGGCTTGATTGCACTGGCTCTTTGGTTTGCGGTTGCGGGCTTGGCCCGCCCTTTGCGCCGCATGATCTATGCCATGCAAAAGCTTGCCGGTGGAGATTTGGAAGCCGATGTGCCGGTGCTCAAGCGCGGTGATGAGATCGGTTTGATGGCCGAAGCCTTAGTCGTTTTTAAAGACAATGCCTTGGAAGGGCGCCGCCTAACTTTGGCGCAGGAGCAAGGGCGTATTGAGAATCAACGACGTATGGAACAGGCCGTGCGCGAACGCGAACACGAGGTCGGCCAAGAAATCTCTGATTTAGTCGAATCTTTTATTGCTGGTGATCTATCCCGGCGGATGAACACAGAAGGCCGCGACGGAATTTTGTTATCTATGAGTCAACATATCAATCGGTTGGCTGAAACCGTGGAAGCGATTATTGGTGACTTGACGATCATGGCAACGGCATTGGCGAATGGTGATCTGACCCAACGCATCGATCAGAATTACCAGGGTGCCTATCAAAAATTAAAAAATGAGTTTAATACCACCAGTGATACGCTGGCAGATCTGGTTGGCGGGATTCGCGAAGCTATCGAACAAATTTCCGCAGCCGCGAATCAGGTCTCGGCTGGCAGTGTCGATTTGTCCGAACGCACGGAAGAACAAGCCTCGAGTCTAGAGCAAACGGCGGCTTCATTGGAAGAATTGGGTGCCACGGTTCGCACCAGTGCCAACAACGCCCAGCGGGCTAACGCCATGGTCCTAGACGCCCGAAAGGCGGCGGAACAAGGCGGCGTAGTGGCACATTCAGCGATTGATGCCATGAAGAGGATTGCCGAGGCCAGTCGCAAGATCACCGATATTATCGGCGTTATCGACGAAATTGCGTTTCAAACCAACCTATTAGCCCTGAACGCGGCTGTCGAGGCGGCACGCGCCGGCGAAGCCGGAAAAGGGTTTGCCGTGGTGGCGCAAGAAGTGCGTGTATTGGCCCAACGCTCGGCCCAAGCATCTAAAGAGATCAAAACACTTATTCTTAATAGCGACAATCAAGTTCAACATGGCGTCGAACTGGTTAAAAAAGCCGGCACCTCTCTGACCGGGATTGTTCAAGGAGTCCAGCAGGTCTCAGTTCTGGTTGGCGAGATTGCCAATAGCAGTATCGAGCAGGCTAGCGCCCTTGAAGAAATCAATGCTGCGGTTTCTTCGATGGATGAAACCACTCAAAAAAATGCAGCATTGGTGGAAGAAACGACTGCTGCTGCACAGTCTATGGCTGAACAAACTTCCGATGTCGAGCAAAGGATAATGTTTTTCATTCTTGAAAAATGATTTATTATGAAAGAGTATGATTTATCCTAAGCCTAGATATAGTTCAGATTCTTCACCCGGAAATTTTCTGGGTTTGAAAGGGTAGCAGATTTTTCGCGAAGTCAGGATAAATCCTGAAGGATTTATCCTATCTTACGCGTCAGTAAGCATGGAATAAATGGGTACTATAAACTAAATAGAGATTTTTTGATCCTCATTTTCACTCTGCGAAAGGTATCTTTGTCTTGGCTAGTCTGATATCCGCTGACATTCCGGCTTTGCGCGCCAGCACAATTCTCCATCCACCTACTACTAATCTAGATTTAGCCGACTCAAATATCGGTGAATATATTATCTTTACCATCGACGAGCAGGAATACGGGCTCAAAATCACCAATGTCCGGGACATTCGCGGTTGGACTCAGGAAAGTAAAATTCCTAACCTTCCCCTAGATATTCGCGGTATGATTAATCTACGAGGGGCGGTGATTCTGATTGTTGATCTGCGGATTCGCTTCGGTGGGACTAGGACTCAAGCCACACCGACGCATGTGGTGATCATCGTCGGCAGCAACCACGATCTCAGGGGAATTTTGGTTGATGCCATTTCGGACATTGTTTTGATTTCTCATCATGAAATCAAACATGCCCCAGAAATATTGCATAATGCCCTCAATAGTGGCTATATTGATAGCCTCTATACTCCCGAGGATCGGATGATCGCGCTCTTGGGCCCATCGGCTTATAGGACGAGTAGCCTGATCAACGACGCATCGGCTTTACCACCAAAAAGGAGCGAGTCTTGACCACGCTGGTTACGGGTGCCACTGGCTTTGTCGGGGCTGCCGTCGTTCGTCATCTATTGGCGGCGGGCGATACGGTGCGTGTATTGGCGCGCCCTTCAAGCGACCGGAGCAACATAACCGGCTTGGCGGTTGAAATCGCCGAAGGTGATCTCACTGATCGGGCCTCTTTGGCCTCGGCACTGGCTGGTTGTCAGGCGCTCTTTCACGTCGCAGCCGATTATCGCATCTGGATTCCCAATCCCGATAGCATCTACCGGGTCAATGTCGAAGGCACCCGCGACTTGATGCTGGCCGCCCTGGAGGCTGGGATTCAGCGGATTGTTTACACCAGCAGCGTCGCCACTCTTGGCATCCGGTCTGACGGCCTTCCCTCTGACGAGGCAACTCCGGTCACGCTGGACGACATGGTAGGCCACTACAAGCGGTCTAAGTTCCTGGCCGAAGCCGAGGTTCGACGATTGGTGGAGGAACAAGGACTCCCCGTCGTGATCGTCAATCCTTCGACACCCGTTGGCCCGCGCGACATTAAACCCACTCCAACAGGCCGGTTGATTGCCGATGCGGCCACGGGACGCATGCCAGCCTATGTCGATACCGGCTTGAACATCGTTCATGTGGACGACGTGGCCGCAGGGCATTTGCTGGCGTTTCATCGGGGCCGGATTGGCGAGCGTTATATTCTGGGAGGGGATGACCTCACGCTTCGGGAGATTCTCGCAACCATAGCCGCCTTGACGAACCGTCGCCCGCCTTCCATCAGCCTGCCTCACAACCTGATTCTGCCGCTGGCCTATATCATGGAAGCCTGGACCCGTCTGACCGGCGCTACGGATCCTCAGCTGACGGTGGACGGCGCCAAAATGGCCCGCAAGAAGATGTTCTTCAGTACAGCCAAAGCCGAGCGCGAGCTTGGCTACCATCACCGCCCAGCTCACGACGCTTTGGCCGACGCTGTAGCCTGGTCGCTATCGCCGCGCCAGCATGATGAGATACTAAGTCTTAATGTAAATAACAGATAAATAATATAAAAATTCTGAAAAGAAAATTATTAGCAGGAGAGGCTCATGTCTTTGATATCGCAATGGCCGATTCGCCAGCAGGTCTTCACCGCTATTTTGGTATCGATAGCGGCTTTGATTGGTATATCGAGCCTGATGGTGACCGAACGCTGGCAGGTCATGCGAGAAAACGCCGAATTGGTGGCCGTCGCGACGGCCACCACCAAAGTCAGCACGCTGGTCCATGAACTCCAGAAGGAACGCGGCCTGTCGTCTTTGTTTCTGGCCAATGGCCGTCAACAGGCTCGCCAAAATGTGATGGAACAGCGGCAACGATCCAAGGCGGCAACCGAGGCCCTGATTTCGGCGCTTCGGGATCTGGGCCAAAATCCCCGCTTTTCCGGCTTCCTGGCCCAAATTGGCACGGCGGTTGCGGCCTTGGATCAGCTCGATGAAACCCGACACGGCATCGATCGTCTGACTTTGGGCGGGGTGACCGCCACATCACCTGACCGGGCGCAGGTCATTCAAATCTTCACTGACATGATTGGCGGTTTGCTTGACTCCTCTTACGAGATCGCTCACGCCACCAATGACGCAGCGATTGAGGCCACACTCTCGGCCTATATTGCCTTAATGCAGGGCAAAGAGCGAGCTGGCCAGGAACGAGCCATCGGTTCGGCGGGCTTTGCGGTCGGAAAATTCGATGACGGATTATACCAACGGTTTATTGCCCTAGCCGCAGCCCAAGACACGTTTTTCTCAATCTTCCGTGGAATCGCGTCCCCAGAGGTTATCGCAAAACTGGATCAGGGCCCTGAGGGGCTCGCGCTGCAAGAGGTCCAAAAACTCCGAAAGGTCGCCTACGCGGCTGGTGTTGGGGGAATATCCGAAGGCGTGTCGGCGGCGACTTGGTTCCAGGCGACCACCAATCGCATCGAACAGATGAAGCAAGTGGAAGACGGCTTGGCTGCCAACCTGATGGCCCAAGCGCAGAGCCGGGCAACGCACGCCCAAGAGCAATTTCTGGCGGTTACAATTCTAACCATCCTGGTGGCGCTGGTGGCGCTGCTAATCGGCGGGGTGGTTATGCGGATGATGATGCGTATTATTGGCGGTTTAACCGAAGCCACCACCCGCATCGCGGCGGGGGATACGTCCATGACGATACCGGGTCTGGAGCGACACGACCAGATTGGCGACTTGGCGCGGGCCATCAAGCTGATTCACGAAGCCGGAGTTTCCGCCACCCGGATCAAAACCGCTCTCGATAGCGTATCGGCCAACGCAATGATGGCCGATCCTGAGGGTACCATTATCTATATGAATGAAGCCGTCCGAACCATGTTCCGGCGCGCCGAGGCGGATATCCGCCGCCAAATGCCCGGATTCAGCGTTGATGCCCTTTTGGGAGGCAGCATCGACCGCTTTCATCGGGATCCCCAGGCTATTCGGCAGCGCCTCGCCACCATTCGGGAGCCCTATCACAGCCGGGTTCAAATCGGTGTGCGCAACTTCTCCCTAGTAGCCACGCCCGTTATCAATCGTGAAGTCATCCGGCTGGGAACTGTCGTTGAGTGGCGCGATATTACCCAAGAGCTTACCATCCAAGAGGAAATAACCTCGATGGTTGATTGCGCTGTAGCGGGTGATCTGTCGCGGCGCATCGATTTAACGGATAAAGAAGGCTTTGCCCAGCGCGTTGCCGAAGGCGTCAATACATTAAGCGCAACCGTGAGTCAATCACTTGATGAAATCGCAACCTTTCTAGAGCTACTGGCCGCAGGAACCCTCAGCGCACGTATCGTTGGGGATTTTCAAGGTAAATTCGGTCAAATCAAGGATGATGCCAACCACACTGCTGGACAATTAACCGACGTGGTGGGGCGCATCATGGCCGCTGCTCATGACATCGGAACGGCTTCGGCGGAGATTTCGGCGGGGTCGGGAGATTTGGCCGAGCGCACCGAACAGCAGGCGTCCAGCTTGGAACAAACGGCAGCAGCCATGGAGCAATTGGCTGGCACGGTTCGCTCCAATGCCGAGAACGCCATCCACGCCCGCGAGGTGGCCATCACCGCCCAAACGGCGGCCCAGAATGGCGGCACGGTTGCCGAAGCTGCCGTCGAAGCCATGCGGCGAATCGAGACTTCATCCCGACGAATCATCGACATCATCTCGGTTATCGATGAAATTGCCTTCCAGACCAATCTATTGGCCTTAAATGCAGCGATTGAGGCGGCTCGAGCCGGTGATGCCGGCAAAGGATTTGCGGTGGTGGCGCAGGAAGTCCGCTTGCTGGCTCGCCGTTCTGCCGAAGCCAGCAAGGAAATCAAAGGGTTAATCCTCCAGAGCGACGATCATGTGCGCGATGGGGTGACTTTGGTTCGTGAAGCCGGAGAAGCCTTGACCGGGATTGTCAACGGAGTGCGCGACGTGGCTGCCTTGATCACCGACATCGCCGGTGCCAGTCGCGAACAGACCATCGCTCTGGACGAAATTAATAAGATGGTGGCGCAAATGGACGAAGTGACTCAGAAAAACGCGGCCTTGGTCGAACAAACCACAGCGGCAGCAGGCGAGCTAGACAACCAGGCTGCAGGATTGCGGACCTTGATGACGGCGTTTAAGCTTGATCAACATTATTAAACCACACCATGTAAAGAACCAATTGGCAGCGGTTCTCAATGCGACTGAGTCGTGATCGCAGAAGGGCTCTGGTTGGCGGGGTGCTGGGGTGCGACAAAGCGACTCTGGCAGGATAGGGGTGTGGCTGACGGGAGATAGATCTGATTCTTAATG
>Ga0302269_1000004_pt1 | contig 121819 bp, 93 predicted proteins | sample III_Bog_E2_2_FD_194560 | JGI IMG/M metagenome (GOLD analysis project Ga0302269, IMG submission 194560) | Peat permafrost microbial communities from Stordalen Mire near Abisko, Sweden - III_Bog_E2_2 | ecosystem: Environmental > Terrestrial > Soil > Wetlands > Peat | place: Sweden: Abisko...
TTGTCAGACGGCAGGCCTTCATCGACTCCCACTCATCGAGCAAAAAACGCTCCGACCCAGAGGGTACCCCGATGGGGCACAGTTTCATCCATCGCGGGTCGGCGAAGGCGGTGGGCGACTGTTACAACGCCTGTCCAAAATGAGCTTTTACGGACCCTGAAGCCTGGGGGCCTGATCCAGAGCTTTAACCCTTATATCCGTACGTGTGGAGTTTTGACATCTATCTTTCGTGATCGATCCGTCTGTGAGCGGATAGAAAGGCTTTTTCCCAATGAGTTCCCAAACCATGAACAGCTTTGACAGCCGGGGTACTCTTGCTTCCGGCGACAAGTCCTATACCATCTACCGGCTTCCGGCGCTGGCGGCCAAGGGATTCAACCTGAGCCGGCTGCCCTTCAGTTTGAAGATTCTGCTGGAAAACCTGCTGCGCCGCGAGGATGGCGTGAACGTGACCGCCGGGGACATCTGCTTTCTGGCTACGTGGAACGCGAAGGCCGAGCCGAGTCGCGAGATTGCTTACATGCCGGCGCGGGTGCTGATGCAGGACTTTACCGGGGTGCCCGCGGTGGTGGACCTGGGCGCGATGCGCGACGCGATCAAGACGCTGGGCGGCGATCCGAACCGCGTCAATCCCCTGATCCCGGCGGAGCTGGTCATCGACCACTCTGTCCAGGTGGACGAGTTTGGCGCCGGGGGGGCGCTTGCCGCGAATACCCTGTTGGAGTTTCAGAGGAACCGCGAGCGGTATGCGTTTTTGAAGTGGGGACAGACGGCGTTCCGGAACTTCTCGGCCGTCCCGCCGGGGATGGGCATCTGCCACCAGGTGAATCTCGAATACCTGGCGCGCGTGGTGTTCACGACGGAGATTGATGGTGCGACGGTTGCGTACCCTGACACGGTGGTGGGCACCGATTCGCATACCACGATGATTAATGGGCTGGGCGTGCTGGGGTGGGGCGTGGGCGGCATTGAGGCCGAGGCGGCGATGCTGGGGCAGGCCGTGAGCATGTTAGTCCCGCAGGTTGTGGGGTTCCGGCTGACGGGAAAGTTGAAGGAAGGCACGACGGCTACCGACCTGGTGCTGACGATTACGCAGGCGCTGCGGAAGCTGGGAGTGGTGGGCAAGTTTGTGGAGTTCTACGGGCCGGGAATTGCGGAGCTACCGCTGGCCGATCGCGCAACCATCAGCAACATGGCGCCCGAGTACGGCGCGACCTGCGGCATCTTCCCGGTGGATGCGGAGACGCTGCGCTACCTGCGGCTCACCGGTCGCGGCGAAGATCAAATCGCGCTCGTCGAGGCCTACTACAAGGAGCAGGGGCTGTTCCATACTGCGGATTCCCCTGAAGCCGAGTACACGCAGACGCTGGAGCTCGATCTGGCCACCGTGGAGCCGAGCGTGGCGGGGCCAAAGCGGCCGCAGGATCGCGTGCTGCTGAAGGATGCGGCCGCTAGCTTTGAACAGCAATTGCCTGGGCTGCTTTCGCCGACGGCCAAGCCGCTGGGCACGCGGACCGCGGCAGCCTGGAAGCGCGAATCGGTCACGGACACCGGCCTCGCCGAGAAAGTTCCGGTGCATCTGACCACCACGGTGAAGGAACGGTTCGGGGTTGATCCGGACACGTATCTCGATCACGGGTCGGTGGTGATTGCGGCAATTACAAGCTGCACGAATACTTCGAATCCTTCGGTGATGGTGGCGGCGGGGATTTTGGCCAAGAAGGCTGTCGAAAAGGGCCTCACTGTGCCGCCGTGGGTGAAGACTTCGCTGGCGCCGGGCTCGCGCGTGGTGACGGACTATTACACGAAGGCTGGGTTGCTGCCGTATCTCGAAAAGCTGCGCTTCAACGTGGTGGGGTATGGCTGCACCACTTGCATCGGCAACTCGGGGCCGCTGCCGACGGATGTTTCAAAGTCGATCGACGAGCACGGACTGGTTGCGGTGAGCGTGCTGAGCGGCAATCGCAACTTCGAGGGGCGCGTGAATGTGGACGTGCGTGCCAATTATTTGATGTCGCCGCCGCTGGTGGTCGCCTACGCGCTTGCAGGCAAGATCGGGCATAACTTCGACGCCGATCCGCTGGGCACGGACGAGGCTGGGCAGCCGGTGTTCCTCAAGGACATTTGGCCGACGCAGGCTGAGGTGGCCGCGGCGATCGAGAAGGGGTTGTCGAGCGAGAGCTTCCGCAAGGAGTACGCGACCGTTTCCGATGGCGACGCGAACTGGCAGGGGCTGAAGTTCCCGACAGGCGACGTTTACCAGTGGGAGCCGGATTCGACCTACATTCGCAAGGCGCCGTATTTTGACGGCATTACCAAGACGCCTGCGCCGGTGAAGGACATTGTGGGCGCGCGGGTGCTGGCAGTCTTGGGCGACTCGGTGACGACGGACCACATTTCTCCGGCGGGCAACATCAAGGCCAATGGGCCGGCGGGGAAGTATCTTGCTGAGCATGGAGTGAAGCCGGCGGACTTCAACAGCTACGGTTCGCGGCGCGGCAATCACGAAGTCATGGTCCGCGGAACGTTTGCCAACGTGCGGCTGCGCAACAAGCTTGCGCCGGGCACGGAAGGCGGCGTGACGCGGCTGCTTCCCGAGGGCGAGGGCATGTCGATCTTTGACGCCAGCGTGAAATATGCGGAGCGCGGCGTGCCGCTGGTGATTCTGGCGGGGAAGGAATATGGGTCGGGGTCGTCGCGCGATTGGGCGGCCAAGGGGCCGAACCTGCTCGGCGTGCGCGCGGTGATCGCGGAGAGCTTTGAGCGGATTCACCGCAGCAACCTCGTAGGCATGGGGATTCTGCCGCTGCAGTTTGCGGAGGGGCAGAATGTGGAGTCGCTGGGGCTGACGGGCGAGGAGGTTTTCTCGTTCGCTGGCCTGACCAACCTGCTGGCGGAGAAATTCGCCAGCGGCCGCACCTTGAATGTAGAAGCCAAATCCGCCGACGGCACTACCAGGAAGATCGAAACGAAGGTACGGATTGATACGCCGCAGGAGATTGAGTACTTCGAGCACGGCGGGATTTTGCAGTACGTGCTGAGGCAGTTGGCGGCGAAGTAACCACGTTAAGAGGGGATGTTTGGGAATCCCAGGTCTCAAAGTCGAGACCTGGGGCACCCGACGGAAGGAGGTGCTCAGATGGCAGGTCGCTGGGGCTTCATCGGTGCCTTGACGGCGTTCGTTATGTATCTTCCCTTCCTCTATTTCAAAAACTTCGATTTCGAATCACTTTTCTATCTTCTTTGTCTTCTCCTCGGTACGGTTGTGCTGGCAGTCGCAATCATTGCCCGACGGCTTGCAATCAAGCGTTGGACGAATTGGCGCCTTTTTGTGACTGTTGCCGCCTTCTTGGCCGTTTCGGTTTCTATGTTTTTGTCGACGGAGTACCTCCGCCCGTGGGCTCGTTGGGTCATTGCGTCGGGAAAGTACAAGAATCTCGTGTTGCAGCAAAAGCCAGATCGTGGATCGGGCCTCCGTCACCTGGAATGGGATGGATGGGGTTGGGCCGGCATGGATACCTCTGTACAACTGGTCTACGACCCTACTGACTCACTCGGTCGCGAGCTGAAACAGAATCCCAATGGGCGTTTTGCGGAGGTCGCGTTGAAAACGGCCAAGGTACAGCGTCTTGGCAAGAACTGGTATTCCTTGACTCTGTATACCAACGAACCTTGGGATTCGGACGACTGAAGCGATCAGCTTGGAATTCAATTCTGACCCACGGGTTTGCAGTTCCGTCTATACTCTTTGCATGCGGAATGAGTTCACAGCGATTATTGAACGCGACGGCGAATGGTTCGTTGGCTGGTCGCCGGAGATTCCGGGCGCCAACGGACAGGGCCGGAGCGTTGAAGAGTGCCGCGAAAATCTGGGCGCTGCTATTCAACTGATATTGGAGGACCGCCGCGAGGATGGGCTCCGCGGGGTTCCTGATGAAGCTCTTCGCGAGACGGTCACGCTTCAGTGAAGCGGGAGTCTCTGTTGCGTCCCCTTCGGTTCCATGGGTGTTACCTGAAACGCGAAGGTGGCTCACACTCCTTGTGGTGCAATCCTAAGACAGGCCAGATGGAAGCGGTTCCCCGCCATACCGAGGTGGCTGATCTTCTGGCAAGGAAGATCTGCAGGGGATTGTCGATTCCCGAAATTGGTCGGTAGGGCAACGTTTATGTCGCAGGCAAAGGGAATCGATGCGCATGGGTCCAGGCCGCACCTCTGTACGAAAGGCTTTGGGAGCAATCGCACTGCTTCTGGTCTTTGCTGCTTCGTCCCGCTTGTCCATTACTCAACCGGCGACGGGTGGCGCGCAGGTTGGACTGGCGCCTACGCCGCCGATGGGCTGGGCGAGCTGGAATCACTTTTTTTGCGACTACGATGACCAGACCATCCGCGATCAGGGCGACGCGCTGGTCTCGACCGGCATGCGCGATCTGGGCTATCGTTACGTGCTGATTCAGGAATGCATCGCGCCGACGCGCGCTGCCGATGGAGCACTCATCGTGGATGCGGCGCGCTTTCCGCATGGGATGAAGGACCTGGTCGATTACCTTCATGCGCGCGGACTGAAGGCCGGAATCTACACGGACATCGGCGCGCATACGTGCTTCCCCAATCCACTTTACGAGGGCAGCTATCAGCACGAGGAGCAGGACGCGCGCACCTTTGCGGCGTGGGGGATGGACCTGGTGGAGATGGATTTCTGCAATCATCCCGAAGGCGTGACGGGGCGCGCAATTTATGAGCGGATGGCCGCTGCCATTGGGGCGACCGGCCGGCCCATGCTGTTCTACCTCTGCTCCTGGGGCAGCGAGGAGCCGTGGACGTGGGCGCAAGGCAAGGCGCAGTTGTGGCGCACCACCGGGGACATCAGCATGGTGAAGAATCGCGCGGAGTGGAAAGATGTGCTGCGGAATTTCGAGTTGAACGCCGCGCATTCGGTGTTCAGCGCTCCCAACAGTTGGAACGATCCCGACATGCTGGAAGTCGGCAACCAGGGGCTCACACTGACCGAAGCGGAGTCGCAGTTTTCCATGTGGGCGATCTCAGCAGCGCCGCTGCTGGCCGGCAACGACCTGACGGCCATGAGCGATTCGGTGCGCGGCATCTATACCAACCAGGAAGCGATCGCGGTCGATCAGGATACCCTCGGAGCCGGTCCGGTGAAGATCGCTGGATCGGATGATGTGGTGGAAGTTTGGACGAAGGCTCTCGGGTCGATTGGCAGCGGTCAAAGCGCGGTGCTGCTGCTGAACGTTTCTGACGCGCCTCAAATTGCGAAGGTGCAATGGAGCGACCTGGGGCTCAGCGGCAAAGCCGCCGTGCGCGATCTGCGGGCGCACCGCGAGCTCGGCGAATTTCGCGATGGCTATCAGGCCGATATCCCGGCACATGGGTCGATACTGCTGAAAGTGAGCGGTGAATTTTCCTGGAAGAAAGGCGCAACCTACGAAGCCGAGGGTCCGGGGAATCTCCGCGAAGGGAACGCGTCGCTGCTGGCTTGCGCAGAATGCAGCCAGGGCTATGCGGTGTCGCTGCGCGGCGGTGCGCCGGGGTTGAAAGGCGGTTCCATCACCCTGACCAACGTTGCCGTGCCGCGATCCGATGGCTACGTGCTGAGCATTTTCTCCGCGGGCGCTCACGCCGGCACACAGGTGGAGGTACGCGTGAACAATGACCCGCCATCGACCGTTCACTTGAAGGCTGGCGGTCAAGGGGCTACCCGGATTCCCGTCGCGCTCAAGCAGGGCAGCAACTCCATCGCTTTCCGTCTGGCTGGAGAGGGCAGTGTGGATCTTGACCGATTCGTCTTGAGCCGGTAACGGAAAGTCCTTCTGCACGGGTTGAAGTTGACGCTGACGGAACCAATAAGAGGCTGCTGACAAAGGCCGCGTCCGAGTGAAATCCGACAGGATACTGCATGGGGCTAAAGCCCCATCTCTCTCATATCAAAGCAACTTGCGGCACGACTGAAGTCGTGCCCTGACAAGAAACAGAATGGAAGGTGGAAAAACCCGATGGCCGATGGTGGGCCTTTGCGGTCTCCCACCCATCGAGCAAAAAACGCTCGATGGATGGGGCACAGTCTCATTCCCCGTGGGTCGGCTTCGCCGGTGGAGGACTGAAACAAAGCGCGTCCCATGGCGAAATGCTGAAGCGGGATGTGAATTGCGCCTTGGTTGGAACGCGGCCCAGGCTTGATACAAGGCGTGACCTATGTCGGATGTTGGAACTGCAAAAAGCGCCACTCCGGAATGCGGAGTGGCGCTTTTGTTTGCGGAACGCGGATTACTTGCGGCGGGCGGCGGCTCTTGGGGTGGGAGAGATACGCTTTGGCTTGGCTGCGGGTGGTTCGGGCGCCGGCGCCGGCAGCACTTCCTCTTCGCGGGGGGCAAAGAACTTTGCGCCTTCCGTGTGCTCGCCAATCACGTGCAGGCGGAGGAAGTTTGTGGAACCGGACTTGGTGCGGGTGCCGGCGACGATGGCGATGACCTCGCGCTGGCGGACGAAGCCATTCTGCTCGAGCAGGTTCTCGGCCACATCGACCAGCGCCTCGGTGGTGTTGACCTTGGGGCAGCGGATGGGGGTTGTACCCCAGAGCAGGTTGAGGCGATTGATGGTGATATCGACCGGGCTGAGGGCGTAGATGGGCGCCGAGGGATGATACTTGGAGAGCTGGCGGGCAGTTGATCCCGACTCAGTGAAGAGCGCGATGCCGCGCAGGTCAAGGTCGTCGGCGGCGTGGGCCGTGGCTTCGCAGATGGTCTCGGCGATGGAGAGATGGCTGGTACGCTCGCGGGGCTCGTAGTGCGTGTCGAGCTTGATGCTGAGCTCGGCTTCGGTGACGATGCGCGACATCATGGCGACGGACTCGACCGGGTATTTGCCCACGGCCGACTCGCCGGAGAGCATCACGGCGTCGGTGCCGTCGTAGATGGCGTTGGCCACGTCAGAGACTTCGGCGCGGGTGGGGCGCGGGTTCTCGATCATCGATTCCAGCATTTGCGTCGCAGTGATGACCGGCTTGCGGTACTCCGAGGCGCGGCGGATGATGTGCTTCTGGATGGCGGGGACTTTCTCGGGCGGCAGTTCGACGCCGAGGTCTCCGCGGGCCACCATGATGGCGTCGGCGGCCTGCAGAATGCCGTCGAGCTGCTCAATGGCCTGGGGCTTTTCGAGCTTGGCAATGATCCAGGTTTCGCCGCCGTAGGCTGAGACGCGATTGCGGACCAGGCGCACGTCTTCCGCGGTGCGGACGAAGGAGACGGCGATGGCGTCAACGCCGTTCTTGAGCGCGAACTCGAGGTCTTCGGTGTCTTTCTCGGTGAGCGAAGGCACGCGCACCGGAATGCCGGGCAGGTTGATGCCCTTGTTTTCACCGAGCATTCCGCCATTAATGATTTCGCAGATGACGTCGCCGCCGTCCACCTCGTGAACCCGCAACTCGATGAGGCCGTCGGAGAGCAGAATCCTCGAGCCCTGCTCTACGTTTTCAGCCAGGGTCTTGAAGGTGGTGCCGACGATGGAGGCGGTGCCCTGGATGTCGCGCGGGGTGATGGTGAGCCGCTGGCCGGCCTTGAGGAGAACCGGCTGGTGGTCCTTGAGCTTGCTGGTGCGGATCTTGGGTCCTTGCAGATCGCCGAGGATACAGAGCGGCTTGCGCTCCTCGCGGCTGACCTTGCGGATCATCTGGATCAGGGCCAGCTTCTCCTCGTGGGTTCCATGAGAGAAGTTCAGGCGGACAACATCGACGCCTGCGCGGACCAGGTCGCGGAAAACCGGCTCGGTGTTGGAGGCCGGCCCGAGAGTGGCGACGATCTTTGCGCGGCGTGGGGAACCGGAATCGGTCAGGCTTTGTTCTGAAAACGGCATGAGAATGCTCCAAATGGGTTGCAGTTAGGGAAGAGGGTTGAATGGAAGACGGCCCGCTTCATTGTACATCGAGGGCGGGTTCCCAGCCCACGGACGAGAATGTATCAAACGATTGCACAGGGGCGATTGCACAGGGGCTGCATGCTCAAAGTTTTTCCACCCTTACGCCCCCTTCAATTGCGTGGACCAACAGCGCACGGATGCTTGTTTTATCGACTGTTTTCCGCCGCGTGTGAACTTCATTTTCTTCCGATTGATTCACAGCAGGAAGACGCTGGCCATTTTTCGCGGTGGATTGGGGCGAAACCCGGCAATACCATCATGCAGCGCGCGCAGTGCGATGGTCGGTGAGAACGGTCACTGACGTGACGATTGCGTTTCGGCTTGAGCAGCCGAGGCAAATTGGACCCCGCGGCGGCGATAGAGTGCGCCGTTCATCTCCGCGCCAATGAGTACGCTGAATGTAGTGATGTAAAGCCAGACGAGGGTGGCGATGCCGGCGCCGAAGGAGCCGTAGAACATGGAGTAGTCGGCGATGCGCGTGACGTACCAGCCGAAGGCCAGGGTAGTCGGGAACCAGATCAGGGTTGCGGCCACGGCGCCGGGGATCACCCGCAGCCAGCGTTCCGTGCGCCTGGTTCCAAAGTGATAGACAGCCGTGAGAACCGTGGCGCTGGTGAGCAGCGCGATGGACCAGCGCACAATTCGCCAGAAGAAAAGAACCATGTGGCGCAGTTCGTGGTCCGAATTCTCAATCATCCAGGCTTCAATCTGGTGGCCGAAGACGACCAGCAGGGTGGCGAGCGCCAGTGGAACCAGGGCGATGGGAACCAGCATGAGGGCGCGCAAGCGGCATCCCCAGAAGCTCCACCCGTCGCGCCGGATGCGGTAGGCGCGGCGAAAGCCTTCCATGAGCGAGAGCATCATGCCCAGGCCGGCAAAGACGCTGAGGCTGGCTGCGGACCAAATGACCTGGCTGGAGTGAATGCGGCGGGAGAGCATGTAGGACTGGAGCACGCTCATGGTGTCGCCGGGCAGAAACTGCTGGGAGATGCCGCGGATTTCGTTCACCAGCGTGGTTCCCTGGGGCAGCTCGGCAAGAACGGTGGTGAGCACCAGCAGGGCGGGAAAGAGCATGAGCATCCCGGAATAGGCAGCCGCCTTCGCCGTGTTGAGCACGTCGTGGTCAAGGGCCTGGCCGATTGCATCCCGAAGTGCGAGGAGGAATTTGCTCATGCGCGTCACTGGCTAGAGTAGAGCATTTCGGTCGATTGCGGCGATACGAGTTTTGCAACGGAGAGGAAGGCGGGAATTGCTCATTGATCCTCCGGACGGATTGGCGTCAGGCGATAGCCATGATCGGGATCGTTTTGTACAACTGGGCAGCGGCGGAGGGTATCGAGGATCCGGAATCGGTATCGGCGCTTCGTATCTGTGCTTAGTATGGAGGAGCCGGCACTCTTGTACATGCGAGGCGGCAAGGATAGTCACAGGGAGACACTGAGATGCCAGAGCGGCCAGACAAGCGTGCGGATGTTCCACTCGGCGACCGGAAACCTACGAGCCATGAACGGACGGCTGGTCAACTATGGGATGCGTCGTACCGGGCTGGGCCGGCGCCATGGGATATCGGGCGACCGCAGCAGGCAGTGGTGCGTTTGGCATCGAAAGGCGGGCTTGCGGGCCCGGTGCTTGATGCGGGCTGCGGGACGGGGGAGAACGCTCTTTGCGTTGCTTCGCTCGGATTGCAGGTACTGGGCATCGACGTGGCGGAAACGGCTCTGGAAATGGCCCGTGAGAAAGCCAGCAGCCGGGGGATCAAGGCCGATTTTGCGGCGGCTGACGCGTTTCAACTGGAGCGTCTGGGGCGGCGATTTGAAACGGTACTGGATTGCGGACTGTTTCACACGTTCAATGCCGAGGAGCGGCCGGGATACGTGGCGAGCGTGGCGGCCGTGACTGAGCAGGGTGGGACGTTGTACGTGTTGTGCTTCAGCGATGTAGGGCTTGAGGGTGGGCCGCATCCTGTGAGTGAAGACGAGTTGAGAGGGGTGTTCACGGCAAGCAGGGGCTGGAAGATCGCTGCTATTGAGCCGGACCGGATCGAGACAAGATTTCATGACAACGGTGCGCCGGCCTGGTTCGCGACGATTCAACGGCTCTAGAGTTACACCTTCCGCAGAAGCGTAATGTGGGTTCGATGGCCGCCACGCAACGTGACGCCGGAAGGATTACGGCTTGCGGACGAACCGTTTATGATTGCCGAGCGATGAATATTTTCTCGAACGGCTCTTCAAGGAAATCGATCTGTCTTCTGCTGCTGACGGGCTGCGCCTGGATGTCAGTAGCGTCTCAGGGCAAGCCTGTTCCGAACCCACAACTGGCGTCAAAGGAGCTGAATGCGCGAGTTGAGGCGTTGCTGAAGAAGATGACGCTGGATGAAAAGATCGGGCAGCTGGTTCAGTATTCGGGAGGTTGGGCGAGCGGGCCGAACGCCTCCAAACTGAAGTACGACGAACTGGCAGCCAAGGGCGAGATCGGCTCGTTACTCAACGTGGTGGGTGCGCAGGAAACCAACCACTTTCAGCACATTGCGGTGGAAAAGTCGCGGCTGCGCATTCCCATTCTGTTTGGGGAAGACGTGATTCACGGGCACCGGACCACGTTTCCGGTTCCACTGGCGGTTGCGGCAAGCTGGGATGCCGCAGCGGCGGAGACGGTGGCGCGCCATGGAGCCGTGGAAGCCCGCGCGGACGGGATTCCCTGGGTGTTTTCGCCGATGGTGGACATTGCCCGCGACCCGCGCTGGGGGCGGATTATCGAGTCAAACGGCGAGGATGCTTACCTCAGCTCGGCGATGGCGCGGGCGTGGGTGAAGGGCTACCAGCAGGACGATCTTTCCAAGCCGGATTCGGTGGCCGTGAGCGTGAAGCACTTTGCGGCGTATGGAGCGGCCATTGCGGGGCGGGATTACAACGCGGCGGACATGAGCGAGATTACGCTGCGCCAGGTGTACCTGGAGCCGTACCACGCCGCAGTGGAGGCGGGAGCAGCTACGGTGATGAGTTCCTTCAACTCGATCAATGGAGTGCCCGCATCCGCCAATCCCTTTACGCTGACGCAGATTCTGCGCAAGGAGTGGGGCTTTGACGGCTTTGTGGTCTCGGACTGGGGTGCGGTTTCAGAGCTGATGAACCACTCCATCGGCGATGGGCCGACGGTGGCGCGAAAGGCGCTCGAAGCCGGCGTGGATATGGACATGGAGGGCAACCTGTTTGGAACCACCATCGCGGCGCAGGTGCGGGCGGGCAAGATTCCGGAGAGCGTGGTGGACGAGGCGGCGCGGCGGGTGTTGCGGGTGAAATTCGCGCTGGGCCTGTTTGATCATCCCTATACCGCGGAGGGGCCGGCCTACGACGCGACGCCTGAACGGCGGGAGGCGGCGCGCAAGGTGGCGGAAGAAACCTTTGTGCTGTTGAAGAACGATGCTGTCGAGGGCATCGGAACGCTGCTGCCGCTGACGGCGAAGGCGAAGAAGGTGGCGCTGATTGGTCCGCTGGCGGATAACCCGCGCGAAATGCTGGGTGCGTGGGCGGTGACGGGCGATCCAAAGTACGTGGTTACGTTGCGCACGGCGCTTCAAGAGAGACTGGGCGGCCGGCTGCTTTATGCCGAGGGCTGCGGACTGCTGAGCGGCGAGGATGGGAACGTTCTGAAGCGGATGAGATTTACCGGGCCGGCGGCGGCCGACGATCATGCGCCGCCGCCCGACGACGCCAGGACCATTGCCGAGGCGGTAGAGACGGCGAAGCAGGCGGATGTGGTAATTCTGGCGCTGGGCGAGAGCGCGGACTGGATGGAGGGCGAGGCTTCAAGCCGGGCCCACCTTGGGTTCACGGGCGCACAGGAGAAGCTGCTGGAGGCCGTTGTGGCTACCGGCAAGCCGGTGATCCTGGTGGTTCTGGCGGGGCGTCCGCTGGAGCTGAAATGGGCTGCGGGGCATGTGCCGGCGATCCTGGAGGGCTGGAGTCCGGGAGTTGAGGCGGGCCACGCGCTGGCCAATGTGCTGCTCGGCGACGTGAATCCGTCGGGCAAGCTGCCGTCCAGTTTTCCGCGGGCGGTGGGTCAGGAACCGCTTTATTATGCGCAGCTTCCCACTGGGCGGCCGGCACGCGGAGACTTGAGTCACCTGCCGACGAATGCGCAGGAAAAGTTTGTATCGCGGTATATGGACGAGGACAACTCGGCGCTGTTTCCGTTTGGGTGGGGGCTGAGCTATACGCGGTTCAGCTACGCGCAGCCGACGATTACGGGAGCGGCGGTTGCGGTGAAGCAGGTTCTGGCAACGCGGGACGCGCCGGTGGCGACGGTGGGCGTGGACGTAAAAAACACGGGAAGCGTGGCCGGGACCGAAGTGGTTCAGCTCTACATACGGAACACGGCCGCGAGCGTGGAGCAGCCGGGGCGGGAGCTGAAAGGCTTTGCGCGGGTGACGCTTGCTCCGGGCGAAACAAAACACGTGGAGTTCCCTCTGGGCTTCAACGAGTTGAGCTTTTATAACGCCGCGATGGAGCGGACCGTGGAACCGACGACTTACAGGATCTGGGTGGGCGGGAGTTCGCTGGCGAAGGCGGAGACGGCGCTGGTGGTGGAGTGAAAAAGCAGGGATTAGGGATTAGGGAACAGGGACCGAGGGAATAGGGAATAGGGACTAGGGAATAGAAGAACACGGCTACTGCTGAATGTAGTGGCGCTGCGCGGTTACTTAATGATCGAAAAGGCCGGGCTGTGGGGCTGCATTTTGAGCGAGTGAGGTTTGTTTTGCTCGAATGTGGGCGGATGTATTTATGAAAAACATCCTGTTATAGGCGGACGAAAAGTATTGAAAACGATGCGATTTTGATCGATCTAGGGCCTGTTGCCGGCTGTCTTAGGGCTGTTTTTTTGAGGTCGCGTTTTCCCGGCGCAAGCAAATATTCTGGCGAATCAGTCAAAGTTCGAATCGTGAGTTGACAAGAATTCTGTTCGCTCGTATTGTTCCCATAAGACATTTATGGGAACGATGACGGATTCGGGCGAATTGATTCAAGGGACGCTGGAGATGCTGATCCTCAAGGCTCTCCTGCGCGGGGCACTGCACGGCTACAGCGTGGCGGAGTGGATTCAGCAGACATCGCAGCAGATGCTGAAGGTGGAAGAGGGCGCGCTCTATCCGGCATTGCACCGGATGGAGTTGCGCGGGCTGCTGAAGTCAAAATGGGGCATCTCGGACAACAATCGGCGGGCGAAGTTTTATGAGCTGACGGCGGAGGGGCGCAAGCGGCTGGATGCGGAATCGCAGCGCTGGGCAAGGCTTTCGTCGGCGGTGGCGTTTGTGATGCAGGCGAGTTAGGAGATGGAGAGAAGAAGCAGATCCTTCGACTCACCACCCCCGAGCTGAAGTACGCTCGGGGCCCCTTTCGCTCAGGATGACGATCAGTCTTTGAGGGGCGCAAAAGAGGTAATGCATGGCACAGAATCTGCATGAGTTTCTGCTTCGATTGAAGGCGCTGTTTCAGAAGCGGCGCATGGAACGCGAGATGGCCGATGAGCTTGCGTTTCACCAGGCTATGCTGCAGGACAAGTTGTTGAGACAGGGGGTTGCAATGGCGGATGTGAGCGCGGCAACGCGACGGAGTTTTGGCAGCGCGAGCAGGTGGCAGGAGCGGCTGCGCGAATTGTGGCAGTTCAGAGGCCTTGAGAATTTTAGCCGCGACGTGAGTTATGGCGCGCGCGTGCTGCGCAGATCGCCGGGGTTTACGGCGGTGGCGATTCTTACGCTGGCGTTGGGCGTGGGCGCGAATACGACTGTTTTCTCCATCATCAATGGGCTGCTGCTGCGGCCGCTGGCTGTGCCGGCGAGCGACCGGCTGGCGGTGCTTGGAATCAGCCAGGGAAATCCTCGGATCAACTACACCTTTTCAGAGCCGCTGTTTCGGAGCGTGGAAAGCAGGCACGGCGTGTTTGAGCAGGTGTTTGCGTTCGATCACGCGGATCTGCAGGTGAAGGGCAGCGGCGGAAACGAAAACGTGCCCGGTCAAATTGTGAGCGGCGAGTTCTTTCCCGCACTGGAGACAGCGCCACTGCTGGGGCGCACGCTTACGCCGCAGGATGATCGCAAGGGCGGCGATCCGGCGGGGTATGGTGTAGTGATCAGCGAGGGCTTCTGGCAGCGCTGGTTTAACCGCACGCCGGATGTGATTGGGCAGAAGCTCACCATCAACAATGTGCCGTTCACCGTGGTAGGGGTCATGCCTAAGCGGTTTATTGGAGCCGATCCGCTGGAGCGGCCGGAGCTGTTTGTTTCCATGTCGACCGAGCCGGCGCTGAATGGCGAGCGCAACATGACGGCAGACGGCTTCCATTCGTGGTGGCTGAATGTAATGGGGTGTCTGAAGCCGCAAGCAACGCTGTTGCAGGCGGATGCGCAGGTTGCGGCAGAGAGTGGGGCGGTGCTGCATGAAGCCGTCCCCGATGCGGGATGGATTGCGAGCAAGGAAAAGCAGCATTTTCATTTCATCGCTGAAAACGGATCGGGTGGATTCACGTATCTGCGTTTGATATTCCGCAAGCCGCTGACGGTGGTGTTTGCGATGTGCGGAGGGATTCTGCTGCTGGCTTGCATGAACCTGGCGAGCCTGCTGATGGCGCGCGGCGCGGCGCGGCAGCGGGAGCTTGCCACGCGGCTGGCGATGGGCGCGACGCGGCGCAGGCTGGTGCAGCAACTGCTGGTGGAGAGCCTGTTGATTGCCGTGATGGGTACCGCTGCGGGGCTGGCGGTTTCACCGCTGGTGGGCAAATCGCTTTCGGTGATGCTGCTGGGCGGCGAGATGGACATGCAGATCGATACTTCGCTCGACATCCGGGTGTTTGCGTTTGCGGCGCTTGCCTCAATCGTGGCCACATTGCTGGCTGGCCTGGTGCCGGCGCTGCAGGCCACGTCAGGCAGCTTGAATGAACACATCAAGAATGGGCAGCACACCACGCAGGCGCATGAGCGGCAGCGGATTCTGCCCAAGATCATGATGGCCGGCGAAGTGGGACTGGCCCTGATGCTGGTGGTTGGCGCGGGGCTGCTGGCATCGAGCCTGGTGCGGTTGTACCGCTCGGGTGCGGGATTTGATCCGCGCGGAGTAGAGAATATCTCATTCAGCATGGATCAGCAGCCTCTGAAGGGCGACGCTCTGATGCAGTTCTACCAGCAGCTTGGCGATGGACTGAGCCATCAGCCCGGCGTGACGAGCGTGAGTTTCGCGCGCATTGTGCCATTGACGCATCGTGTGTGGGACCAAAACTATTCGGGTGCGGGGGGGAAAGAACAAGACCTCAACAGGAATGACGTTGGGCCGGATTACTTCAAGACCATGCGCATTCCTCTGCTTGATGGGCGCGAGTTCACATGGAGCGATACGAAGGCGTCGGGATTGAAGATGATTCTGAACAAAGCGGCGGCGCAACTCCTGTTTCCCGATCGCAGCGCGCTGGGACAAATGGTCTTGAACAAGGACGACAAGACGACGCTGCAGTACGAGGTGGTTGGCGTCGTGGGCGATGCGAAGTACGAAGAATTGCGCGAGATTGCGCCGCCGACCGCTTACTCTCCGATGGCACAGGACATTGGCGACCGCTCGCGTTCGTATAACGCGGTGGTTCGCGTGGATGGGCCGGCTGGCCCGTTGGCGAATGCGGCGCGCGCCTTGGGAACGAAGCTCGACCCTGGGATTCCGGCGCCTGTGATGACGTCAATGGAGCGCGTGATTGACGATTCGCTGAGCGCGGAGCGCACCATGGCGCTGCTGGCCGTGTTCTTTGCGGTGTGCGCGCTGGTAGTCACGGCGGTAGGGCTTTACGGGACACTGGCGTATGCAACGGCGCGGCGCACCAGCGAGATTGGGATTCGCATGGCGCTCGGCGCGCAGAGAAGCCAGGTGGTGGCGATGGTGTTCTTCCAGAATGCCACGGTGGCGGCGACGGGAACGGCGATGGGCGTGGTGGCCGCACTGCTTGCGTCGCGCGCGCTGGCCAGCTTTCTGTATGGAACGTCCACGCACGATCCGTGGGTGTTTGCGGGTTCAATCTTTGCGCTGGCGATGATTGCCAGCGCGGCCTCGCTGTTGCCGGCGCTCCGGTCGGCGCGGATCGATCCGATGACCGCCATCCGCTGCGAGTGACCACCTGCGGTGGGGCAGACGCTCGCGGGAGGCTCGCACCGTTGCATGGAACAGACGCTCGCGGGAGGCTCGCTCGCTCCTGGTTGTGGTTGCGGCAGAAAGAAGCCGCAAATTAGGCGTGTTTTCGTCGCGTCCCTCCAGGACGCGGATCGCTTTATGGCGGCTTTCCCAGGGCGGCGCTGCGCTTGCCCTGGGCTATTATCGTCTTGTCCCTTTGGGACGGGCGCTGCGCGTCGCTTTACCGAAAAGGAATCTTCAATTTTGTGACGGTAGATGGTGCATGAGGCTGTCGAAGCAGGCTGGAATCTGCGCGTCCCACTCGTTCCAATCGTGGCCGCCGGGTTTGGTGTGAAACTCGTAGGCGAAATGGCGGTCGTGGAGGCGGGAGGCGAAACGGCGGATGGGTTCGAGGAGCGGTTCGTGCTCTCCAGCGGTCATGTAGATGTAAGGAGTCGCAGCGGGGTTCGCCGATTGAACGAGAAGGAACGGGTCGCTGGCCTTGCGGGACTCGCTGCCGGCGGGACCAAATAGGCTACGGATTCTCCACCATTCACCGATGCGCTTGGGACTGAATTTCCGGTGAAGGATATCGATGGATGGGCTAAAGGCCGCAACGAAGACGAACAAATCGGGGCGGCTGAGCGCCAGTTTGATGGCCGCAAATCCACCCATGGAGATACCCACGATGGCGCGGTTGTCACGGCCTTTCGCGGCCGGGAATCGAGCTTCGACATCGGAGATTAGATCGTTTACCACATAATCTTCGTACTTGTCTTTCGGCTTTTCTGCGGCATTCGCGTAATAAGAGAAAGCGCCTTCGGGCATGACAAGAATGAGGCCTTGCGCGGCATCGTGACCAACATCGGAGTCATTCGACCAGTCGCGGAAGCCTCCGTTGCCGCCGTGGAGTAGATAAACGACGGGGAGTTTCTTGTTCGGAATAAGTTGAGCGGGAAGATAGACACGATAAGGCATGTCGCGATTGAGAGCGGCGGAGTGGAAGGTCACGTCGCGCATGGTGACGCCAGGAAACTGGCGCGGAGAGTCGGGATGGGTCTGCGGCGCGGGACCACAGCCGGCGAGGATGAAAGCGCCGATGGTGAAAATGAACCCAGCAGTGGCGAGTACAGGCAGCGTTCGGCGCGGAATGCCAATTATTTTCATCGAGAAAGCGATTCTATCTCGACTTCTAGGGTGTCTGGGCAGGTACACTGGCGTGACACAGAGACACAGGAGGGATAGCCCCATGCAAACGCGGATACAGGGTACGACTATGCCGGTGCTGGATGTGCAGCTTGACCCGAACGAGAGTGTATTTTCAGAGAGCGGCGAGCTCTCCTGGATGACCTCCTCCATCCAAATGACAACGCATACGCAGATGGGCGGCGGCGGCGGTCTTTTTGGCGTATTGAAACGGGTGGCGGGCGGCGGCAGCCTGTTCATGACTGAGTACCGGGCGTACCAGGTCCCCGGCGAGGTGAGCTTTGCGACCAAGGTGCCGGGACACATTGTGCCGGTGACGCTGGGCCAGGGCGCCGACTACATGGTGCACCGGCATGGGTTCCTGTGCGCGACGCCGCAGGTGACGATCGGTGTGGGCTTCCAGCAGTCGCTGGGTGCGGGCATTTTTGGCGGAGATGGATTTCTGCTGCAGAAGCTGAGCGGGCAGGGCACGGCGTGGCTGGAGCTGAGCGGCGAACTGATTATGAAGACGCTGGCGCCGGGCGAGGTGCTGCGCGTGCATCCGGGCCATGTGGGGGCGTTCCACTCGACGGTGGCGTTCCAGATCACGATGGTTCCCGGATTGAAGAACGCGATCTTCGGCGGGGATGGGCTGTTTCTGGCGGTGCTGCAAGGGCCGGGGACGGTGTGGCTGCAGACGCTGCCGATTTCGCGGCTGGCGCACCAAATCAGCGAGTATCTGCCGCATGGAGAGAGACGAGCGGTGGGGCCGGCGGTGGGCGGCGGGCTGCTGGGCGGGATTGTAGGATCGATCCTGAGCGGAGATCAGTAAGGACAGGGACTAGGGACTTAGGGAATAGGGAATAGGGCCGAAACGGATGCTGGGGGTGGGCGGAATCGATCCAGCGGGCGTTCGGCCTGTTTTCCATGTGTCAGAATCGAGGCATGGCAGACCTGCATCCTACTTGTTTCATGGGGAAGAACGCATGACCGGGGTTGCCGCCAATTCGCGCACGCTGCGCAGCGACATCGTGTTCACGTTTGGGCTGGCGCTGGCTTGCGCGGTGGCGTGGCTGGTGCGCGACGTGCTGATGCTGCTGTACGTGAGCGCGCTGTTTGCGGTGGTGCTGACGCCGGTGGTCGAAAAGGTCTCCAATGTGGAGGTACGGGGCTTTCGGCCGTTCAAGGGGTCGGCGATTCTGATTTTGCTGCTGGCAGCGGTTGGCGCCGTGGCCCTGTTCGGCTTTCTGGCGATTCCGCCGGTGGTGAGGGACATGCAGCAGTTCGGCGGGGAGATGCCGACGCGCCTTCCTGCGCTGATGGCCAAACTGAAGGCGATTCCTTTTGCAGACCATTTGAATACCGCAGACATCACCACGCGGGTACAGGATTTCGCGAGCGAGGCGGCGACCTACCTGGTGCTGGGGATTCGGGATTGGGCGGGCAAGTTTCTGAATCTGGCGATGGGCCTGATCCTGACCATCTATTTCATGCTGGAAGGCGAGCACGCGTACCACTGGTTTCTCTCGTTCTTTCCGGCGGAGAGCCGGGGGCGGCTGGACAAGACGCTGCGGCGGGCCGAGATTCGCATGGGCAAATGGCTGTTTGCGCAGGGTAGCCTGATGCTGATTCTGGGACTGTTGAGCACCACGGTTTACCTGGCGCTCGATGTGCGCTATGCCTATGCGCTGGGCGTGTTGACCGGGGTGTTGAACATCATTCCTGTGCTGGGCGCGGCCATGTGCATTGCGCTGGCGCTGCTGGTGGCGGCGCTTGACTCGTGGGGCAGGGTGCTGGGAGTTGCGATCTTCTACCTGGTTTATCTGCAGGTGGAGAACTCGTACCTTACGCCGCGCATCATGAAGAACAGCGTGGACCTGCCGGGGCTGGCGATCCTGGTGGCGTTGCTGATGGGGGCGGCGCTGGGCGGGGTGGTGGGGGCGATGATCTCCGTGCCAACGGCGGTGCTGGTGTCCGTGCTGGTGGAGGAGTATTTAGTGCGGAAAGAACCGTCCGCAGCGTAGCGGACGAGCTAGTCAGCAAGTTAGCCGCGCTGCGCGCGTGTTAGCGGGTTAGCGTTGGGGCTGGCGTCAAATCATGGATCAGGGTTGGGGGATATTAGGCCTTCATGGCTTCAAAGGAGTGTCGGTGGCCACGGTTGCGATAACGGGCATGCCGGGCTGGATGATGGCTTGCTGGTGGGTTTGACCTTCGAGAAACTCGGCTCCGAGGAGGGGAATTTTCTTTCCCTGGATGTTGAGAGAGTGGACCTCGAAGACGAGGTCGCCCGCATCGGCGCCGGCGGCCGGGTCGGCGTAGGTGAAGACGGCGTCAACGGGAGTTCCTTTGGCGGCTACAACCGTACCGCCGGATTTAACATCCTGATCGAGCACAAGCGGTGCCTTGTCTCCCACGCGGGCGAATGCCGAGCTGACGGTTGAACCGGCGGCAAGACGGAGTGATGTGCCGGCACGCAGCAGGCCACCGTTGATTTGAACGGACTGCTCGATGGGCGGCGCAGATCCAGCACGATCGACACGGTAATCGGCACGCACGATTGCGCTGCGCACATTGCCCGGCCCGATGGCGAAAGCCTGAAAGTGCGTGGTCTGGTTGATGGGGATGGAGCCTGTGTAGAGCGTGGAGATGATGGTTGGGGTCCATCCGTCGGTGGAGTAATAGACGGTGTCGTACTGTGAGGCGCGCCACTTGATGCGCACCGTAGTTCCAGCTTTGACGCGGCCCGGCTTGACCGAGAAAAAGGGCAGGTTATCGTTGTCGATGGTCGGCTCGGCGTCCAGCGGAGGGGCATTCAGACAGCGATGACGACGCTGCCGCGCGGCCTGCAGGCCCGCGATCTGTTGCTCCAACGAGGACTGCCGGGCGGCGTCCATCACCTGCTGGTTGAACTGTGAGGCCTGCTGCATGGCCAATCGGCTGGACTGTGAGAGCTGCTGGTTGAACAGTGCGGCTTGTTGGGCGACCTGCTGCATGGCCTGCTGCGAGGCCTGTGCGGCCTGCTGCATAGGCGAGGTTGCAGGGTCCTGGGCGATGGCAACAGCGGCACTGGAAAAAGAACCAAGGACGAACGCGAGGAGAATGGTTTTCATCTTGACGCCCCAATATTGATTGGGACCCTCTGCACATTCGACCTTGGGATTTGCCGATGGTTAGGGATATTTCGCAGTTATCTTGTCGAGTCTGCGGCTTTGATTTCGGCTTGAACTGCGGCTTTCATTACGCCGGAGTTGGCGAGGAAACGAGTGAGGCTGGCTGTGAGAGGATCCAAGGTCCCAGAGACAGATTGTTCCATTCCCACCGTTGGGCCCGAAAGCTGGCCCATGGATGGGGCACCCACTTCTTTGCCTGGTTGGGTGCTGGCCATGCGGAGGGCGCCGGTGCCTTGGGAATCGAGGAGCAACTGGGTGAGCTTGCGGGCGAGGTCAAGGTCGAAGCTCTCCGAGACGAAGACGAGTTTGCCGCGGGTGGTGATGACGACGGGGCCTTCGTTGGTGGAGAAGACCTGCTCCTGAGTGCCGGAGGCGGAGGGCGCGGATTTCTGTGCGGCGAGGTCAGGCTTTGACCCCAGCGACAAAGACCCGTCGCCGGGGACCCCCGGTTTGAGGCCGGAGTATTTGCGGCCGAGGTCGTCGGCGTAGAGCTTGGCGAAGGCCTGGGCGGAGGCGGCGTTCTTCCACGCGGAGAGATAAAACATGGCGAGGGATTTGGTGGTGCCTTGTTCTGCCTGGGTGGCGTCAAGGCGCTGGCCGGCCCAGTAGATGCCGCCGTCCCAGGCGGGCGTGAGGTCGCGGGCAGCCTGGTCTCCGCCGAAGATTTCAGCGAGGATGTGGAGATCGAGCTGGCCGACCTGGCCGATGTCGTAGGGCTTGTAGAGCTTGTCAACGAGGGGATGAATGTCGGGCATGAGAGGCACGGAGGGGAGATGCTTCTTCTCGTATTCGAGGGGGTTGATGATCTCCCAGGTGGAGGTGGGCGGGCGGTCGAGCGCGCCGGCGAAGGCAGCGGTTTGGCCCTTGTCCATCCACAGATCCTGCTCGAAGCTGAGGCCTTCGCGGTAGGGAAAGACGAGCGACTCGGAGAGCAGGATGGGGGCGCGGGCGAGAATCGGCGAGTTTTCGGACGAGGACATCTGATTCTTGATCAGGTCCATGACCTCGGGGTTTTTGACCAGGCTTTTGCCCATGGGCTTGAGGATGTAATCCATCATGACGGCGGTGGCCTGTCCCTCGGCGACGGCGTCGCGGGCGGTGTCGAGCTCGTCTTTGGCGATGTGGTCGGAGTCGCCGGCGGCGTCGGTGGAAACGTCGTCGGGGGTCTGGTCATTCCACTTGACGAGGTCGGAGTGCTGGTCCTGGAGGGCGTGGGTGAGTTCGTGGGCGAGGACGGGCTTTTGCTCCTCGATGTCGACCCAGTCAAGCATGTTGACGGTCTTTGTTTTTGCGTCGTAGTAGGCCTCAATCTGTTCGGTGAGGAGGGCGAGCAGGAAGGGCTTGAGGGCGAAGTCGCGGTCGAGCAGGCCGAACTTCTTCATGACGATTTCGCTGCGCTGGAGACGCTTGGCGTCCTGGTCGTCATTGAATTTGTCGCGCATGTAGGACTGGACGGCGGCGCGGCTGGTGATCTGGCGCTTGACGTCGCTTTTGATGGGCAGGCCGCTGTCCTGCGAGGAGAATTTGAGCAGTTCATCGACCAGGGAGAAGAGCTGCTTGGCCTGCTCGGGGGTGATGTGGGTTTCGGCCTTGGATGTGAGCGCCGAGGGAGGGGTGACGGTGACGGGCGGCTGGGATTGGGCGGCGGCGAAGGCGGGCAGGCAGAGAGACGCGGCGCAGAGCCAGGCGAAGCTGGCCAGGAAGAGCTTTGGGCGGGGGATTGACGAAGGGCGGCCAAGGCGAAGGTTTTCAGCAGGCTCAAGAGCCCAACTCAATATGTTGGGTTTATCGGAACGGCTCAAGTCGTGGCCTTTCAAAGCTGTGAAATCTCCCGTGATCTTCGAACTGCTCGTTGCCTGATGCTTCCTCATTGACTCTCCAAGTTGGTGCGCGGCGGGCTGATTGCTCCCAGGGGCGGCAAAACCAGCATCTTCTTCCAAGGCTATAATCATGAAGCGGTCTGGCGCGAGGCTTCCACCGGAAATCTGCGCAGCGGGCCGGAGAAAAATTCCCCTATGATCGAAACCGTATCTGGCGCAACCACTCCGGTGACTCCCCTGGCAGCGCTGCTGACATCCGCGGCGAAGGCTCCTGAAAACTCAGCATATCCAGTGGACGCCCATCCTTTGAACGCTTATCGGGGGGTGTTGACCCCACAAGCGTTGGACGCGCCGGAGGTGGAAACGGCGGCGCTGGCGGCTGGCGCGGCGGTTCACGATCTGGGCTGGCTGCGGCGGATTGCGGTACGCGGCGAAGACCGGTTCCGGTGGCTGAGCGGCATGGTCACCAACGCGGTGAACGATCTTGGAGCGAATGCCGGCGCGTGGAACCTGGTGCTGAACGCACAGGGACGCATCCAGGGCGACCTGATGGTGTGGCGCGAGGGCGACGAACTTGAATTGGAGATTGCCGCAGACCAGTATGAGCGGCTGCTGGCGCACCTGGAACACTTCATCATCATGGACGATGTGGAGCTGGCGCCGCTTGGCACGGAGACCGGTGCGGGGATCACTGCGGTGGGGCTGACAGGGCCGGAGGCGAATGCTGTGCTGGGCCGGGCGGGATTGCCGGTGCTGGCCAATCCTCTGACCAGCACGCGGGTGGAGTGGAACGGGCTGGACCTGCGGATTACGCGCGGGTATGGGGTGCTGGCGGCGTACTACGCGCTTTGGGTGCAGACGGCCGGGCTGAGCAAGCTGTGGAAGTATCTGCGCACGGCGGGAGCGGTTGCGGTGGGCTGCCGGTCGCTGGAGGCGTTTCGGATTGCGGAGGGGATTCCGGTGTTCGGCGTGGAGATGGTAGAGCGGGATCTGCCGCAAGAGACTGGACAGATGCGGGCGCTCCACTTCAACAAGGGCTGCTACCTGGGGCAGGAGATTGTGGAACGAATCCGGTCGCGGGGCAATGTACACAGGCATCTGCGGCAGCTTGAGCTGTTTGGCGCAGTGCCGGCGGCCGGGACCGAGTTACGGTTGGACGACGGGGCTGTTGCCGGCGAGATTCGCAGCGCGGCGGCTCTGCCACTGCTCGAGGGAACGAAGGTGTTTGCGCTGGGGATGGTTCGCGGCGATGCCGAGGTGAAGGCGCAGAGCTTTCAGTACGGCGTGGGCGCGGAGACGGGGACGGCGAGGATTTCGAAGGAGCAGGTCAGCGAGTCGGCAGGTCAGCAAGTCAGCTAGGCTCGATGCCTGGGAAGTTTAAAAAATGGCTTTAAGGAATGGATACGAACGGATATGAGCGATACGCCAAAATTTGAAGTCATTGACCGCCGCAAGTTCAAGGCGGAAGAAGAAGAGCAGCAGAGCGCGCAACGGGCGGCGGAAGCTCCTGCAGTACCCGATCCGCCCAGCGCCGGGCCACAGTTGGTGGTGAACGGGAGCAAGCAGGAGGCCGCGGCGCCTGAGAGCGCGCACGACGAGGCGAACGGGGCCGGGTTGCCGCCTGCGCCGACCGCCGAGGAGAGCCACGAGCAGAAGAACGCGTATGAGGCCTCTGCACAACGGCTGGAAGATTTGCTGCGTGCGCAGAATCCTGGCATGGGCCCGCAGCCGGCCATCACGTTTGAGCACCTGGTGCAGCAGTTCTACGTCTCCGCCATGATTCAGATGGGCGCGGGGGCGCAAGATGGTCAGCGGCCGCGAGTGGATATTGTGGGCGCGCGCACCACGATCGACCTGCTGGGCGTGCTGGCTGAAAAGACGCGCGGCAACCTGACGGAAGTGGAGACGCGGACTCTGGACTCTGTGCTGTTTGAAGTGCGGATGGCGTTCCTTGAGCTGACCAGCATGATCAGCGTGCAGGCGATGCAGCCGCCGCAGGGGCCGCCGCCGGGGAAGAGGTAAAAGCAGGGACTAAGGGACTTAGGGACTCAACACCCGGTTCGGCGAGAGGATATGGACGGGCGGCTGACATTTCTGGGGACGGGAACGTCGATGGGGGTTCCCACGGTGGGGTGCGGCTGCGCGGTGTGCACCTCGACCGATCCCAAGGACCGGCGGCTGCGGCCTGCGGTGCTGGTGCGCTGGAACGACCCTGGCCTGAAGCTGCTTGACGACCCGCCGTTTCCGCGCAAGGACGCGGAAGGGCTGGGGCATGCGGTTGTTCCGGAACGGGTGGTGGTGATCGATACCGGTCCGGACTTTCGCGAGCAGGCATTGCGCAACGGGCTCTCGCGGGTAGACGCGGTTTTCTATACACACTCTCATGCCGACCACATTTTCGGGCTCGACGATCTGCGTCCGCTGAGCTTTACGGCCATGCGCGAGGGCGGGCCGATTCCGCTGTACGCAACGGCGGAGACGATGGCGGTGATGGAGCACATATTTGAGTACACCTTCTCGCCGAAGGCTACATATGCCACGCGGGCGCGAGTGCGGCTGGCCCCGTTGGCCGAACGCACCGCGGTGCATGGCGTGGAGTTTCTGCGCGTGCCGGTGATGCATGGATCGATGGAGATTGCAGGATTTCGGTTTGGCAATGCAGCTTATTTGACCGATGTGAGCGCGATTCCCGAATCGAGCTTTGCGTTGCTGGAGGGGCTGGATGTGCTGGTGATTTCGGCGCTGCGGCACAAGCCGCATCCCAGCCACGCCACGGTGGAGCAGGCGGTGGGATGGGCGCGGCGCATTGGCGCGGGTCAGACGTTCTTCACGCATATTGCGCACGAACTGGGCCACCAGGTGACCAACCGCATGCTGCCGGCGGGCATGGCGCTGGCCTACGACGGGCTTGAGCTGGCTGTGAGTCTATGAGTAAAGGCGCAGCAGGCACGATTCCCGTGTACCGATCCGTTGCGGAGATCCCGGATGGGTTCGGCCCTGCGGTGGGCGCGATCGGGAATTTCGATGGCGTGCATCGCGGGCACCGGCGGATTCTCTCGGCAGTGGTGGAGGAGGCACGCGCGCTGGGCATGCGGGCGGTGGCGATTACCTTCGATCCGCACCCGCAGCATTTTCTACGGCCTGAAGAGGCGCCCAAGCTGATTACGCCGATTGCGGAACGGCTGCGTCTGCTTGCGGAGTCGGGCGTGGATGCGGTGGTGGTGCTGCCGTTTGACGCGGAACTGGCAGGGCTTTCAGCGCGGGAGTTTGTGCGGGAGATTCTGGTGGAGCGGCTGGGCGTCCAGGCATTGCATGAGGGCGGAAATTTTCGTTTTGGACATCGCGCCGAGGCGGGAGTTGCGGAGTTGAAGGAGTTTGGCGCGGAGTTCGGATTTGCGGTGCATCTGCATGCGGCTTTGACAGTCCATGGGCTGGAGGTTTCGAGCTCGGCCGTCCGGGGGCTGGTGGCGGCGGGCGATGTGCGGCGGGCGCGCTGGATGCTGGGGCGGCCGTTCGGCGTGAAATCGACGCCGGCGAAGGGGCGCGGGGTGGGAACGAAGCTGCTGGTGCCTACGGTGAACCTGGCGGCGTATGACGGATTGATGCCGGGGTTTGGGGTATACGTGACTCGGTTGATCGTTCAAACGCAAGAGGGCCCACGGCCCTTTCAGGCGGTGACGAATGTGGGCAACCGGCCTACGTTTGAAGGCGTTGGGTTTGGCGTGGAGACACACATTCTGGATTTTGAGCCTGTGGAGCTGAACGACGAGACAGCGGTGGAGCTCGAGTTTCTGATGCGGCTGCGCGGTGAGAAGACCTGGCCCTCCACCGAGGCGCTGAAGGCGCAGATTTTCAGGGATGTGGCGCGGGCGCAGCGGTATTTCAAGCTGGCGCCATAGAAGCGCGACCCATGCCCCTCCCCCCTAGACTTTTGAGGCAAGTCCCTTGTTTTCATTGGGATAAACGAGGATCTTCGCGCTAAAGTCTTGATTGTAAGCGGTTTAAAGTCAAAGTACTTGTAATCAAAGATTTGCGCGAGCTTTTTCGGGTTGTCCCTTTGTGATGGACATGTTCTGAAATGATTGTGCGCCAAACGAGGGAAATTATCGGCAAAAGTCGGAGACTTTTTTACGGAGCGGAAGATGCATTTCTTTCCGGATGGCGGACGCTTTGAGGGATGGTTTCCACGGGTTGCTCGTGGCTCCACCACGCGGCTAGGTTCAATCTGCCCGCTGGGGCAGGCACCCTTGCGACAAACTCAGCGAGTTAGAGCGGTTTCAGGATAGGTATACCCTATCTGCACTACTGCGAGGTCGCCGCTCCTTGGGGTCGCGTCGACTTGAGTGTATTCCCTTTGGGTACGGCAATCCTGAAACCGCTATAGCGTGCGCTTCGCGCACCTGGCGAGTTGGCAAGTTCGCGGCGACGTCCGATGATAGCGATTTATGCCAAGAGTTAGTTTGGGCCCAGGGCGGGTTTGACGATGGGCTTGGGTCTGGCGGCTGTGGATGGTGGGGGCAAGGCCGGCTTTATTTGCGGCCTGGATGACGTTGCGGGCTGGGTGGGTTGTTGCGGTAAGGACTTGATTTGCGCTTTGGTTGGCGCCGTGAGTGGAGCGGGTGAGGGGTGCTTGGCGACGGTAGAGACATTCACCGGCTTGGCTGGAGTAGCCGTTGGCGCGGCAGGGCCGGGTTTCGCCAGAGGTTTTGCCTGCGGATTGGCGGGTTGGGCTGCATCGGCTTTGAGTGAGGTGTTGTCCAACTCGTCGCCGAGGAAGCGCTCGTCGTCTTTTCCGGCGATGGCTACCTTCATGACGGTCATCCAGATGGGGAGGGCGGCTTTGGCGCCGGTCTCCTTTTCGCCGAGGGACTCGCGGCTGTCATAGCCGACCCAGACGCCGCAGGTGATGGAGGGCGAGAAGCCGAGGAACCAGGCGTCGGTGAAGTCGCTGGTGGTGCCGGTTTTGCCGCCGAGGGGGTGCTTGAGCTGGGCCGCGGCTACGCCTGTGCCGTGAGCGATGACGCCGCGCAAGAGGACCATCATGGTGCGCGCGGTGTCCTGGCTGATGACCTCGGTGACGGCGGGCGGTTCTTCCCAGAGGGTGATGCCATCGGCGTTGGAGACTTTGCGGACCAGGCGCGGAGCGACGCGGATGCCGTCGTTGGGGAAGACGGAGTAGGAGGCGACCTGCTCCTCGAGGGTGATTTCAACCGCGCCGAGCGCGACGGGCAGATAGGCGGGAATGTTGGACGTGACACCGAAGCGGTGAGCCAAGTCAATGACCTTGTGAATGCCAACGCGCGCGGCCAGCTTGAGGGCGGGGATGTTGCGCGACTCGGCAAAGGCGTTGGCGACGGTCATGGCGCCTTTGTAGTCGTTCTCGTAGTTGTGCGGGGTGTAGCTGCCGAAACTGACGGGGCCGTCGACGATGATGTCGGTGGGCTTGACGCCGTCTTCGATTGCGGCGGTGTAGACGTAGGGCTTGAAGCTGGAGCCGGTCTGGCGCTCGGACTGGGTGGAGCGGTTGAACTGGGAGAGCGCGTAGTCGCGTCCGCCGACCATGGCGAGGACGTCGCCGGTGTTGTTGTCCATGGCCATCAGAGAGCCTTGCGCGCCGGAGTCCTGCTCCAGAGTGGCGCGGCGGGATGTGCCTTCCATGGCGTCGGAGAGGTGGAGGTAGATGACGTCGCCGGGCTTGACGAGGACGTCGCTCAAGCGCTGGCCGGTCCATTGCCAGTCTTCGGGGAGGAGCACGACTTCAGAGCCGGGATGTCCGGGAGGGCCGATGCGGGCGTGAATCTCAAGGGGCAGAGTGCGCGTGACGAGGGCGTGGATGTAGTCGCCGGGATGGGACTGCATGGCCCAGTCGGGATGGCGGTAGTCCTCAAGCGTGACGCCGCTGGCCAGGACGTTCTCCTGCTTGTTTTTCCAGCCGTGGCGGCGCTCGTAGGCGGCTACGCCGTCGGCTACGGCGCGGTTGGCGGTTTGCTGCAAGTCGAGGTCGAGGGTGGTCTGGACTTTGAGGCCGGCTTCGTGGACCTGCTCGGTGCCGAAGCGCTTTTCGAGTTCGCGGCGGACTTCTTCCTGGAACCAGGGGGCAACGGCGCTCTCAGGCTGCGAGATGTGGAGGCCGAGCGGGGTTTGACGCGCTTGTTCAGCCTGCGCGTGGGTGATGTCGCCGTCGGACTCCATTTCAGAGAGGACGAGGTTGCGGCGGCGGAGAGCTTTTTCAGGGTTCAGAAGCGGAGAAAAGGCGACGGGACCTTTGGGCAGGCCGGCGAGCAGAGCGGCCTCAGTCAGGTTGAGGTCTTTGGCGTGCTTGCCGAAGTAAAACTGCGAGGCGGCTTCAAAGCCATACATGCCATGGCCGAGGTAAATCTGGTTGCCGTAGAGGGTGAAGATCTGCTGCTTGGTGAAGGCGCGCTCGATCTGGATGGCGAGATAGGCTTCCTGGACTTTGCGGGCGGCGGTGCGCTCAGAGGAGAGAAAGAGGTTGCGCGCGAGCTGCATGGTGAGGGTGGATGCGCCCTGGGCGCGGCCGTGAGAGCGGATGTCGTGCCAGACCGCGCCGACGACGCGGAAGACGTTGATGCCCCAGTGGGACTCGAAGCTCTTGTCTTCAATGGAGATGACGGCTTCACGGAGGATGGGGGCGAAGTCGTCGTAATTGACGATTTCGCGGCGCTCGAGGGCGAAGGAGCCGACGATGCGGCCCTTGCGGTCGTAGAGATCGGTGGTGGTGGAGGGGCGGAAGCGTTCGAGATCGTTGATCTGGGGCAGGTCGACGGAGTAGACGAGGGTGAGGCCGGCGAGGGAGCCGGTAATGACGGCCAGGACGAGCAAACCGGCGAGGGTGAGCCGGCCGGCGAGCTTGCGGCGGCGGTTGGGCGGAACCGTCTGCATCTCAAGCCGGGGACGCCGGGCGAAAGGTCGCGGTTCGGGAGGCTGGGAGGGAGTGGAAGCCAAGCGATTCAAGCCTCGTGAGCAGGGTCTCTGGACGAGCGCGGAGAGAAGACTGCCTCAGGGTAAGGCTAGCACTATTCCGGTGTGGGCGCCTGTGCGGAACGGCAGGGGCGAACCTTGGGGTGCAAGGGCGGGAAAAAGCAGATGACAGGTTACAGGTTGCAGATGGCAGAATTGGGCTGCCGACGGATTTGACCGATAGACCGTGGACCGAAAAAGGCCCGCGCGCGGCGGCCCTGAGATCGCTGACAAAGCCTGATTCTGATTGAACTCCAGGAGAGACTTCATGGAGCTAAATCCCCATCTCTCTCATTTAGAATGCTTTGCGGCACGACTGAAGTCGTGCCCTTTCAAAACAGCGAAGTCAATCACCATTCGGGTGAGGCTTCCCGGCCCACTCATCGCGATAGGGCCGCGATGAATGGGGCACAGAAGTTATTTCCTGGGGAGATCGGGGGGCGCTATGCGGTTTTGGTTTTGAGGAGATTGAGGGCCTTGTCGAGGGGCTCGTCGCCTTTGGGGGCGGGAGACGATTCGTCTTCGTCTTCGATCGGCTGGCCGACGACCACGTTGGGAATGACGGCTTCATCCTGAATCTTCTTGCCGGCGGGGCCCTCGAATTTGGCCACGGTGAGCAGCAGGGCTGCGCCGTCGGGCAACTCAATGGTTTTCTGCACGGAGCCTTCGCCGAAGGTGCGCTCGCCGACCAGGTCGCCGCGCTTGGCGTCTTCAATGGCCGCGGCGGTCAACTCGGCCGCGCCATAGGTGCCGCGATTGACGAGGACGGCCAGGGGCGCATCGGTGATGAATTGGGCCGGGTCGGCGGTGAAGGTCTGGGTGGTGAACTTCTGGCCTTCAAGGGTGGCGATGGTGCCCTGCTTGAGGAAGAAGTTGGCCAGGCGGACGCCCTGTTTGGGGTCGTCGCCATTGGAGTCGCGCAGGTCGAGAAGGACTTTGTGGCTTTTGCCGGCGGCCTTGAGCTTGGCGGCGATTTCGTCCACGCGCGAGGCGGTGAGGATGCCGGGCTTGAGGTAAAGGATGGAGTCGTTGTCGTAATTCTGCTGAGCTACGGCGGGCGGCGCGGTGATGGCGCGGGTAAGGGTCAGCTTGTCCGGATCGGCCTTGCGGGGGCGGATGACGCTGAGGTTGACGGTGGTTCCAGGCTTGCCGTCGAGCAGGAGGCGAATGACGGCCAGGGAGAGTTCGCGGGTGGACTGCTCGCCGATGGACTCGATGACGTCGCCGTCGGAGAGGTGTTCATGGTCGGCGGGCGAGCCGGGGGCGACGGAGACGATGACCGCATAACCGAAGCGCTTGGAGACGTTGATGCCGACCTGGGCGACGCCGGTGGTGGGGCGGTCCTTGTAGATTTTGTACTCGGTGGGCGTGAGGTAGCTGGAGTCGGAGTCGAGCGACTCGAGCAGGCCGTGGAGTGCGCCGGTGGTGACGTCATTGATGTTGGGCTCGGTGACGTAGTCGGTCTGGACCTTCTTGAGGACCTCGGCGTAGACGCGCATCTGGCGGTAGGCGCCATCCTGGTCGCCGCCGGCATGCACGCCGAAGAGGCCGAATTCACCCATTCCGAAGCCGGCGATAAGGGCGAGGCAGATTGCCACGGAAACCACGAGGACGGAACGCTGGAAGATTCGAGACACACACACCACCGGGGCAGCCCTTGAGGGGAAGGGGCCACTCACCCTATATAGACGTTAATGATAGCAAAACAGGGGTCGAGCGATCAGGGAACAGGGGTCAGGGATCAGGGAACAGGGGTCAGGAGCGAGGGAACAGGGATTAGGGAACAGGGAACAGAACGCCCGGCTTGGGCTGCGGCGGCTGATTCTAAACGGGATTGGGTCAGGATGGGCGGAGGAGGAAGCGGAAGCTGATGTCTTCTCCGAACCACATGATGTAGTTGGTGCCCCAGGTGTTGTTGAAGAGATAGAAGTGCTGGTCGCGCCGACTTGAGTGCAGTGGTTCCTCGGTACGGTTACTCCGGATTCGCTGTAGACCGCAATGCTGTGCGCGGCGGACGCGTGTGCCATCGAGCAGTCAAGATGAAGGTTATAATTCGTGGGCGAGCGCTGCCGGAGACGCATGACCAAGCAAACTGAACCTGCTGTTGGAGCGTCTGAAAGGCGGCGGACTGTCTCAAGCCTGGTGCTGGGCGTGGGCTTCGGGCTCACCGGCGCTGGCACGGTGATGCTGGGAGTTCTGCTTCCGTCGCTCTCGCAGGCTTGGGTGCTGCGAGACGATACAGCCGGGTTCCTCTTCTTCCTGCAGTTTCTGGGCTCTTCGGCCGGCGCGCTGTTGACGGGGACGAACAGGATTCGATCATTGGCGGGCGGGTATGGGCTGCTGGTGGTGATGGCGGGAGCGCTGACGTTCGCCGGTCCGCGGATGGCATTCCCCATTTTTCTTTTCTTCGGACTGGGACTGGGCATGGCGATGACATCGACCAGCCTGCTGTTTTCAGACCGATACGGGCAAGGCCGGGCGGCGATGCTGGAGCGGCTGAACTTTGGATGGTCCGCGGGCGCGACGGCGGCTCCGCTGCTGTTTATGCCCTTCCTGCACCGGGCGAGTTTGCGGCCTTTGTTTTTCACGTTTCAGGGGATGTTTTTATTGCTGCTGATCTGGGTGATGGTGCGGGAGAGGCACCAAGACAGTTGCGCCCAACTTCCGCTCAAAGCCGCGCAGACAAAGGATTTGGGTTCGCTGCTGCCGCTGGTGATTCTGAGTGTGTGCGCGGTGGGCGTGGAGGGGTCGCTGAGCGGGTGGTTGACCACTTACTCGCATCGCGCCGGGCGGGCGGGAGTGGGCGAGGCGGGACTGGGCGGAGCCGCGATTGCAACCTCGTTGTTCTGGGGCGGAATCATGCTGAGCCGGCTGGCTTTTTCGACGCGGCTGCTAGCGATGGTGGGGCGGCGCAAAGTGCTGTACGCGACACTTTGGGGCGCAGCGGCTTCAGTCGCATTGCTGGTGGGGGCAAACAACCCCGCGCTGATACGTGTGGCGGCGGCGTTGGCCGGCTTGTGCGTGGGACCGCTTTACCCGCTGCTGTTGTCGTACCTGCTGGAGCGCACGGCGCGGGGATGGATTTTTGCCGTGGCGGGTCTGGGGTCGGCGATCTTCCCGTGGCTGACCGGGGTTCTCTCGGCCTATTACGGATCACTGCGGTATGGGCTGATTGCGCCGTGCTGCGCCGCTCTGCTGATGATTGTTCTGCTGACGGCGAGTATGCGACCGGGGAAGGATGCAGCGCCTGCCTGATGGGGAGACACGACGCTCATTCTCAAGGGCGTTGGGCTGAGCGCCGGTCGATTCGCAATTTAGAGAATCAAATGCAAGACAAATCGTATGTTTAAAGTATTTTCGCAAGAATCTATGCAATAACCTTTGTGTTTTCATGGTCGTTGGAGTGGGCCGGGACCTCTAAACCATGCAAGGATAGACAACCGTTTTCCATTGGATAAATCGAATATCTTCTTTCTTGACAGTGGCGCCTTGAGCGGCTGATAATTCCGTTCCGTACAGGGATTGAAGCACTTTCTGTGTCCATAGAAAATCGGTTGTCTTAAGAAGAATGCCGCAATCGCTCCGAGACGGCTTTTGAATCGTGGAGAGGGAGAGCGGAGCCGGCAGAGATCGGGTTGCTCAAGAGCGCACAGACACGCGTCGTTCCATTTTGCAATTCAAATCAATGTCCAGCGTCTCCCTGATTCTTGCGGGGGGTGAGGGTTGGACCACACGCGATGAGTTGAGGAGGGTTGGATGCCGGTGCGCAGAGGGATTCTTGCGGTTGCTTTCACCATGATTTGGATCGCTGGTTGCGGGAGCGGCGGCAGCGGCGGAACGACGATTACGCCAACCGCTGGGGCACCGACCTTTAGTCCCGCGGCTGGCACGTTTTCCGCAGCACAGTCGGTGAGTTTGTCCGACTCTACGGCTGGCGCTTCAATCCACTACACGACGGACGGAACGACGCCATCGAGCGCTTCGACCCTGTTTTCATCGGCGACGCCGATTGCCGTCAACTCCACGACAACGATTCAGGCGATTGCGGTCGCATCGGGTTACTTGAACAGTGCGATTGGTTCGGCCACCTACACCATTAACCTGCCGGCCGCGGCAGCGCCGACCTTCTCGCCGGCGCCAGGTTCGTATACTACGGCGCAGTCGGTGTCTCTTGCTGATACGACGATTGGGGCTGCGATTTATTACACGATAGACGGGGCGACACCCACAGCGAATTCGACGCGGTTCACCACGGGGACACCTATTTCTGTCTCGACCACGACAACGATCAACGCGATTGCCATTGTGGCGAATTATTCAAACAGTGCGGTTGCCACGGGGACGTACACATTGCCGGGGTCGGCTTCAGCGGTATCGGTGGTGATGAGCACGAACGACGAGACGGATCTGCTGACAGCGCAGCCCAGCGTGAACTTCACCACCAGCACAGCGGACGCGGGGACGAACACGGTCTTGGTCGACCCGACGCAACAGTATCAGTCGATGGAGGGGTTTGGCGCGGCGTTTACCGATTCAGCCGCGTACTTGCTTATGAAAACCGAGCCGTCGGCAGATCTATCGGGAACGCTGAACGACCTGTTCACGCGCAACGGGAATGGAATCGGCCTGAGCTTCATGCGGATTCCGATGGGCGCGTCGGATATCGCGCTCTCTGTTTACTCGTACGACGATCAGCCGGTGGGAACAACCGACCTGAACCTGACCAGCTTCTCGATTGCGCACGACCAGGCGTACATTTTGCCGCTGATTGTGCAGGCCAAGACGCTGAATCCGCAGATGAAGCTGATGGCGAATCCGTGGAGCCCGCCGGGATGGATGAAGGATCCAGCTACGATCAGCCCGGTTTCGATGCAGGGAGGATCGCTGTTGCTTACCTCGGCCAATGAGACGGCCTTCGCCAACTACTTTGTCAAATTCCTTCAGGCCTACCAGACGGCGGGCGTTTCGATCGATTACATCTCGATTCAGAACGAGCCGGAAAATATGACCGCTGCCTATCCCAGCATGCTGATGCCGGACACGACGCAACTGGCGTTGCTGCAAGGCTATGTGTTGCCTGCGCTGTCGACTGCAAAGCTCACTGCCAAGGTGTTTGCGTGGGATCACAACTGGGATACGCCTTCGTATCCGGAGTATGTGTTGAGCGGGCTGACGACTCAGCAGTTGACGCAGGTTGCAGGCACGGCCTGGCACGGGTACGGAGGTGCGCCGGGCGCGCAGCAGATTGTGCAGAATGAATTTCCAACGCTGGGCACGTGGGAGACGGAGCATTCAGGCGGCACGTGGCAGAGCGATCAGTTCACGACTGACATGCTGGAGATCACGCAGGTGCTGCGCAACTCCGCCAAGTCGTTTGTGAAGTGGAGTCTTGCGCTGAACGAGAACCTGGGGCCAAACCTGACGCAGAACGTCCCTGGACTGGGCGGATGCAATACGTGCACGCCGATTGTGACCGTGAACAGCACGACGGGCGCGGTGACCAAGGACATTGAGTACTACACGCTTGGCCACTACAGCAAATACGTGCTGCCGGGCGCGGTGCGTATTTACTCAAGCAATACGCCGGCGATTGCCAGCGTGGCGTTCGAGAATCCGGATGGATCGATGGCAGTGATTGCCTACAACAGCACGACCACAAGCCAGACCTTCAACATGCAATGGGGCACGCAGTCATTCAGCTACACGCTGCCGGCCACGGCGGCCGCAACGTTTACATGGACGGGCACAGTGAGCGGAACCACGCCACCGGTTGCAGCGACGGCGCAGATCCAGGGATCGAACTTCTCAAGCGAGTCGGGGCTGGAGACGGAAACCACAGGCGATACTACCGGTGAATACGATCTGGGCTATATTTCGCCGAGTGCCTATACCGTGTATGAGAACGTGGACTTCGGGAGTTCTTCACCGAGCCAGGTGAACGTGCGCACCGCCAGCGCCGGCAACGGCGGCACGGCGACGTTCTACCTGGACAGCATGACCAGCGCACCGATCGCAACTGTCGCGTTGCCAGTGACCGGAGGATGGCAGACCTGGACCACGGTAAACGGGACGGTCACAGGCGCTACCGGTGCCCATAGGCTGTATGTCGTGTTCACGGGCGGCGGAGCAAGCGCGGCCATCGCCAACGTGAACTGGTTCCAGTTCCAATAGCGCCGAGCATAGGCGTGGCAAGTGAAAAGGCCTTCTCATTGCGAGAAGGCCTTTTTCATTGAGCGAAGAAGCGCATGAGTGAATGAGCGAAGGACAGCTCTCTCTTTGTCAGCTCCATTGCAGGGTGATGACGGAATCCCTGGGCAGGGTGAGGTGCAGAGACTTGCCTTCAAACGAGCAGTCGATTTCGCGGGCTTCACCCTGGTTGGTGAGGACGAGAACGTAGTCTCCTTCGGGGTTTGCGAATGCTACGTGTTCAACGCCGGGCAGATTGGCGCTGGTGGCGAGCAGGCGCGCTCCGCGGCGAATTGCCTTGGAGTAGTGTGCGAAGGCCCAGTATTGGCCGCTGCGCGTGAGCTTCCGCGTCTTGGAGTCGAGTGTGACGACGCCGCCGCAGGTGAAGGGGCCGATGTTGGGTTCGCCTTTTTCGTCGAGAACAAAGTTCCATCCGACGATGCAGCGCGCCCAGTTCTTGAGAACGCCGGCGTAGGTGCCGGACCACTTAGCCCAATCGGTGGTGTAGTCCGGAGCGTCGACGAACGGGCCGCCCTCGGTCCAGTAGGCGTGCTTGTCAGGAAAGGCGTCGTGCACCCTGGTCATGGCGTCCGGGGTCCCGACGTAGCCGTGCCAGGCAACGCCGTCGACGAGTTCAAAGACACGAGGATCGCTGAGTTCATCCTCGGCGCGTCCCCAAAGATTGTAGTTGTGATCAAGGAGCCAGATTTTTGTGTCGAGCGAGGCGTTGCGCAGGGCCGGCCCAAGAAACTCAGCGATGAAGGCGACCTCGTATTCCTGCCCCCAGGCAGCTGCGGGCATGCGGCCGTCCTGGTCTGTGTCCGGCTCGTTCTGCGAGGTGACGGCGCCGATGGGGACGCCAGCCGCCTTGTAGGCCTCAATGAACTTGACGAAGTATTGCGCGTAGGCCGCGAAGTACTGCTTGTGCATGGAGCCGCCGAGGAGCGAGTTTCCGGCCTTCATCCAGGCGGGCGGGCTCCAGGGGGTGGAGAAGAAGAACATTTCGGGGTTGATGCGCATCGCGTCGCGGAGGGTAGGGAGGATGTAGGCGCGATCGTGGTCGATGGTGAAGTCTTTCAGGCTGGGATCGGGCGCCGTGGAGTCGTCATAGGTGTAGGCGTTGCGCGAGTAATCGCTGCAACCGATGGAGGTGCGGCCGACGGAGAGACGGAGGCCATGGGGGCCGAAGAACTCGTCCATGAGTGCCTGGCGTTGAGCGGTTTCCATGCGGCCGAGGAGGTAGCAGGAGGAATCGGTGAAGGCTGCGCCGAACCCGAGGATGCTCTGAAACCGTTTACTTCCATCCACTTCGACATCGGAGCGTCGGCCGGGAGCAGGTTGCCAGGGCTCGACGGCCAGCTCCTTGAAGCGATCGCCGCCGGAGGTGATCCAGGCGCGAGGTTTCGGTGAAACGGGGTGGTCCTGTGCAAAAGAAGGCAGATCACGGGCGCAGGCGAGCCCGGCGGCCAAGGTGGCCGCATGCTGTAGAAAGACGCGACGAGTACGGGATTTCATGGATTGTCTGCCCAAGCTTTCGCATTTGCCTGCCACAATGAAAAAGTGTAAGACAAACGTTTTCTTATCGTTACGCGGCGTCCTCGGGCGGGTAATTCAGCCCGGACGGCAAGGACGATGCGAGACAGCCGCATAATCCGTCACCGAGCCACTTTATTACTAAACAAACCGATTGTCTAGTGGGGATATTTAAAAAATATCCGGCTTGACAACGGTTATTTCGACGTGGTGTAATCCTCGCCGCATGCAAAACAAGCCACGAAATGTGCAGTAAACAACCGTTTGTCGAAGGTTGCGTTCCGGGTTTGTTCGACACGGAGCATGCGTGGCCGGCAGCGGCAGGATTTGGGCACTCAGGACGCGCTATGCAGTTCCTGAGGGATCGGATCAGGCCTCGACGCCGGAGCAGTTTGGATGGGAATCAATTCAGGAGGCAGTAAATGAAAACTACGATGCGATGGATTCTGCCCCTTCTTCTGGTGATCTTCTTCGGAAGCGGGGCATGTTTTGCGCAGGCCGGCAGCTCGGGCGAGATTCGCGGAACGGTGACGGATTCAACGGGGGCTCTCATTCCCAGTGTCACGGTTACTGTGAAAGACGTGGACAAGGAAACCACGATCACGTACGTAACAAACAGCGCGGGATTCTACGATACAGGGTCGATCCCGGAAGACCATTATCTGATCACCTTCACCAAGGAAGGTTTTGAGTCCTATGTGCGCGGTCCGATCACACTTGAGCTCGCAACCGTAACGATTGACGCCAAGTTGCCGGTGGGCAAGATCTCACAGGAGGTTGTTGTCAACACCGATGTCGCTATGCTGTCGACCGAATCCGGCGCGCAGGAAGGCGTCCTGGAAGCGGACTCCATGGTGCAATTGCCGCAGGTTGGCGGCCTGAATGGCGGCGGCGCCGACTGGGAGAACTTCATTATCCTGTTGCCCGGTGCGTCTGGCGCGCCTGAGAATTCGTCCAACAATCTCACCGCGGGCATGGCCACTTCAATCAATGGCAACCTGCCCTTTGCCAGCATGCTGCAGGATGGCGCCACGACGACGCTGCCCATGAGCCAGAACTCCGACGTTACCATCTTTGAAACCACGGCCGAAGTAAAAGTCAGCGCAACCGGTTTTTCGGCGCAATACGGCGTGGGCGACGTGGTCTATAACCAGATCACCAAGAGCGGCGGCGACAAGTACCACGGCTCGGCCTACGAGTATCTGCAGAATAATATGTTCAATTCGGATCCATACGAATTCAGCACGACCAAGACCGGCATACCGCCGCTTCACTTCAACAACTTCGGCGGCTCGGTAGGCGGTCCGATCCTCAAGCACAAGGCGTTCTTCTTCTTCGACTACGACCGGACCATCAATCACGGTGCTGCCAGTGCATCGTCGGCTACGGTTCCGACCTCAGCCATGGAGAGCGGCGACTTCACCGGGATGGCCACCCTTTACGATCCAACCACGCAGGTGATTGTGAATACGGGAAGTTGCACCTACACCGGTTCGCAGTATCCGGGCGGAACGCTGATTGTGGCCGCTCCTTGCGTCCAGCGGACTAGCTTTGACGCGGAATACCATAACGGCAACAAGATCCCGACCGGCATGCTGGACCCGGTTGCCCAGGCGATCCAGAAGTATTTTCCGGCGCCAACTGCCGGCTCCGGTTCCTTGTCGAGTTCGGGTTACTATGTGAACAATTTCACCTACCTGGCGCCCAGCAGCAACCCCTACATCAAGTGGTTTGGCCGCGCGGACTATGACTTCAGCCCCAAGAACCGGCTCACGCTCGCCGAGACTGAAAGCAACAACCCGGGTGAAGGCGTCGGGTTTGGCACCAGCTATTGCCCCATCAACTGCCAAAGCCAGGATGTGAGCCGCGACAACGCCTCGGTATCCGATGTGTGGACGATAAGTTCCCATGTCATCAACGAAGCGCGCCTGGGCTTTACAGACCAGTTGAACTACTTTTCCCCCCAGACCATCGGACAAGGCTTTCCAGCGAAACTGGGATTGCAGTTCTCCCAGGCGGATAACTTCCCGCAGGTGAATATCGGTAACTTCAGCTCCCTGGGCACAGCATCGAACTCGGTCTATAAGGAAATGGTCTTCGATCCGTCCGATGTGGCCACGGTGATCAAGGGCCGTCATGTGCTGCACTTTGGCGGCGAGTTCCTGATTAACCGCGCGGATTCAACGGCGTGGGGAAACCTGGTTTCAGCCAACGTGACCTATAACGGCACCTACACGGCGGCAGGTGGATCGAATACGAATGCCTACGACGGCTTGAACTATGCCGACTTCCTGCTGGGCCAGACCCAGGGTTGGAGTGCATTGGTTCAGCCGGAGTTCGGCGGAAGATGGAAGACCCCGCAATTCTTCGCTCAGGACGACTTTAAGTTCAAGCCGAACCTGACCTTCAACATGGGGGTGCGCTACGAGATCATGACCGGCTGGTCTGAAGTCAAGGGAAATATGAGAGACTTCGATCCGGCGGTATCCAACTTCAACGTCTCCTCCACAGCAATCAACGGGATTGCACCCGGCGCCCCGGTTCAAGGCGGCATGTGGTATGCCTCCACCGCAGCCAACGGCCGCACCACGCTGCAAAGGCCCAGGTACAACATCGTCATGCCGCGCGTAGGGTTCAGTTGGGAAGCTATGCACAATACGGTCATTCGTGGCGGCATCGGCATCTATGCCTCCACCTGGAGCGAAGATACCTATGGCGCCGGGATGGGGAGTGCCGTTGAGGGCAACGGCAACGATAGCGATACGACCAACGGCATTTGCCCCGTCGTTCAGCTCTCCGGCACGGGTAAAACGCCCGACACCACGGACCCCGGCTGCGGAATCGGCAGCTTGAACGGCACCAGTCTTCTCTCCAACTACGTGCAATCTCCAACCACGGCCTGGGCCTATAACAACCAGAGCGTCAGCTACAACCAATACAACACCCCTGTTCCGAAGAACTACCAATACACCCTGGCCGTACAGCGCGAGTTCCTCACGGACTTTGTCGGTGAAGTGGCGTATGTTGGCAACCACGGCACGGGCATCAACTTCCCGGTGGACATCAACCAGGTCCCCGAGAGCGCGCTTGGTCCGAGCGATCTGGCCAGCAAGCCGTACCCCATCTTCAACCAAATCAACGGCAGCACAAACAATGGCATCTCCAACTACAACTCGTTGCAGGCTCAGTTAACCAAGCGCCTGACGCACGGACTGCAGTTCTCCGTCAACTACACCTGGTCTCACTTCCTGGACGATATCGATGCTTCCGGATGGGGCAGCCGTATGGGATGGCAGAACTACCAGAATGCGTTTGACCCGAAAGCGAACTACAGCAATTCCAACTTCGACATTCGGCAAATGCTGAAGGGCGAAGTGGTCTACCAACTGCCCTTTGGCAGAGGAAAGCAGTTCCTGAACGACAACCTGATATTGGATGAGGTGTTGGGCGGCTGGCAGCTTTCGGGAACGTTTGTTGACCAGGGCGGCAATCCCATCGGACTCACTACCGGCAACAACAATAACTCCAACAACCAATCCGGAGGCTATACACAGGAAGCAAATCTGACCGGGAGCTACAAGACAGCAACCGGCTCCCTTCCTTACCACAGCATCGGGGCGTGGTTTAACCTCGGCGCATTCGCGCTTCCTGAACCTTACACCTACGGCACCTTCAAGAGGAATCAGATCTACGGACCTGGCCTGAACGTCGTGAACTTCTCCTTCGGCAAGAGCTTCGATCTCTGGCCGGAAAAGGTCAAGTTCCAGATCCGCGGAGACGCAACCAACGTCCTGAACCACCCCAGCTACGGGCAGCCAAGCAGCCCCGTCGCAGGCGGCGGCGGCTCCTCCTCAATCAGCGGCCTCACGGTCGATGGGAGAGTGTGGCAGATCGTCGGGCGTGTATCCTTCTAATTCAGGCAGTTTGCCTTTAACCGAGAGGACGGCGAGAGATCGCCGTCCTTTTCGCTTCAGGTCTTCTGAACGAAGTTGCTTTGGTATGATGTGACTGCCATGATCGCTAAAACCCTCGTGTTCACCGCACTTTTGCTGCCACCCGCCTGCATTCAATCCGCGAGTCAAGAATCGCCAAGCAATCAGGATCAGATGAAATACCATGCGCAGATGGCACAGCAATATCTGAGGGAACAGAAGCCGGACCTGGCGATACCGGAGCTGAAGGAAGTTGTCGCTCTCGATCCCAGCAATGCTGAAGCTCTGGGAAATCTTGGAACCCTGCTTTTCTTCATTCAACACGATTACAGCGGCGCTGTCCCCTCGCTGCGCGCTGCCATCAAGTTACAACCCGGCTTATGGAAACTTCAGGCATTGCTGGGCCTTGCCGAAGAGCACACTTCCGATTCTGCCGATGCGCGCACGGACTTGGAAGCCTCGTTTCCTCAGTTACAGGATAAGAAGCTTCAGTTACAAGTAGGACTGGAACTGGTGGGACTTTACACAGGGAGCGGCGAACTTGACGCTGCCGCGGGGATGATGCTCCAGTTGCGCAAAGCTTATCCGGATAATCCGGAAGTTCAGTATGCCGCATACCGCACCTTCTCCGACCTGTCGGGGGAGTCGATGCTCTCGTTGTCGCTGGTTGCCCCCGATTCGGCTCAGATGCACCAGGTGATGGCCCACGAGGAGATCAAGGAAGGGAACACGAACGGAGCCATTGCGCAATTTCGCAAGGCGATCGCAATCGATCCGCATCTTCCCGGCGTACATTTTGAACTGTCGGAACTGCTGAACACTTCGCAGGATGCGGTGGTAAAGAAAGAGGCGGAGAAGGAATATCGAAATGCCTTGATCGAGAATCCCTTGGACGAGAAGACAGAGTGCAGGCTGGCCGAGATTGACGCCGCCAAGGGAAATACCAACCAGGCTTACACGGAATACTCGAAGGCCGTGGAGTTAGCGCCGGGGGATTCGGATGCGAAGCTCGGCCTGGCCAAAATACTGATTGAGATGAATCAACTGGGCAAGGCGCAGGCATTGCTGGAACAGACCGTTCAACTGGAGCCGACAAACGCGGTTGCCCATTACCGCCTGGCTACGCTCTACCGGAAGAAGGGCCAGGTGGAGGCTGCGAAGCGCGAGGCGGAACTCTATAAAAAATACAAGGATATGAAAGAGAAGCTTCGCGCCGTCTACAAGGATCTGCAGGTGCAGCCCAGCGAGATTCGTGCGGATGAACCGGATGAGAAGTAATTTTCGGGCGCGGCGCGCGGTCGAGAGAAGAATTGCGAGAGCGGAGCTTCTGCGTTTGTGGAGCGCATTGCTGGTTTTGAGCCTGCCTTGGGTGGCAATGGGACAGATGGGTGTGGCCACGCCGCTGCCTGAGGCGGAGCGGCAAAAGGCAGCCGCGGAGAGCAAGGCCAGCGGTCCGCTTGCGAATTATCCGCAACTGGTGGACATCACCGATTCGACTGGGATCAAGTTTGAACATATCGCAAGTCCTGATGCGAAGTTCATTGTGGAGTCAATGAGCGGGGGCGTTGCGCTGATTGATTACGACGGCGATGGCTGGCCCGACATTTTCTTCACGAACGCGCCGAGCGTGGAGATGGCGTTGAAGGGAAAGAAGGCGCGGAGCGCGCTTTACCACAACAATCGCGACGGGACGTTTACCGATGTAACGGACAAGGCGGGAGTGGGAAATCCATGCTGGGCGATGGGCGCGTCGGTGGGCGACTATAACAACGACGGCCGGCCCGACTTGCTGGTGACTTGCTTTGGCGGAGTGGTCCTCTATCGGAACAACGGTGACGGGACCTTCACCGACGTGACCAGGCAGGCCGGGTTGAGCGGCGACACGGGATGGGCGACTGGAGCGGCCTTCGGTGACTATGACAGTGATGGCTGGGCCGATCTGTTTGTCTCCCACTACGTGGATTTTCATCTGAACGATCTGCCTGCATTCGGTTCGGGCAAGTCGTGCAAGTACCTTGGCTTCGATGTGCAGTGCGGGCCGCGCGGGCTGAAGGGCGCCCCGGACAATCTCTACCACAACAATCGCGATGGAACGTTCACCGACGTTTCGGAGAAGGCCGGCGTGAGCGATCCTGAGCATCGCTACGGATTGACGGCGATCTGGACAGACTTTGATAACGACGGCAAGCTCGACTTGTTTGTGACCAACGACGGCCAGGCGAACTATCTGTACCAGGGCGATGGCGCGGGCAAGTTTGAGGATGTTGCGCTGGCATCGGGCGTGGCGGCAAATGAGGACGGCGCGGAGCAGGCCAACATGGGCGTGGCGCTGGGCGACTATCTGCACACCGGGCGTATGTCGCTGCTGCTCTCGCATTTCGACATTGAGTATGCGGCGCTCTATCGAAACGAAGGCGGGATGAATTTCACGGATGTGTCTGTGGCTTCAGGAATTGCGCGAGGCACGCAGGGCTACGTGGGCTGGGGCGATGCGTTTGTGGATTTTTCAAATGACGGCTGGGAGGATTTTTTCCTGGTGACCGGGCATGTGTATCCGCAGGTGGATAGCGCTCATCTTTCAGTGAAATATCTTGAGCCGAAGTTGCTGTTCCTGAACCAGCGCGACGGGACGTTCAGAAATGTGAGCAAGCAAGCGGGAGATGCGATCAGGGTTCCGCAGGTGAGCCGCGGAATGGCGATCGGCGATCTGTTCAATGACGGCAGGCTTGAAGCGGTTGTTGAGAACCTGGCGGGCAAGCCAATGATCCTGCGGCCGGAGGGTGGACCGCAGAACCACTGGATCAGTTTTCAATTGGAAGGAGTGAAGAGCAATCGCCTGGCGCTGAATGCGCGTGTGCGAGCAACGGCAGGCGACCTGGTGCAGCTTGGCGAAGCGATCAGCGGCGGGAGTTATCTTTCGCAAAACGACCTGCGCATCCACTTTGGGCTGGGCCTGAATGACAGAGTGGAAAAGGTCGAGGTGCTATGGCCGAATGGGAAGACGGAAACTCTGACAAACCTGGTTGCAGACCGCTTTTATACCGTGCGAGAAGGAGAAGGCGTAGTTTCATTCAAGCCGGCAGAGGCATCCAGAACGAAGTGATTGTTGAGCATGACGCGAGAGGAGGGCAAGCTCGAAGAGAGAATATTTTGGATTGTTTTATCGATACTCAACGAGTCCGGAACAGGAGGGGCGACCGGTTTGCTTCGCTAATTCCCGATGACGGGCATTCATGCTGCGTGCTGTTATCGGAATAAATTCCTTTCCATGCGAGAAATACGCATGTTTGTTGGTTATTCTGATGATTTTGCTGAATTTATAGGTAGAATGATCAGTGCGGCGGATTGCAAAAGTGAAGGCACCTGCACGTGAGACGAGTCAATGAGCGATGCCACGAACGATAAGCGACAGAAGGAGCCTTTAAGACCTTTGGTCCACCAGCCGGTCAGCCTGAAACAACTCGCGGCGCGCCTGGGACTGAATCCAGCGACGGTTTCGGTTGTTCTGAACGATGTTCCCGGCAGGTCGATTCCTCAGGTTACGCGCGACCGGATCAAGGCGGCGGCCAAGGAAATGAACTACCAGCCGAGCCTGCTGGCACGCTCTCTGCGCAACCGGCGGACGCTGACGATCGGCATCCTGGTTCCCGAGTTGAGCGATGGCTACCACACCCAGGTAATGAGCGGCATCGGCGATCAGCTGATCGGCGCCGGGTACTTTTACTTCACCGCGCACCACAGGCACCAGAAGAGCCTGGTGGAGGAGTACACGCGGATGTTCATTGGGCGGGGCGCCCAGGGCATCATCGCCATCGACACGCTGCTCGAACATACGATTCCGATTCCGGTGGTTGCCGTGGCCGGACATCGCCACATTGAAGGCGTGACGAACGTGGTGCTGGATCATGCATTGGCCGCGGAGCTGACGCTGACCCATCTTTACGGACTGGGGCACCGCAAGATTGCGTTCATGCGCGGGCAGCCATTCAGCTCCGACTCGGACGAGCGCTGGAAGGGCTTGATGGCGGTTGCAAGCCGGCTGGGATTGGAGATCAAGCCGGAGCTGGTGATCAGCCTGGATCGCGATATGTCGTCGCCTGAGCTTGGCTACCCGGTGGTGGAGAAACTGCTGGACACCAAGCAGCCATTCACCGCGCTGGTTGCGTTCAACGATATTTCCGCGATCGGGTCGATTCGGGCGCTGCAGGATGCGAATCTGCGGGTTCCGGCGGATGTTTCGGTGATTGGATTCGACGACATCAAGGCTGCGGCGTACACGCTGCCGCGGCTGACAACGATCAATCAGCCGCTGGCGGAGATCGGCAAGATCGCCACGCAGAGCCTGCTCAATCGTATTCATGGCACGGCCACGCCGCGGGATGAGATTACCGTGGAACCGAAGCTGGTGGTGCGTGAATCTACGGGGCCGGTGCGGGCTTAGAGCGCCGGCATCTCGCAAAGAAGAGCTGTCTTTCAGTTGATCTGCCTTGATTCCCCAATGGTATTGCAAGAGCCTTCACGGGATGTGTGAATGGACTGTAAATGGCAGTCGGACTCGTTTCTCCATCCGATTACGCGCCGTGTTGAGCGGGCAAAGGTCATGCTTGACAGGGGTAGGTTGTGCGGATAACATCTGGCAACAAGTCGGATGCGGTTTCCCTTTGCAGTGACCGTTCGCCAGTTTTTTCAAGACGCCAGCCGGTCGCGATCTATGTTGATGGTTATTGTCGATTTAATTGTGTGGTTTGCGTAAAGGAGGCAATCCATGGCCGAATCGTATATCGGCGAAGTGCGCATGGCGGGATTCAATTTCGCCCCGCAAGGCTGGGCCTTCTGCGATGGGTCGCTGCTTTCAATCGCCGAATTCTCCGTCCTGTTCAATCTGATCGGCACCACCTATGGAGGGAATGGCACGACCACATTTGCTCTTCCGGACCTGCGGGGCCGGATCGCATTTCACCAGGGGAATGGGTACGTGATTGGGGAGTCGGCAGGGAGCGAGACGGTCACATTGACAACGAGTCAAATTCCGGCACACTCGCATCCGTTCAATGCGCAATCGGGAGCGGGCACACAGCCGAGCCCTTCCGGTGGGGTATGGGCAAAGTCTTCGCTGGACCAATTCTCAACCGGGTCGCCAAGCGGTGAAATGGCGGCCACCTCGCTGCAGAGTTCGGGGGGATCGCAGCCGCATGACAACCTGCCCCCGTTTCTGGTGGTGAACTACATCATTTCACTCTTCGGAGTTTATCCCAGCCAGAACTAGCCGGGGCGCGGTTGGCAGATTGGGAAGGGAGCACGCATGGCAACACCGTATCTATCGGAGATCAAGCTTGTAGCCTTCAACTATGCACCCCAGGGATGGGCGCTGTGCAATGGACAATTGCTCGGGATCCTCCAAAATCAGGCGCTGTTCTCGTGCATCGGAACGACGTATGGGGGCAATGGCGTTGAGACCTTCGCGCTGCCCAACCTGCAGGGCTCGGCTCCAATGAGCATGGGCAATGGGTACGACGAGGGCCAGACCGGCGGCGAGGCGCAGGTGACGCTGAATATCAACCAGATCCCCGCCCACTCGCACCAGGCGCAGGGTGTTTCCACGACCGCAAACCTGGAACCTGCCGCGGGGAACGCGTGGGCTGCTTCGACGGACAATCCGTATGCCGCAAGTGCGAACACCACGATGAGCGCGGGTGCGGCCGGGCAGGCGGGCGGAAGCCAACCGCACAACAATTTGCCACCCTACCTGGTGTTGAATTTCATCATCGCGCTCGCGGGCATCTTCCCCTCGCGCAACTAGAAAGGAACCAAGGCGATGTCCAACCCTTTTTTGGGAGAAATTCGAATATTTCCTACCAATTTTGCTCCGGTCGGGTGGGCGCTGTGCGACGGTCAACTTCTGGTAATTTCGCAATTGCCGGCGCTTTTTTCGCTGTTGGGGACGCAATACGGCGGCAACGGCACACAGACGTTTGCGCTTCCCAATTTACAAGGAAACTTTGCGATGAGTATGGGCGGTGGCCCGGGGCTGACGAGCCGCAGTATGGGCGACACGGGCGGCGAGACGAGCGTGACCCTTTCTGTGAACGAGATGCCGGGCCATACGCATCCGGTGAACTCGGCTGGGGCGAGCGGGACGGCGGCGCCAACCGGGGCTATTTTTGGATCCATCGGCGGGCGGGGCAAAGCAGGGGGATATGCTGCCGGCCCGGCGGCGGCAGCGATGAAGGCCTCGGCGGTCTCCAATGTGGGAGGCAGCCAGCCGCACGACAATCTACCGCCGTACCTGGTGTTGAACTTCTGCATTGCCCTTCAGGGTGTCTTTCCTTCCAGGAATTGAGGGTCCATGCCGGAGCCCCTGAATCCACTGGATCTGCGGGATGCACGAAGCGACGATCTTGAGTTTCTCTTTCATTTGTATTGCGATGTGCGCGGCGCGGAAGTGGCTGCCTGGGGCTGGTCCGCGAGCCAGACCGAGGCGTTTCTTCGCATGCAATTCGACGCGCAGAGACGCGGGTACGAGGCGGCCTATCCTCAAGCGAATGATCTGATTGTTCTGAGCGGCGGCGAAGCGATCGGGCGGCGACTTTCAGCAAGAACAAGCGAAGGAATGCACCTGGTGGATATCGCCCTGCTTGGCGCGCATCGCAATCGCGGTTTGGGGACGCGACTGATCCGGCAACTGATGGATGAATGCGAAGTGGGCGGTGCCGCGCTCCATCTGCATGTGTTGCGGGGCAACCCCGCGATGCGCCTATACCAGCGCATGGGATTCAGAGAGTCAGGCGCGGGCGCGATGTATCTTGAAATGGAATGGACGCCTGGAGAGACGCAGCCAAGCTGAAGTGCGGCGAGGGCGGCGGTTCGCAAACCAAAAGGAGCGAGTGAGGAATTCAATGCCAGCCCTGCCCGGAAGCAAGGATTTTGCAGCACACCTTCACACCGTGTTTCGCGTGGAAACGCCCATCGCGCTGGAGTTGCAGATGGTGGAAGTGAGGGACAGTTCGAATGCGCAGGTCGAGCAGTTCTCAGTGCTGTTCACGGGACCCGTTTCTCCATGGCTGGCACAGGGAACGTATACGCTGCTGCACGCGGAAATGGGGGGACTGACGCTGTTCATGGGACCGAAGGGGCCGCGGGACGGATCGATGCTCTACGAGGCCGTGTTCTCGCGGCTTATCGGATAGCGGCAGGCGGGAGCGGGTTTGCGCTGTGCGCAATCAGTCCAGCAGCGTAAAGGTCGCGGTGTAGGTTTGCGGATTGACGCCCGGCCCCGCGGGGACGAGAAACAGCGGGAATGTGCCAAGGCTGTCCTGGTCGAGGGTGTAGGTTGCCTGCGGCAGCGGTGCACCGGAACCTTTGAAGCGCAAAGAAAAGCTGGTGATGGGGGCACCGACATGCTTTGGCGCGCTTCTTGCGCTTTGCGCCTGTGGGCTCTCCGGCGCGGATCCGGCGGAGGTAACGGAAAGCAAAGTGAGCGAACCGATCTTTCGGTTGGCCTGGATGACCGCGAAGCCTTCGCCGATGAATGGCTTGAAGGTCAGCTCGGAGATTCCGTCAAGTACGGCGATTTTCTCAGGATCGAATGGGGTTCCACTGAGTTTTGCGGCGCTCTGTGCGAGGCCGGCGGGAAGAGCCGCGGTTGCCAGCATGGTGAGGGAAGCTGTTTCAATGAAACGTCGCCGCGTCAGGGACATAAGGTACCTCCGGGGAATTGGCAGCAGGAAGGGATTTCTGCCGCAACGCGATCTTCACGGGACAAATCGACTCTTCGAGAAGCCGCGATCATTCAAGATGGTACAACCGGCGGATCAAAGTTGCCTATGAATTTTTGCAGGCGGCAGGGTAATCGCATTTTAAGAAGCTTTCATTGGGGTTTGGAGGAAAATCTGCTTGCGAGGCACAGAAAAGGTGGAAAGAGAGACCAGAGGCGGCTCGAAATGCGGCAGGGGCTACAGCCCGACTTCATTTTGGAAGCGTTTTGCGGCCCGACTGAAGTCGTGCCCCGATTCAAAGCTCGCTTCGATGGAGTCTTTGCGGCAGCCTGGGGCGTTTGCTCGCCATGAAAGTTAAAATGCGATTGCCCTGCCGCGGACGAGAATTTTATTCAATGTAATGTTGACTTTGTCTTGAGGTCAAGAGAGAATTGCGCTTGCTTCCCTGCGGTGGCGCAGCCATCGCCCTGTCTTACTCACTTATGCCTTGCGATTCATGAATCAATCCGAGCGTTTCATCTGGGGCGCCGAGCATAAATCCATCGTCTTCTTTTTCTTTTCATCAAAAATTGCAGTAGAGTGACCGATCATCAACGCCGGAAGCGCAGGAAACTTCCCCTCCCGCTGAATCCCTGAGCTTCCATCCCATCAGGAGCCGCTCCTTTCTTGAGGAGATGGCCGGAGGACTTGCCGTGAGCAGAGCGAGTAGAAATTCCCGCATCGTAGTTGCCTTTCTTTCACCCCTGACGATCTTGATCGCGCTTGTCGCGGCAGTTCCCGGCGCGCTGGTAGCGCAGCAGCAGCAGGTGCAGGTGCTGACGCAGGCGGGGCAGACACGGCGGTCCGTCTCCATGGTTTCGGCGGATTTCGACGAGGATGGAGTGACGGATCTGGCGATTGGTTACGCCACCGGCACGGGCGGGGCGATTGGCCTGATGCGCGGCAACCACGACGCGATTGCTCCGCGGACGGAGGCAAGCTGGCTGGCGGCGGGACGGCACGAGCTGACGGTTCCGTTCCTTCAGCCCTCGCAGTTGATTCGCATTACGGTTGAGCCGGATTTTCTGATTGCCGCGGACGTGAATGGAGATGGGCATCGCGACCTGGTGTTTGCGGGCCAGGGCGGCAGCCGGTTGCAGGTGTTGGCGGGAACGGGGAAGGGAAAGTTTGCAGCGCAGCCGGTTTCAATTGAGATTCCGGGCAGCATCACGGCGCTGGCGGCGTATCGGCCGGGAGCGCCAACGATGGGAGACGCGCTGCTGGTGGGTTATCAGACGGCGCAGGGCGCGCGGCTCGCCATTGTGAGCAACGGTGCGGCGGGACTGGGCATCCGCGCAACGTACAAGCTGCCCGGCGCGGCGACTGCAATCTCCGTGGCGAATCTCGATGGCGATTCGATTCCGGATGCGGCGATCGTGGCCGGCGGGCAATTGGTGATTCTTCATGGAGCGAACGCGATCAGCGGCGGCGGACAACTGGAAACGCTGCCGGTGGAGAATGTGGAGGCGGTGACCGCAGGGGAGTTTCTGATGGACCGTCACGGGCTGCTGCAACTGGCCGCGCTGAATGCGAATGGCGACGTGCTGATCCTGGCGCACCAGGGCTTCGATGCGCGCCCCTTCACGGCGCAGGAGATTCAAGCCACGCTGAGTCATGGCCGGGGTTCGAAACGAGTGACGCCGCTGGCCGGCGACACCTCCGGCGAGCCGTGGACGGTGGTGGAGACGGATTCGATGGCGGGCGTGCATGGCGCCGGCTCTGCGTTGCCAATCCTGGTGCGTTCGCGCATCGGCGGGAGCGGCGGAGAAGACCTGGTGGTGCTGAACGCCGCGCAGCAGCAGCGTGTGACGATCAGCCATCCCATGAGCGCAGCACAGGCGAACGCGCCGATGCGGAGCCGCATGGCCGCGGCCGGGCTTGGCTCAGAAAAGGTGATTGCCGCGGCGTCAGTGCGCGTAAATGCGGATGGACGGCCAGGTTTGGCGGTGCTCCGCGAAGGTAAGGCTACTCCGGAGTTCACCGTGCCGAGCACGGGAAACACCTTCTATCCGAACACGCTTGCGGATAACACTGGAACGACGACCGACTCCGATGACGGCACGCGCTGCACGCAGGGCGCCGCGGAGGTATGCACGCTGCGCGATGCGGTGGTTTTTGCGAACGCCGATGCGGCGGTCAACATGACCGGCGGCACGTCCGACACGATCATGCTTTCGCCGGGAACCTACAACCTGACCTGGCAGGCGGGAACGCTTGACTCGCAGAGCAATGCGGTGACGCATCTTGAGGTTCTGGGCCCGGTGACGTTTGTCGGGACCACGGCCGGGGGCGGGACGATCATCAACGCAAATAGCAACGATGTGGCTCTCACGATCAATCCAGGGCCATACGGCTATTACAACCCCGGCACGGGTGCTTCTTATGCCTTTGATACGACGCTTGAGAACATCACGATCGAGAACGGCGCGAACCCAGACAACCTGAACAACAATGGGAACGCCAACGATGTGGGCGGCGGGATCAACTGGGATGCCGATGGAACCGGCAATCTGAACCTGGACAGCGTGACCATCACGAATAGCACGGTGCAGTATGGTGCAGGCGGAGGGCTGTGGATTGAGAACTCGGCCGGGAGCGGAAGCGGCACAGCGACATTGACCGGAGGGAAGATCTCCAACAACGGGTCGGCAGAGCAAGGCGGCGGCGTGTACGTGGCCAACCCCTATGCGACACTCTCGGCAACCAACACGGAGATTTCAGGCAACACTGCCGCACCTTCAGTGAATGCGAGCGATCCCGGTGGATACGGTGCAGGCGGCGGGTTGTTTATCGATGGTCAGAGTTCCAGCACAAACTCGCCGCAATCGACGCTGACGGGAGTGACCATCAGTGGAAACTCGGCGACCGTGGAAGGCGGCGGCATCTACACCAATTCGGGTGTTTCCATCAGCGGTTCCACGCTGAGCGGCAACTCGACAAGCGGGACCGGCGGCGGCATCTATGCGGAAGAAGGTCCAGGCGAGGTTTCAACGACGATTACGGGTTCGAATATCACCACGAATTCCGCGGATGCGGGCGGCGGCGTGTACGTGGGCAACGACAACCCGTCGACCAGTGTGCCTTCGCTGGTGATGAGTTTGAGCCGGATCATCGGCAACACATCCACCAGCGGTTCGACCGGACTGGTGCTGGAGGGGTCAGGCGCGGCGACGGCCACAGAGAACTGGTGGGGCTGCAATGCGGGTCCGGCGAGTTCACCCTGCGACACGGCGGACGGCACAGTGGCCGTGTGGACGCCGTGGGCCGAGTTGGCGTTGAGCGGAAGCGCCAGCACTGTCACGCTTGGCAACAGCATCGACCTCACGGTCAGCCTGAACACGGATTCGAACGGCGGCGCCATTGCCGGCGCATTTCCGGCGGTGAATGGAGAGAGCGTAAGTTTCAATGTGACGGGAGTGACGGCCAATCCCACTCTGACCGCGGGGACATTTGGCAGCGCGGGTACTGTCACGCCGACACTGACGCCGGATTCAGTTGGCAGCGGGCAGGTGACCGCGACCTTCGACAACCAGACGACGGCAGCATTCGATTTTCAGGTGGGCACGGCGCCGGCGATCACCAGCGGTAACAGCGCGACGTTCACGGTGGGAGCATTCGGGTCGTTCACCGTGACCACGACCGGGACGCCAACGCCGGCGTTGAGCGAGATTGACGCGTTGCCCGGCGGAGTGACATTCATCGACAACGGCAACGGGACCGGGATACTGTCAGGCACGCCGGCGGTGGGATCGGGTGGAACGTACATCGTGGCTTTCGAGGCCGCGAACGGTATTTCACCGCTTGCCAACCAGACGTTTACGCTGACGGTGAACCAGGCGCCGGCAATTACCAGCGCAGCCGGCACCACCTTTGTGGTGGGCACGCCTGGGGCGTTCATTATCACGACAATCGGGAGCCCAACGCCCGCGCTGAGCACTGCAAGCACGCTGCCGAGCGGCGTGACCTTTATCGACAACGGCAATGGGAGGGCGACACTGGCGGGCATTCCGGCAGCGGGTTCGGGCGGCATCTATCCGCTGAACATTACGGTGAGCAATGGAGTGGGCGCGAACGCGGCGCAGAGCTTTACGCTGATCGTGGATCAGACGCCGGTGATCACCAGCGCGAACAACACCACGTTCACTGCGGGCGCGTATGGAACATTCACGGTGACCAGCAGTGCGTATCCAGTGCCGAGCATCAGCCTGGGCGGGCCGCCATTGCCTAACGGCGTGACGCTTACCGACAACGGCGACGGCACAGCCACGCTGGCGGGAATAGCACCGGTCAGTACAACCAGCAGCACATTCCAATTTGCAATCAACGCCAATAACGGCGTTGGTTTGGCTGCGCAGCAGAACTTTACGCTCACGGTGAATCCTCCGCCGACGTTTGTAGTGAGCAACACCGATGATTCCGGAGCGGGTTCGCTGCGCGCAGCGCTGGCCAATTCCGCGAACGTGGGCGGCATGATTACGTTCGATCCGACGGTATTCAAGCCTGGTAATTCGGCGGCGGCTAACACGATCACGCTGAGCAGCGCTACGCTGACGATGCCGTCGAATACGACGATCAACGGCGCGACAAGCGGCAGCGGCGCAACGCTGGCCAACCTGGTGACGGTGAATGGCGGCACGATCAATGCTCCGATCTTCACCGTGACTTCGTCGGCGATCAACGATGTGATCACCAACCTGACGATTACCGGCGGGAGTTCCACAGGAGGCACCGCTGCCGGTGTTTATAACGGTTATCAGGCATCGCTGGCGATTAACAACAGCACCATTTCGAACAATAAAGATTCCGCGGGGACTGGCGGGATATTCAATGATTACGGCGCGACACTGACGATCTTCGACAGCACAATCAGCGGCAATGATGGAGGGACCGGGGGCATCCTGAACGAGACCGGTGGAACGATCTTCGTGGTGAACAGCACCATTACCGGAAACGCAGGAACGAACGAAGGCGGCGGGATTTTGAACGCCGGAACCACGCTCTACGTTACGGGGAGCACGATCACGGGGAATGATTCACCCAGCGGCGCCGGCATTTACACGATCGGCGGCTCGCAGGTCACACTTTCCAACACCATCGTATCGGGGAACACGCCGAGCGGCCAGGATATCTCGGGCACCGTGACCGACAACGGCGGGAATGTGCTGAACCAAACGGCGAGCAGCCTTGAGCTTGCACCGCTTGGGCCATACGGCGGCCCGACGCAGACCATGCCTGCGCTTCCGGGCAGCCCGGCCTTCTGCGCCGGCACACAGGACAACGCGATGGCGCAGAGCAGCGATCAGCGCGGGTTTGCGCGGACCACGACGTATCCCAATGGCGGCACGCCGATCACTTGCGTGGACGCGGGCGCAGTCGAGACCGACTACGCGCTGAGCTTCACAACCAATCCGCCGGCGCTTCCGGCGACGGGATACGTGGGCACGGCGATCTCGCCCGCGCCCGTAGTATCACTCACGGAGAATAACCAGACGGTTACGTATAGCGGCGGAAGCGTCAGCATGGCCGATGTGCAAAGCCAATTGACATCGCCTTCATCGACGCTTGCGGCGGCGTTCTCAAGCGGCGCGGCCAGTTTCAGCAACCTGGTCTTCCCGTCGACAGCGACCAACGACGCGCTGGCCGCCGCGTTCACGCTGACTGCCGCAGGGGCAGCAGTTCCGGTTTCTGTGAGCGCCTCCAGTACGCTGTTCTCCGTTGCCAATGGGGCCACAACGACCACTGCGGCGAACGCGCAGGCAACCTTCAGCGCGAGTGCGCAAAATGTGACGCTGACTGCAACGGTCACGAGTGGCGGGAACAATGTGAACGTGGGCACGGTGAGCTTCACGCTGCTCAATGGAGCTACGCCGGTGGGTACAACAACCACCGGTGCGGTGAGCGGTGGAGCAGCAAGCGTCTCGTATGTCTTGCCTGCCGGCACGGCGGTGAGCGTGTACACGATTCAGGCTGCCTACAACCCGATCAGCCCTTACCTGGCAAGCGCTGACTCAACACATACGCTCAACGTCGAACAAGCGGCGCAGTCGATCAACTTCACTGCGCCGGCGTCGCCCGTTGCGTTTGGCGTTGGGCCGGTTACGCTTTCGGCTACGGCGACTTCAGGGCTGAGTGTCGCGTTCACGATTGACGCCAGCTCAACCGGCACTGGAAGCATTACCGGGAATACGCTGACGATTACGGGCGCAGGCAACCTCGTGATTGATGCAAATCAGGTGGGCAGCGCCAATTATCTAACGGCGACGCAGGTGCAACGGACCATCGTCGTGAACAAGGCAGCGCAGACGATCAACTTCACTGCGCCGGCTTCGCCCGTTACGTTTGGCGTTGGGCCGGTTACGCTTTCGGCTACGTCGACTTCGGGACTTAGTGTCACGTTCACCATTGATGGCGGCTCGACGGGCGCGGGAACGATCATCGGGAACACGCTGACCATCACCGGCGCAGGCAACCTCGTGATCGACGCCAACCAGACGGGCAACGGGAACTACTCTGGAGCGACGCAGGTGCAGCGGACGATCATCGTGAACAAGGCAACGCAGACAATCAACTTCACTGCGCCGGCTTCGCCCGTCACATTCGGCGTTGCGCCGGTTACGCTTTCGGCTTCGTCGACTTCGGGACTCAGTGTCACGTTCACGATTGACGCCAGCTCCAGCGGCACTGGAAGCATCGCAGGGAATACGCTGACGATCACGGGCGCAGGCAACCTCATCATTGATGCAAATCAGGTGGGCAGCGCCAACTATCTAACGGCGACCGAGGTGCAACGGACGATCGTTGTCAACAAGGCAGCGCAGACGATCAACTTCACTGCGCCGATTTCGCCGGTCACATTCGGCGTTGCGCCGGTTACGCTTTCGGCTACGTCGACTTCGGGGCTCACTGTTACGTTCACGATTGACGCCAGCTCAACCGGCACTGGAAGCATCGCAGGGAATACGCTGACGATCACGGGCGCAGGCAACCTCATCATTGATGCAAATCAGGTGGGCAGCGCCACCTATCTAACGGCGACGCAGGTGCAGCGGACGATCGTCGTCAATAAGGCAGCGCAGACCATCAACTTCACTGCGCCGACTTCGCCCGTCACATTCGGTGTTGCGCCGGTTACGCTTTCGGCTACGTCGACTTCAGGGCTCACTGTCGCGTTCACGATTGACGGGAGCTCAACCGGCACTGGGAGCATCGCAGGGAATGCGCTGACGATTACGGGCGCAGGCACGATCGTGATCGACGCGAACCAGGCGGGCAACGGGAACTACACTGCCGCGACCCAGTTGCAACGGACGATCATCGTCAACAAGGCGGCACAGACGATCAACTTCACCGCGCCGATTTCGCCAGTCACATTCGGCGTTGCGCCGGTTACGCTTTCGGCTACGTCGACTTCGGGGCTCACTGTTACGTTCACCATCGATGGCAGCTCGACGGGCACAGGCACGATCGTCGGGAACACGCTGACGATCACCGGCGCAGGCAACCTGGTGATTGATGCAAATCAGGTGGGCAGCGCCAACTATCTAACGGCGACGCAGGTGCAACAAGGCATTGTGGTCAACAAGGCTAACGCGACAGTGACGCTGGGCTCTCTGGCGCAGACCTACTCGGGATCGCCTGAGGCGGCAACTGCGACAACCACGCCTGCGGGCCTTACGGTGAATCTCACCTATACAGGCACGAACGGAACCACATATGCGACGTCGGCCACTGCGCCCACCGGGGCGGGTAGCTACACGGTTGCAGCGACCGTCAACAACGCCAACTACAGTGGCACGGCTTCGGGTACGCTGGTGATCGGCAAGGCCGCGGCGACGGTGGCACTGGGTTCTCTTGCGCAGACGTACTCAGGCTCGGCTGAGGCAGCAACTGCGACAACCACGCCTGCGGGCCTTACGGTGAATCTGACGTACACGGGCACGAACGGAACCACATATGCGACGTCGGCAACGGCACCTACCGGGGCAGGCAGCTACACGGTTGCAGCTACGGTCAACAATGCCAACTACAGCGGCGCGGCGACCGGCACGCTGGTGATCAGCAAGGCCGCGGCGACGGTGAAGCTGGGCAACCTGGCGCAAACGTACAGCGGATCGCCTGAGTCGGCCACGGCAAGCACCACGCCCTCCGGGCTCGCGGTGAGCTTCACGTACAACGGCAGTTCCACGGCGCCGACGGCTGCGAGCAGCTACGCAGTTGTGGCCACGGTCAACGATCCAAACTACGCAGGTACGGCGACGGGAACGCTGGTGATCGCGAAGGCATCTTCGTCCACCAGTCTTACCAGCAACGCCAACCCGGTGTTGCTTGACAATGCAATCACATTCACAGCGACGGTCACTTCCACGGCAGGCACGCCGAGCGGAACAGTTTCGTTCTACGACGGCACAACGCTGTTGGGTCAGGGCGCGTTGAGCGGCGGTGTGGCGAGCTACACCACGTCGAGCCTGGCTGTCGGGGCGCACACGATCACCGCGGACTACGGCGGCGATTCAAACTTCCTTGTCTCGACGAGTTCAGCGTTGGGTGAGGTGGTGCAGGACTTTTCGTTCAACTTCTCCTTGCCCTCCGCGACGATCCTGCCCGGAGGCACGGCGTCATTCACCTTCACCGTGAAACCCACCAACGGAGCCACCTTCCCGTCGGATATTACGTTCACGTCAAGTGGATTGCCCTCAGGCTATACCGGCACATTCTCACCGAACCCGATACCCGCGGGCACGGGTGCGACCACCGTGACGTTCACGCTTAGCCCGAGCACGACGGCACACAACGCTGTGCCGGGAATGTCCGGTTCTGGCACAGGGCTTGCCGCGCGTCGCAATGCGGATGGGCAGGCGGCTAAGGTTGCAGGCAGCCTTGCGCCGTTTGCATTGGCGCTGATGCTGTTGCCTTTTGCAGGCAGGATGCGCCGCGCCGGCAAACGGTTGGGCCGCATGCTGAGCGTGCTGTTGCTGCTGGGGGCGGGATTAGCCGCAGTCACCGGGTTGAGCGGTTGCGGATCAAGCAACGGCTTCTTTGGCCAGGCGCCGCACACCTACACCATTACCATCACCGGGACTTCGGGTGGGTTGTCGCACTCCGGAACAGTGACTGTCACGATCGAGTAAGAAGGGACAGATGAAGATGCCTGCAACGCGTGGAATGAAGCTCTCGATGCGCGGCTTGTGGTTTGCGGCCTGCCTGCTGATCTCGACCGGTGCGTGGGCGCAGACGGCTCCCGTCGCCGCGCAGAAAACGCAACTCTCCGGCGACCTGGGGGTCAGCTATTTGCTGGAGCGTTCGAAGCTGGCTCCAGGAAACTGCGGTTGTTTCTGGTTGCAGGGCGGCGGCGTGGACGGGGCAGTCAACCTCTGGAATGGACTTGGCGTGGCGGCCAGCTTTACGGGCAGCCATGCCGGCGGCGTTGCGCCTGGGGTTGACGTCAACACGCTCACCTTCGCCGCCGGCCCGCGCTACACCTACACTACCTGGACCGGCCGCGCGGATGAGCGCCGTTTGCAGATTTTCGGACAGGGATTGTTTGGCGAAGTGTATGGCTTCGACGGCGTCTATCCGGCGTCCAAAGCCGCTACCTCAAGCGCAAATTCGCTCTCCATCGAAGCGGGAGCGGGAGTGAATCTGCTCTTCAGCAAACACCTGGGCGTACGGCTGATTCAGGCGGAGTATGTGCGTACCGCGCTGCCCAACAACGCTTCGAACATTCAGGACGACCTGCGGCTTTCATTCGGGGTCACGTATCATCTTGGAGCCGGTGCGGCACGCAGATGATGTTGAGATCGGTGTGCTCACGCGAAGCATCGCGATGGATCGGGACTTGCTGAAAGCCGCCTGCGCCGAGATACTCATGAGACAGGTCCTCCGCGCGAACTCGGGAGGCTGAGCAGTATTTCCCGGTTCTGGAGAATCCTGACGGTGACACGATCCGACTCGAACGTGGAAGTCCCTGCGGGCATCAAGCCGTCCAGCCAGCTCGGCCTCTTCGACGCCACCATGATGGTGATGGGCGGCATTGTGGGCGCCGGCATTTTCATGAACCCCTATGTGGTCGCACAGCGGCTGCATTCTCCGGTGCTCATTCTGTCGGTGTGGATCGCGGGCGGCGTCCTTGCGATCCTCGGCTCGTTTGTTTATGCGGAGCTGGCCGACCGCATCCCCGAAGTGGGCGGCCAATATGAATACCTGCGCCGGGCGCTGCATCCGGTGTTCGGATTTCTTTATGGATGGGCGCTGCTGCTGGTGATTCAGACAGGCGGCATGGCTGCCGTGGCGGTTACGTTTGCACGATACTTTCTTGAACTGACGAACCTGCCCTGTTCCGAATCGACGGTGGTGATTGCAACGCTCGCGGTGCTGACGGCGATCAACTGCCTCGGGGTCAAGCCTGGCGGCCGCGTACAGAGCATTCTGATGGTGCTCAAGATTGCGGCGATCGCCTGCCTGGTGGGCGCGGGATTCTTTCTTCTCAAGAGGCCGTTTCCACTGCTCCATCCGGTGCTGGACCGCCCGGTGTCGATTGATCTGTTCACTGCGATTGGCGCGGCGATGGTGCCTGTTGTTTTTTCATACGGCGGATGGCAGACGACGAACTTTATTGCGAGCGAGATCAGAAACCCGCGCAGAAATCTTGCGCGTGCGCTGATCATCGGGGTTGTGAGCGTTGTGGTTCTCTACGTCTCAGTGAACCTGGTTTGCGTGCGCGCGCTAGGCGCGACAGCGCTGGCCGAGACGAATGTGCCGGCCAGCGCGGTGATGCGGCTGGTGGCCGGCGAGCCGGGAGCCCGGCTGATTGCGCTGGGCATCGCGGTATCGACGGTGGGCTTTCTGAGCCAGTCGGTGTTGACTGCGCCGCGCGTCTACTTCGCCATGGCCAAGGACGGGCTTTTCTTTCGCAGCGTTGCGTATCTGAGCCCCAGGACGCACGTTCCGGTTGTCGCAATTATCCTGCAGAGTGTGTGGGCAATCGTGATTGCGATGACGGGGAAGTACGAGCAGATTCTCAACTTTTTCATTCCCATCGATTTTCTTTTCTTCGGGCTGACGGCGACGTGTCTGTTCGTGCTGCGCCGCCGCGACCGGCACGAAGCCCCGAAGCAGCCCGGCTTTCGCGTGCCTGGACATCCATTCAGCACGGCTGTCTTTGTGTTTTCGTGCTGGGCGATCGTCGCGAATACGTTGTACAAATATCCACGTAACAGTTTAATCGGCGTGTTGATTCTGCTTCTGGGAATCCCCGTGTATCTCGGATGGCGGCGCCGCCAGAAACAGGAGTGTATTGGATGAATCTTGCACCGCGTGCAACTGCCTCGGTTTATCTTGAGTGGGCGAAGCTCTGCTCCCGGGAAAAGTACAACCTGGCCACCAGCGGCATCATGAGTTATCCGCTGGCGGAGCTGCCCGTGTCCGTTCAGGATCTGGAGATCAACGGGCCGGACGCTTACGGATACCAGCCTCTTCTGGAGCGGCTGGCTCGCAAATGCGGCGTGACGGCCGATTGCGTGGTGGCCGCGGCCGGCACAACATTTTCCAATCACCTGGCGATGGCCGCGCTGCTCTCCGCGGGAGACGACGTGCTCATCGAGCGGCCGGGTTACGGGCCGATTCTCGAGGTGGCTTCCTATCTTGGCGCGAACATACTCCGTTTCGATCGCCGCGCCGAATGCGATTTTCAGATCGACCCGGATGAGATCAGGGAGAAGATTACGCCGAAGACGACGCTGATTGTATTGACCAATCCGCATAATCCTTCGGGAGCTTTCACGAGCGAGGAGACGCTGACCCGGATTGCGGAAATTGCCGCGACCGTGGGCGCACGCGTGCTGGTGGATGAGGTCTATCTGGACATGGTGTACGACCATTCTGTGCGGTCGTGCTTTCATCTTGCCGATTGCTTTGTGGTGACCAACAGCCTGACCAAGGCTTACGGGCTGAGTGGACTGCGGTGCGGCTGGATTCTGGCCCAGCCGGCGCTGGCAAAGCGCATGTGGAGATTGAACGATCTGTTTGGAGCGACGCCGGTGCATCCGGGCGATCTGCTGAGTGTGATTGCGCTCGACAATCTTGAGAAAATCGACGCGCGCGCCCGCGGAATCCTCGCGGTCAATCGCCGTGCGCTCGATGGATTCTTTGCCGGACGAAGCGATCTGGCCGGATTCCGCGGCCCATGGGGAACGGTGACGTTTCCGCGATTGACGCATGGCTCGGTGAAGGAGTTCATCGGCCTGTTGCGCACGCGTTTTGAAACCAGCGTCGTTCCTGGGGAGTTCTTCGATATGCCGGATCATTTCCGGATCGGCATCGGAGGCGATCCGGCGATGACCGCGGCTGCCTTGGAGCGGCTGGCGGAGGCACTGGACGAATACGGGTCAAAGATGTCCCTGTAGCAGTGGAACGTCCGCGTGAGAGAATGGCTCCGCTGGCCCAGGGGTTGAGAACGACCGGATGAACGACGAACCGATCTCTCCAGAAAGCTCGTTGATCGATGAGGCCGCACAGGAAAATGAGCGGCTCGTGAGGGCGATTGTGGGCGGGGACCGGGAGGCAGAGCAGGCGTTTGCTCAGCGCTATCTGCGGCCGGTCAAGGCCATGCTGCTGGCGCGCTCGCGCAACCCGGACCTGGCGGCGGACCTGCTTCAGGATGCGATGATTGAGGCGCTTTGCGCTTTGCGCCGGGGGCAACTCAGGGAGCCGGCAAAACTATCTTCATTTGTGATTGCGATTGCCAGGAATCTGCTGAACAGCCACTACCGCGGCGCGGTTCGCCGGCCGGAGTCGCTGGAGCTTCCCGACAGCCTGCCCGACCTATCTTCCCAAAAGGATGCAGTGGAGGAGATGGAGCGGGAACGACTGGCCATGAGCGCCATTGCCAGCCTGGAACCACTGGACAGGAGCATCCTCCAGATGACCCTGGTGGATGGGCTGAAGCCGGGGGTGATTGCCGTCCGGCTGCGCCTGAGCTCCGACGTGGTGCGGCAGCGGAAAGTGCGGGCGACTCGGCGGGTCATGGAATTTGTGCAACGTAAGTCACAAACAATTTCCTTTTCCCACTCTGTAAAGGGAGAAAAAATATGACCAACTGCACAGGAGCACCGGCAGAACAATTCCTGGAGTCCTATCTCCTGGGGAAGCTCCCTGATTCTGAAGCACTTATCTTTGAGGAGCACTATTTCGAATGCCCGGTTTGCCTAGCCCAGGTGGAGGCTTTGCAGGCAATTGCGGGCAAGCTTCGCACCGCGCCACGCGTGCAGACCAGGGCGCCAATTCCATGGCCTATTCGTTTTGCGGCGGTGGGAGCCATTGCCGCAGTTCTGGTTGCAGGCTTTTTCGTTTTGAGAGCTGGCCGGATCGCGCAGCAGCCCGCGGTGGCCTCCAATCCGGCCACTCCGATTCCGCAGGCTGGACCGGCGGCACGGCCCCCGGCGGTCTTTCCGGCGTCGAGGGCAGTTTCGCAACTGGCCGACCTGGCGCTGCCAGCCTTTCGGTTGAATAACCTGCGCGGAGAGACGGGAAATCCCGCGTTTGTTGCGGGAATGAAAGCGTATTCGAGGCAGGACTGCATGAATGCGGTCACGGAATTGTCGCGAGTGCCGGCGGCGGACCGGGATTCGCTGGCCGCACGGTTTTTTGGTGGAATCTGCCAGATGCACCAGGGTGACCTGGATGGCGCGGCGAAGAGCCTTCGGGGCGTGAGCGGAGCCGGCGATTCACCCGAGCAGGAGGCGGCACTGTACTACCAGGCGCAGATTTGGCTGGCTCGCAACGATGCAGCTTCGGCGCAGAAATTCCTGGGGCGCACGGTCGCGCTTCATGGGGATTATGAACGGCGTGCGCGGATCGAGCTGGCTCATTTGCGCGATCCCGGTCAAGGCGGACAGCAGAAATGATCCAGGCAACGAGCCTGAACACGTAACCGGCGCACGGACTCGCGCTTTCCGCGCAATTGAGCGCAAGGGCGGTTTCCGTGAATCGACTGACGGCTTGTGCCGTGAGACTTTGCGCGGCAGGTTTGCTGGCCGCGAGCGTCACCGCCCAGCAGCCTGTGCCCCCCGGAAAATCGGATGTTCCCACTGCACGGGCGACAACCGCGGTATTGGCGGCGGAAGCGCTTGAGAAGGCGCGCGAAGCGTTGCGCAAAGCGGATGCGGTGTGGAACTGGTCGCGGAGGCTGCTGGCGGAACGCCGCTTGGCCGGTAACAGCACGCATCCCTGGGACCGGGCTGGATCTGTGGGATCGGGCGGGTGGGAGTAAAGGTGGGCAGGGCAGGCGGAGCGGTTGTCCATCGCGGAGCCGCGCAACCCGTTGCTGCAAGTGGGGCGAAGCGATCAGCGCGAATCAACGACAGATGAAAGAGCCCGCGGACTTGCCGCGGGCTCTTTCATATTGGTTGAAGTACTCGCTTGCGCGCTAGTTTTTCGAGGGGAAGATTCCGAACATGCAGATTGAATATTGGAGCCCCTTGGGCGCAAACGGGCGCAGGTCGGGCAGTGCAAAGTTTGTAGTTCCGTCGCCGCCAAACGTGGTTCCAATGAGCGAAAAAAGCGCCGTGTCAGTGTTGATGGGAAGCAAGCTTCCATCCGCCGGAGTCCATGCGCCCGAGTCGGTACCGCCGCCGGTGGTGCCGTAGCCGTTCACGCTGAGCACGATGTCGCCGACGTAGCAACTCGATGCGTTGTGGAAGTTGCCGTTGTTGTACCCGCTTGGGCTGAGCTGATCGGAGAGGGCCTGCAGATTGGCGGGGATAGTTCCCGGCGCGCCGGCCGGTCCTTCAGGCCCCTGTGCGCCCGTCGGCCCGGCCGGTCCTGCTGTGCCGACCGCGCCATTCTGGCCAGGTGCTCCTGCTGGTCCTGCCGCGCCTGTGGCCCCGGTTGCGCCTACTGGACCTTGTGGTCCGGCAACGCCTTGCGCCCCCGGAGCACCGGTGGCACCGGTTGCGCCCTTAGCGCCCGCCGGCCCCGCGGGACCCTGCTGCCCGGCTACGCCCGGCGTGCCCTGTGCGCCCGTGGCGCCTTGAGATCCGATGGGTCCGGCCGGCCCCTGGATGGACCAGGAATCAAAGTGCTCGTCTGCGTGGCATTCGTGGGCAGACGCCACGATACGCGTCAGGCCATTGGAATTTCTAACGCAGGCGTTGATGACCGTTGCCGCGCTTGCCTGCTGAACGCCGGCCGCCGCCGCCAGCGCGACCGTCATCCAGCCCAACCTCTTCCAGCTTGCACTTGTCGATAAAGTCTCTGTCAACTTCATTTCTATTCACCCTTCAGTCGAGCCCTGGGAGTTCCGGCTTCGGCAAGAGCCGAAACAGGGATGGCCCGACTTTGACCGCACGCGCGGCCGCTGTCCGAGAGAGAGTGGCGGGGCTAAGAGCTTTGTGACACAGGCCGCGATCGAACCGTTTCTTGTCATTGAAAAAGCAACTTACTGAGAATATTCGCTACTCAAAGCGCCCAGAACGCCATATACGCGGTTTCCAAGTACGTTTTAAGTACACGGGTCTTCGCCATCCAAACCAGATATGGGACCCTTCGACTTCCCAGTTGAACTGGCATAGGAGACCGCTGCCCGGAATGATGAAATGGGCAGAATATGATCTCGATGAGTGACCCGGCGTTTTGCAATCAAGTGAGCTTTCTTCCCGAATCAACGTTGAGAGCGGCTTGCGCACGGATGAAAATTTCGATTTCGTGGCAAACACGGTCAACAGGTTTGGCACGCTCGTGCACGGGCGCGAGGCCTTGGAGAAGGCTCTCGGTTTTCAACACGGTGTCGGTGGACCACTTCAAACGGTAACCGTACCGCCGCTAGGGCTGGTTGATCTTCGGCAGCTTCATCGCGATGCGGAGCCAATCCAGGATGTGCTTCGACTGCGGGCTCATGTGCACTTTCAGTTGTCGCAACGTGTCTTCTCCATCGCCGCGGAAGGTCATGGCCTCGCCCAATTCCTGTCCTGGCGATCGCAAGGTCTTAACGGAAGCGGCGAATCCTCAGGGTGTGCCGGCCGGAACGGTAGAGACCTGTGACATAAACGATGACACGACCCTTAGTTGAAAAGATCAACTGGCGAATTCGAAGCAGCGGCGCGCCGTTGGGAATACTCAACAGCTTGGAAATGCGGTGATCGGCATAGGTAGCGTCGACCTCCTCGTCGGCGTAGGCGAGTTCAATTCCGCATTCGCGTTCGAGCGTTCCAAAAAGGGAGGTCCGATCGAGCGGAGCATCCAGCACAACCTGGAATTCCTCGGCCGACAGATAGCAAACCTCAAGCGCAACGGGCTCATTGGCGGCGGAACGGACCCGTTCGATTCTTATAAGACGGGTGGTGGGCGACAATCCAAGCTTCGCCTCGATTTCCTGCTCCCGTTTCACGATGCCCGAAGACAAAATCCTGGAACGCGGCATTAAACCCAAACTCGCCGTTTGCTCCGTGTAGCTGACGAGTTTGTTGAAGTGAATCCGCGGCGGCGCGACGAACGTGCCTGCACCATGCCGGCGTTCGACGACGCCTTCTTGAGCCAGGCCCGCCAGCGCGTGGCGCGCGGTCATCAGGCTGACGCCGTGAATTCTGGCGAGTTCTCTTTCCGAGCCAACGACGTCGCCCGGCTTCAGTTCGCCGGAGTCGATCCGCTCACGGATAGCGGCTTGGATCCGCTTGTACGCCGGTTCGTTTTTCCGAGTGCGTGTTGACGCAACTGTTTTATTCATACGAGCCGGGCGCCGTTTTCACGATTGTTCCCATTGATCTGCATTCAAGATACCTCGATCGAAAGGGTTGAATGGTTGTAGATTGAGAAAAAGCTATAGAGCTGTTGAAGCATATCCGGATGTTCTCAATGTGTCCACGCACCCCCATATTTGGATTTGTGCGGCGCCAAGAGACGGGGCTGGCAAAGGGATTTCGCAGGGGATGAGTCGTGAACAACGAGCATTATGGGCAGGTACGTTGTTGATTCCATGCAGCACGGCCCTGTTTTTCCGCAGAGGCGATGTGGACATGCTCAGTAGCACGGCTTTTTCCCTTGACACGTTAAATCTCGACTGCTATATAGTACATTAACGATTCGCAGTCCAGTGCCGAATAAGCAAAGCCGCTTCGCGGGCCCGGCATTCCCGATCAGAGGACGGAAGTGGAGAGGAGCTAGGGTGTATCGACATATACCGGCGCACAGCGACGGGAGCCATTTTTTCTCAGTTCGAGGAAAGAGGAGCGACGCATACCGGGTGTCTGCTAGCGACGATTGACGAAGAAATGAGGGAAAATGGCCCCGTCCCTTCGGGTTGCGGTTAAAATCCGGCCATACTTCATTGTCGGCCTCGAAGGTGGACCCGCCACAGTCTTCGGCCTCCGCTTCGTCTGGCCGGATTTTTCCTCGCAACGCTGCGCACCGGTATATGTCGATACACCCTAGTACTTCTGGATCTTCCCAGGCGGCAATCTCTCCGCGGTCTTTCAATTCCATGATTCTGCATCCAACTCGCCTCCGCGTCTAACGCACGGAAACCAACCCACCTCAAAGAAAGGTGCAATGGCAATGATTCAAATTCAGAGGTCAACTGATTGCACGTCCCCGTTCCGAAGGGACAATTCATCCCTGGAAAACTCAGGGAAGATGGTAAGTTTTTTCCAAAACTATAGATTCCCGGCGCTTTTGTTCACGCTGTTGTTCTCCCTCATCTTCTTTCCGCCGATGGCGCGCACCCAGGAAATCTCTGCCACGCTCAGCGGCATTGTCACGGACTCTACCGGCGCGGTGATTTCTCACGCATCCGTCACAATTGCCTTGGGCGGCGTCAATGGTGCGGCTCGCGTTGTGGAGTCGGATAGCTCCGGCAACTATGTCGCCACCAACCTGTCAGCCGGAACCTATTCGATCACCGTGACGGCTCCGGGTTTTGAGACATTCAAGGGCAAGGATATCGTTTTGAATGTGGCGGAAAAGCATGCCTTTAACGCAATCCTGAAGACAGGCTCCGTCAACACAACGGTGACCGTGGAAGACAATCCGGTTCAAATCGATACCGAGACCAGCGGCCAGGCCGGCACGATCTCAGGCATCCAGATTCGCGAGCTTGAGATTAACAGCCGCAACTTTACGCAGTTGGTGACCCTGCAGCCGGGCGTTGTGAATATGCTGGGCGACGAGGATTCGTCGAGTTTCACGGGCATGTCGGTCAACGGCGCTCGCGGCACGGCGAACAACTGGACGGTGGACGGCGCCGACATCAACGACTCCGGCTCCAACGCCACCGCGACAAGCCAGCCCAGCATGGAAGCTATCCAGGAAATCACCCTGGCAAGAGGCAACTACGACGCCGGCTACGGACGTTCGGGAGGCGGCCAGGTTGTGGTGGCCACGCGCAACGGCACCAGCTCCTTCCACGGCGAAGGGTATGAGTACGTCCGCACCACCGACTTCAATGCGAACGACTGGCTCAACAAGAACTCCGAGATCAGCCAGGGCCTTCCCAACCAGCCCGGCGTCTACCATCAGAACGTCTACGGCTTTGTCATCGGCGGTCCCGTCTACATTCCCAAGGTCTACAACGAGGAAAAGAAGAAGACGTTCTTCTTCTGGTCAGAGGACTGGCACAAGATCAACCAGGCGGGAACCAGCTCCACTCTGACTCCTCCCACCACGGCTGAAGTTGGCGGCACTTTTGCGGGCGATATCACGGCCCAGTATCCGATGGCCGTCTACACCGCAAGCACGCAAACGTCACAGATTCCTACCAGCGCTTTCAGCCAAAACGCGCAGGTTTATCTGACCAACCTGTTTGATAAGGTCGCCAACTCCAGCGGGTCTCTGACTTTCAACCAACCTTCGACGAACGATTATCGCGACGACATCATCCGCATCGATCACTACTTCAACGACAAGGTCCACTTCTACGCGCGCGGCATGAACGACAGTAATCCGCAGGTGGACCCCAGCGGACTGTGGAATGGCCCGCAGTATCCAGGCGCGGCCGCAGCCGCCTATAGCACGCCCGGCAAGAACGTGGTCGGCAACCTGACCTGGGCCATCTCGCCGAAGATCGTCAACGAATTGGAGTTTGCCTATGCGCAGGGCACCATCAACGCGAAGTTCGAGAGCGGCGATTTTGCCGACAATCCGGCCTACGTGAGCGCTTTGACGTCCGGCTCGACGGGCGCGTATGCCTTTGGGAGCGACCCCTACGGGCGCATGCCGGGCATTGGCTTTGCCGATGCCACGACGGGCTTTGGGGCAGGCAGCGATCCATACGGAGAGCGCAACCTGGACCGCACCTACTTTGACAACCTCTCGTTTTCCTTCGGCAAGCATACCCTTCGCACCGGCTTCCAGATTCAGCAGATGATCAAGACCGAAAATGCCACCTACGGCGATGCGAGCTTCGGCTTCGGTACCGGGAGTGGTGCGCCGGATATTCCATTTGCGGATTTCCTGACAGGCACGGTATACAGCTACGCGCAGGTAAGCCGCGACATCGTTCCCGACCTCAACTTCGTCAACATTGAAGCCTACCTCAACGACGACTGGAAGATCTCACAGCGTTTGACATTAAACCTCGGTGTTCGCTGGAGCAGATTTCCTTCGCCCTGGGACAGGAACAATACTTTAACCAACTTCGATCCGCTGCTGTATAACGCGTCGGATGCTCCGACCATCAACCCGCTCACCGGTAACTACAATCCGGGTCAGACAATTGGGGGCACCCCACTGGTGGCCAACACCTATGCCAATGGGCTTATCTTCCCGAATTACAACGGGCACTGCGCGACGGCGCAAGCCATCGGCCCACTGGTTCAGTGCTCGCCCTACGGCAGAGACGTGAACCCCAACGACAATGCCAACTTCGCCCCGCGCGTCGGGTTTGCCTACAACCCCGACGGACATGGCGTCACCTCGATCCGCAGTGGCTTCGGCCTCTTCTACGATCGCACCATGGACGGCATATGGGAGGGCAACGCCTTTGCCGATCCGCCGATCAACCAGACCATTTCAGTCAACAACACCACCTTCGACCATCCGAATCCGAGCGGTTTGGTCACCGCGTCCCTGGGCCCCAGCGCGATCGTCGCAACCGGCAACCCCATCTTCCGGGTTCCGACTTACTTTGACTACAACCTGACCGTTGAGCGCCAATTGCTGCCCACCACGGTTCTTTCCGTAGCTTATGTAGGCAACGAGGCCCGCCATCTGGTGGGCGAGATCAACTTAAACCAGCCCAAGGTTGGAGACAGGCTGGCTGCAACACCCAATACCGATGTCAACGCGATCCGTCCTTATCTGGGCTATGACCACATTCAGGACAGAAACCCGATCTTCACCAGCAACTACAACGCGCTGCAGATTTCGCTGAACCATCGCTCCAACAAGGGCCTGACCGTGGGCGCCTCTTATACATGGTCGAAGGTTCTGACCACACAATCGGAAGATCGCAACGGTGATCTGGCCTCCACCTTCAACTACGCCGGCTCCACCATCCAAAACAGCTATAACATCAAGGGCGATTACGGTCCGGCCACCTTCAATCAGCCGCAGAGCCTGATCTTCAACTACGTCTACGCGCTGCCTTTCTTCAAGGGGCAGAGCGGGGCGGAAGGAAAACTATTGGGCGGCTGGGAACTCTCCGGCATCACCACCTACACCTCCGGCGCCTCAAACACGATCACGCAGACAGGCGATCCGTTTCAATGCCCGACCGATCCGAACACCGGACTCTGCCTGACCACCAGTCCCGCGGGCACCGGCCTTCGCGGCCTGGGCATCTCTTCCTACGGCTCTGCGCGTCCTAATCAGGTGGGTTCAGTCACGATGAGCAAGAAGCCAGGGTATACGGGTGCGGGCTGGTTCTCGACCTCATCGTTTGCTCCCGCTGCCGGTGCGTTCGGTAACCTGGGCACGGGCACGATCCTTGGACCGGGCTTCCAGAAGTGGGACATCGCTCTGGCGAAAAACACCAAGATCGGCGAGCACGTCAATGTCCAACTGCGCGTCGAGTCCTTCAATGTCTTTAACCACCCCAACTTCGGGAATATCGACACCACGCTGGGCACTGCCAACTTCGGCTACGTCACCTCCGATCACGAACCGCGTCTGCTTCAGATGGGTGGAAAGGTCACCTTCTAACTCACGATGATCAATCCTGAATAAGCGAAGGCCGGAGCGATGCTCCGGCCTTCGCCGTTGGTGGATCATTCTCCTCGGAAGGAAATCAATCGGCTCGGCAGTTACTTTTCCGCTGGAGATTTTTCAGGTGCTGGGTTCTGGTGTGGAGCTTTGGACATCGCATTAATAAATCCTTCGTCGGCAGCCTCATTGAGGTTTTTGGATTTGGCGAGTTCAGCATTGGCCTCAGCCGTCTTTCCCATGGAACGATAAAGGCGGGCCAGCCGGTAGTGGGCTTTCACATCGTTGGGCTTGAGGGCGATTGCCTGCTTGAACTCGCGCGCCGCGTCCTCCCGCAGGCTGGCTTCCGCGTAGACGATGCCCAGATCGAGATGCCCCATAGGATTGGCGGGGTTAATTTTCACCGATTTTTCCAGCAATGGCCGGGCGTCTTCCATCCGATTCATTTGAATTTCAGAATCGGCGAGATAGAGCATCGCCTGGATATGCTCCGGATCGTTATCGAGTTCGGCTTGAAACTCCTGAGCAGCTTCATGGGTCTGGCCCTGGGTCCACAACAGGTAACCCAGACCGAAATGTACATTGGGCTCCTTGGGATTGGCCGTAACAGCGGCTCGGAACTCGCGTGTGGCCCCAATCGTATCCTTCATTTCATCCAAGGCTTCGCCCACCAGCATGTCCGCTTCGGCAGACTCAGCATTCAACGCCACGATCCGGTGAAAGGCATCCAGAACACATTGGTATTGCCTGGACAACAGGCAGCTATGCGCCAGGGTCAACAGCAGCGTCAGGTTCTGTGTGTCGTGCTCCGCGGCCCGTTTCAGATAGGGGGCGGATGCCGCAAATTCTCCCAGCCCATAGTGCGACATGCCGATCAGAATGACCAGGCGCTGCGCCTCGTCTGAATCGGAAGGCAGAGTTTTGAGCATTGGTTTGAACTGCTCCAATGCCTCCTTGTAATCGGCTGCCTTGAAGTACGCAAGGCCGAGATTGAAGCGCAAGCGGGGCATTGCCGGGTTCAACGCCATCGCCTTGCGATAAGAAGCGATCGCCTCCGCATAGTGTTCCTGGTGAGCTTCGAGAAGGCCAAGGTGGGCAAAGGGTTCGGGATCGGTGGGACGCGCCTTGGACAGTGCCGCCCACGCGGCTTCGGCCTCAACCGTCTTTCCCTGTTGCTCCAGAGAGAACGCTGCCTGGCGCGCATCGCTCTGCGATCTCGAGGGCAACGTCCAGGCAGGCATGACCAGCACCAGGCAAAGGGCCATCCGCTGTTTCAACCTGAGTGTCAAAGCAGCCTCCATTCGAATTCTCACCCGCTGACGCAGGAACGCGCAACCGGCATCCAAATCGATCTTCAAACGACACGAGAGATATGAGCTATAGAGCTGTCGGAGCGGCCGCGCGGGGTGAGATTCTGTTGATCGACGAAACACGCTGCGCGCATCCAAGAATCGATTGGCGCTGAATCATAGCGAAAAACCCACGCTCACGGTCCTGATCAATCCTCGGAAAGATGCGCTTCCCAGCCAGCGTCATCTCCAAACCGACGACGTAGTTGCGAGGCCTGCTGTATAGCAGATATACTCAGCACGATCATACGTTACAGATTCCGGAGGCGTTTGCTGTGCCCTCACATTCCCTGCTCCCTTCGCGCCGCGCGGCTTTGTCCGGTCTGCTGGCTCTGGCTGCATGTGCGTCCCAGTGTTTTCCGCAAGCACGCGGCGAGAGCAAGGTTTTCGGTGGGTATTTCGAGGAATGGGGCATCGGGTATGCGCATTACAACATTGCGGATTTGGAAAAAAACGGCGTCGCCAATGAACTGACGCACCTCATCTACGCCTTCGGCAACGTGACCCCGACTTCATCCCCGGCATGCGCCATCGCCGATCCGTTAGCCGCTTATCAGGAAACCGTGCCCAGCGTCAGCGGCAAGGCCTATACCGCGCCGCTCTACGGCAACTTTGGCGCGATCCAGCAGCTCAAAACCCTCCATCCAAACCTGAAAGTGCTGATCTCTTTGGGAGGCCAGGCCGGCAACGTGTCAGGCTTTGCTACCTCGGCTGGCAGCGCGGCGGGCCGTACCGCGCTCGCCGCTTCGTGCATCGACATGTTCGTCAAGGGGAACATTGCCCCAGGTGTTCAAGCTCCAGGTCTGTTCGACGGGTTCAATATCGATTGGGAGTTCCCGGCGGCGGAGGACAAGCAGAACTTCACCGCTCTGCTGAAAGAGTTCCGTACGCAACTGAATGCCCTGACGAAGATCACCGGCAAGAAATATACCCTGACGTTTGACTCGCCCGCGGATCCCAAAAAATATGCCAACATCGAGTTGAAGGCCGCCGCGGCCGAAGTGGATTTCCTCACCATTGACGGTTACGACTATGCCGGGACCTGGGACAAGCAAACCAATGAGTCGTCCGCGCTCTACGATGTCGATGCGGACCCTCTGCATACATCCGCCCGCTATATCGATGCGACCGTAAGAGCCTATCTGCAGGCGGGTGTGCCGGCAGCCAAGTACACCATGGGTTTACCCTTGTATGCCGTCGGCTGGACCGGCGTCCAAAGCGTTCACCACGGCTTATACCAGAGCGCAGCAGGCGATTCCCCGGTTCTCCTTGCCGACGGCTCCGGTCTCTGTCCGAATCCGAGCAAGACAGCCCCCTCGCCAGGTTGCGACACCCTGCTGACTCCCGGATTTCTAACCTACTCGACCCTCGAGAACCTTACGAATAAAAATGGCTACACCGCCTGGTTCGACTCGGCGAGAGTCGGAGCGACACTCTACAACCCCACTACCGGAACGTTCTATTCCTACGACGACCCATCTTCAGCGGCAGCGAAGACCGCCTATATCAAGAAGAACAAGCTTGGCGGCGCCTACGTGTGGGCGCTGAATGATGACGACGCAAGCGGGTCCCTGACAAAGACAATTGCGGCAGGTTTGAAGTAATTGAGTTGCGTCCGCAAACTTGGCCCAAATTAATTATTGATTCTTAAAGCGAATTCAAAGCCGACACGTGACTCATACTCGCAACCTCAATAAATCCTTCTAAAACATTTATAATCAATCACTTATATTGGTGGCGGAGGGCAGGATCGAACTGCCGACCTTGGGGTTATGAATCCCACGCTCTAACCATCTGAGCTACTCCGCCGGAAGAGGCGCGGGCCGCGAGGGCCGCTGGGGAGGCGGATCGAAATCCGCATCCCATTCTTGATGATACGGGCGGCTGGATTGGAGGTCAAACCACCTGCGTTGGGCAGTCGGCACCTGCGGTGCGGCAGACGCTCGCGGGAGGCTCGCACGGAGGTACTGCTTCCCACCCTTTTGCCAGAAGGATGCGAATGGATGGGGCACTTAGCGGGAGGCTCGCACGGCGTTGGTTGGGGCGCGATTGCGGGTAGGACCCGAAATAAATTCTCAACTCTTTTGTTGGTGCGGAGTTGTACGGCGCGGGCGCCGGGATATACTTGTTCAAACAGGTATTTTCTCCTGGCTTTGCATCCTTTCTCGTCAACCTATACCCACCCAACTTTCCCTACTCAAGGAGAATCTCGATGGCAGAACCGATCATTGCCCAAAAGAGTCCGTACCCGGTCGAAGTGGAAGCCGGCAAGAGCTACTACTGGTGTTCCTGCGGCCAGAGCGCGAACCAGCCTTTCTGCGACGGCAGCCACAAGACCACCGAATTTACTCCGGTAAAGTTTGAGGCCACCGAGACCAATACGGTGTATTTCTGCGGCTGCAAGCACACGGCAAACCCCGGATTCTGCGACGGCAGCCACACAAAACTGTAAAGTCCCCCACATTTCGCACGAAACTTCCCACCCGATCCCGCAAAGGTTGCAGGATCGGGGTGGGAAGCCGTGCGCCCTTCCCGTTACACTCAACTGCATGAGTAAGTTGCGGATTGCCGGCGTGATTCCCGCGCGTCTCAGCTCCACGCGGCTCAGCCGCAAGGTGCTGCGCGAGATTGCCGGGCGTCCGATGGTGGAGTGGGTGTGGCGCGCCGCAGCCGGGAGCGGGCTGATGGACCCGGTGGTTGTGGCGACCGACGCGGAGGAAGTGGCGGCAGCGTGCCGCGAGCGGGGAATACCGGTGGCGATGACCTCGGCGAACTGCACCAGCGGGTCAGACCGGGTGCGCGAGGTGGCGCGGGAGATCGACGCCGATGTGTACGTCAATATCCAGGGAGACGAGCCGACGCTGACGCCTGATTTCTTTCCACCGCTGCTGGCGTTGTTTGAGCGGCCTGAGGTGCAGGTGGCCACGCTTGCGGTGCGCTGCCCGGCGCTGGAGATTGCGGACCCGAACGCGGTGAAAGTGGTGACGGCGATGGACGGGCGCGCGCTTTATTTTTCGCGCGCGACGATTCCATTTGACCGGGACAGGACGGGGTTTGCGGGCTACCGCAAGCACCTGGGGATTTATGCGTATCGCAAGGCGACGCTGGAGCGGTTTGCGGAGCTGCCGACGTCGTGGATCGAGGCCGTGGAGCGGCTGGAGCAGTTGCGTTTTTTGGAAAGCGGGATCGATATTTATGTGGCCGCGGCGCCGAGGGACACGATTGGCGTGGACACCGAGGCGGACTTGGAGCGGGCGGAGGCGGTGCTCAAGCGGCTGGTGGAATTGAACGGGGATTGAGCGCGGTGCGGCGGCGGAAACAATTCGAATTGCGCGCAAGAATCGGAGTGCGCGCATCCTCGGCGATGGGCGATCATCGTTCCCATGAAGAGTCCAGCGCAACAGGCAACGAGCGATAGCTCGCACGCGAAGAGAATGTCAATGATGGATACGGAAACAGCGTGGACGCAGCTTCTTGCACGCGATCCATCGGCGCTATTTTTCTATGCGGTTACGACGACAGGCGTTTTCTGCAGGCCGAGTTGCAAGAGCCGGCGGCCGCTGCGAGAGAATGTGCGTTTCTTTGCATCTGCCGAGGGCGCGCAGGCGGCGGGATTTCGCGCATGCAAGCGCTGCAAGCCCACCACTGCGTGGGGCAGACCTTTGGACAAGATTCGCTCTCACATTGAGGGCAACGTCGATCGCGCGGTTCCCCTGGCGGAGTTGGGGCGTGTGGCTGGGTTGAGTCCATTCACGGTGCAGCGGATGTTCAAGCAGGAATTGGGCGTGAGCCCGTTGCAGTATCAGCGGGCGCTTCGCGCGGGCGGGCTACGTGCGGCGCTCAGGCAGGGAGGAACGGTGACAGATGCGATCTACGAAGCGGGCTTTGGGTCTTCGAGCCGCGCGTATGAGGGCGCGGCCCTGGGCATGACGCCGGCGAAGTTCGCGCAGGGCGGCGAGGGCGAGCAGATTGGCTGGTGCTGCGAGCGTACCCCGTTTGGATGGATGGTTGTGGGCGCAACCGAACGCGGGCTTTGCTGGCTGGCGCTGGGGTCAACCTCGTCGGAGGCGGAAACCAGTCTGCGCAACGAATTTCCAATGGCGAAGCTGCGCCGCGATGCTTCGCTCGCGCGGCTGGTGGATGCGGCGCTCGCCTGTGTGCGCGAAGGCAACGATCTCTTGCGGAGGCCTGCCGGCGAGGAATCGCTGGACCTGCGCGGGACCGTCTTCCAACTTCGGGTCTGGCAGGCGCTGCGCGCAATTCCCCGCGGCGAGACCAGGAGCTACAGTCAACTCGCGCGCGATCTGGGCAATCCAAACTCAACCCGCGCCGTAGCGCGCGCCTGCGCAACTAATCGCGTGGCGCTGATGGTGCCCTGCCATCGCGTGGTTGGGGCGAGCGGCTCGCTCACAGGGTATCGGTGGGGAGTGGAGCGGAAACGCGCGCTGCTTGAGGCGGAGAAGAGACCGTAACAAGAAACAAGAATGGAAGTTCAACAAATCAAAATGTCGTCATGGAGTTCTACGGGATCCCACCCATCGGACAAAAGACGTCCGATGGATGGGGCACAGTTTCATGCGTTGCGGGTCGGCGAAGACGGTGGGGAACTAAGAAGCAAAAGTAAAGAATGTAAACGGATCGGTCATATCCCCGTCCCAAACATGGGATTCTGGACCCCCAGTGCGTTGCTGCGCTGCGCGGCGGCTATACTTCCACCATGATTCCAATTGGGTCGCACCCGGCGTGGCACCCGGTGTTTGAGACGCTGGCGTATGCATCTGGCTACGCGGTGTTTCGGCGGCTGCGCGCGCAGCAGGGGGACGCGCTGGCTGAGCCGCAGCGTTGGACGGTGCTGGCCGCGGCGGCCGTGGGAGCGCTGGTGGGCAGCCGCCTGCTGGGCCTCGCCGAGCAGTGGCCCACGGTGCTGGCTGCCTGGCAGCAGGGGCGCATGCTGGCTCTGCTGCTTTCGCCGGGCGGCAAGACGATTGTGGGCGGACTGCTGGGCGGATGGTTCGGTGTTGAAATTGTGAAAAGACTGAGCGGGATCAAGCGGCGCACAGGCGACCTGTTTGCGCTGCCGTTGTGCGTAGGCATTGCGGCGGGCCGCGTGGGGTGCCTGATTGCGGGGCTGGCCGACGATACTTATGGCAAGCCGAGCGCGCTGCCTTGGGCTGTCGATCTGGGCGACGGAATTGGCCGGCATCCTGTGCAGATATACGAGATTCTTTTTCTGATTGTGCTGGGATTGATTGTCAGCACCAGGGCAAAGTTGCCGGAGGGCGCGCGGTTTCGCATCTTTCTGGGGAGCTACCTGGCGTGGCGCGCGATCATCGACTTTCTCAAGCCGCAGCCGCTGATTGGCGGATTGAATCTGATTCAGTGGAGCTGCCTGGCGGGGATTGTTCTGCTGGTTGTGGACGAGGTGCGTGGAGGGATAGGAAGGCATGAGCGAGCCATTGGGTGATGGGATCAACTTTGCGAAGATCGTGACGGTGCTGGCAATCGTGTTTGCCATCTCGCTCGGACTGTGCGGGGTGACTGTTGCGCTTACCTCGACAGTGCATGGAGGCGGCAGTGTTCTGGTTTTCGGAATGATTGTCGAAGCCATCGCGATGGGGCTTTCCGCCCTGGGGCTGCTGGTGACGGTGATTGTGTGGGTGATTGCGTCGATCGCTTCGGGACGTGGGCGCGGGTAGAGTGGCGGACCGCAGAGGCTGTTTGAGGATGCGGAAGATGGGAAGCGCAAGGATCGGGAGTCGACAGATCGCGCGCGGCAAAGGAGACCATTGAGCGAGCCATCGGTGAGTCGCATCAGTTTTGCAAAGGTCGTGGTGGTGCTGGCAGTGGTGTTCGGCATCGGGGTGGGGTTGTGCGGGCTGGACATTTTTCTGGCGTCGAAAGGCATCGGGAAAAGCACCGAAGAGTTTGGTGTGGGTCCGCTTGATGGCGTGTCGATTGTTGTGATGGTTGTTTCCGCATTGGGCCTGGTGATTACGGTGATTGCCTGGATTGGCGCAGCGATCTTCAAAGGCTCTGGAGCCGGGCGGGGAAACGGCTAGGCGAAGAAACTGCTTGACCATGGGGACGATGGAAAGCGCGACGACCAGAAATAGACAGGCCGCAAGAGCGAAAGGAAAGTGATGAGCAAGAGCCTCGCTGAACGGATTCCCTTTGTGAAGATTTTGATTGTCCTGGTGATTGTGTTCGCGCTTTCGCTGGGGCTGTGCGGGATGGGCTTCGTGCTTGACTGGCGAGGCGCAAAAGTGCCTCCCGCAATTGGAAGGCTCATGGGCCAGGCGGTTGGATACGAATTGCTGGGCATGATTCTTTCTGCCGTGGGCATTCTTGTGACGGTTGTTGCATGGATTGTGGCGGCGGTGGTGGGAAGCTTCAGCAAGAAAGTGTCACAACCGCAAAATATTGCCAACGACAGGGATGATACAAAGCTCGATTAGAGGGATTCGTTCTGGCTCAAACGGAGAGAATGCGGGAGGCCAGTTGAATATGATGGGCTGGTGGCGACAGAGGAGCGGTGCGGTGAAGGTGCTTGTGGTGCTGGCGATGCTGCTGATGCTGCAGATTGGCATGCTGATAGCCACGCCGGCTCTTACGCAGCGATGGGATGGAATCCAGCATCAGCCTGCAGGCGAGGGGTGGGGCACATTCGGGCTGCTTTTATGGGAGATCCTTTTTTGCGTGGCGAACGTTGTGTCGATGGTGATTGCAGGCGTTTGGTGGCTGATTGCGCTGACGATGGGGAAGCGAAGGGCCGCGGAGAGAATCAATGACTGAGAAATTAAGGCCATATCTGTTTTATGACGTGGCGATCTCGATCTGCTCGACGTGTTACAGGCGGGTGGACGCGAAGATCGTGTTCGAAGAGGACAAGGTGTGGATGCTGAAGCGCTGTCCACAGCATGGGCACGAGCGGGTGCTGGTGGCCGACGATGTGGACTACTATCGTCGCGCGCGCGAGGTGTTTATCAAGACGCCGGAGCAGCCGATGGTGTACAACACGCCGGTGAAATATGGGTGTCCGTACGATTGCGGGCTGTGCCCGGATCACGAGCAGCACAGTTGCCTGACGCTGGTGGAGATTTGCGATGCGTGCAATTTGACCTGTCCGATTTGCTATGCGGGCAGCGGGCAGCATCGCACCGAATACCGCACACTGGACCAGATTGCAGCGATGCTGGACTGCGTGGTGCGCAATGAAAAGAATCCCGACGTGGTGCAGATTTCAGGCGGTGAGCCCACGCTGCATCCCGATTTCTTTCGCGTGCTGGAGATGTGCAAGGAGCGTCCCATACGTCACCTGATGGTGAATACGAACGGGATTCGGATTGCGCAGGACGAGGAGTTTGCCAAGCGGCTCAAGGAGTTCATGCCGCAGTTTGAGATTTATCTGCAGTTCGATTCGTTGCAACGCGAGCCGCTCATGCAGTTGCGTGGAGCGGATTTGCGCGGCATTCGCGAAAAGGCGCTGGAGCGGCTGAACCGGCTGGGCATTTCAACCACGCTGGTGGTGACGGTGGAGCGAGGGGTGAATGACGGCGAACTGGGCGCGATTGTGGACTACGCGCTGACGCAGCCGGCGGTGCGTGGAGTGACGTTTCAACCTGTGCAGCAGGCGGGGAGGATGGTCGGATTTGAGAGCAAGCAGCACCGGCTCACTTTGACGGAAGTGCGGCGGCGGATTCTGGAACAGACCGATGTGTTCCGTCCGGAGGATCTGATTCCGGTGCCATGCCATCCGGATTCGCTGGCCATGGCCTATGCGCTGAAGATGGGCTCGAAGACTGTTCCGCTGACCGGGATGGTGCCGCCCGAAGTGCTGATTGACGGAGCGAAGAACACGATCATCTATGAACAGGAGGCGGGGCTGCGCGAGCATATCTTCAAGCTTTTCGCGACGAATCATTCGCCGAGCTCGCAGGCGTCCACGCTGAAAGAACTGCTGTGCTGCCTGCCCAAGGTGCTGATCCCCAAGGATCTGGGATACAAGAATCTCTTTCGCATTCTGATTGTGCAGTTCATCGATGCGGAGGCGTTCGATGTGCGCAGCGTGAAGAAGAGCTGCATACACATTGCGCATCCGGATGGAAAGCGGCTGATTCCGTTCGACACGTACAACATGTTTTATCGCGGCGAACTGGAGTCGACGCGACTGGCGGGGCTGCGAAGAGAAGAGCTGGCAACTGTGTGAAGCGCTATGCTGTGAGTGGAGGCGCGCATGAAGACTCTCGCCGTTCGGCTTGTTGGTTTTGTTGCATTCGCGTTGGCATTTCTGCTGCCCGCGGTCCAGCTTGCTGGGCGCGCCGACGGACCCGGCACAGGCCCGTTCGTGCTGACTGGCTGGATGTGTGCGACTGTTTCCGCGGGCGTGACTGCCGGCCTGTTTCATGCTTCCGCGTCCGCCTGGCAAGGGAAGGATGCAGGCGGAGTCATCTCACTGATTCTGAGCGGATGGGTCAACCCCCTGGTGGTGATCTATCTGGTATTTACCATCTGGCGCAGGTTGGTGGTGATGCGGCGCATTCTCGCTGTTGCGGTTCTGGTTTGCGTTGCGGCCACGTGGGTGTTCTTCGCTATCGCGTCGAAGACCGACTCGCCGATGCATCCGCTGATTGGGCACTACGTTTGGATCGCGGGAATCCTGGTGATGCTCAGCCCGGAGGCTGTTGCGATGTTTACTGGAAGGACCGATGCGCAACGGACAAGCGGCCGCTCTCTATAATTCCGGAGGCTTTGCGAAAGGATTGCGGATTTGGTTTTGAAGGGTAAGAGAGCTGCGAAAAAGGGAGCACGGCGGGGCGAAGCAGAGAGCTTTGGGCTGAGTGCGGCGGACCTGCGGACGCTGCGCGCGCTGAAGACGCCGAAGCTGATTCAGCGGTTCCTTGACGCGATGACGTACCAGTACGCGGACACGGCGGGGTCTCCGCAGCGGACTTTGCGGGAGCGCAAGGGACACTGCCTGGAGGGTGCGCTGGTGGCCGCGGCGGCGCTGCGGGTGAATGGATATCCGCCGCTGTTGATGGACCTGGAAGCGGTGCATGACGACGATCACGTGCTGGCCATCTATCGCGAAAACGGACTGTGGGGGAGCGTGGCCAAGTCGAACTTTGCGGGCTTAAGGTCGCGCAAGCCGGTGTATCGCACGCTGCGCGAGCTGGCGATGAGTTACTTTGAGCACTACTACAATTTGCGTGGCGAACACACGCTGCGCGCCTACTCGATGCCGGTGAATTTGGCGCGGCTGGATGGGAAGAACTGGATGACGGCCGAGGAAGATGTCTGGTGCGTGACGGAGTTGCTGATTGCGGCTAGACATTTCCCGGTGGCTCCCGACAAGGTGGTGCGGGCGCTGCCGCGTGTGGACCGGCGCAGCTTTGGGGCGGGGATGCATGGGTGGACGAAGCATTGAAACAGAGATCAGGGGTAAGAGATCAGGGTGCCCCGCCCGGGAGCGATCGCGGGTCTCAAAAACGAGACATTGGGTCCCTGGCGGGCCGATTAGTGAGTTGGCCGGATTTGAGGGTTACTTCCGGATAGCCGGTGATACAGGCTTCACGACAAATTAGACAGGAATACCCTCAATTCGGCCTTTTGCCCAAAAGCAATTTGGAGAACGGAAGGCGGTCTAGCGTTAAATACATTGAAGGCTTAAGAGCGTCGCGAACGTCATTTGCGGCTTCCGGTTTCGGGGTCGGCTTTTCATTCTCCGTGCTGAAGAATTCCTTTGAATCCGTGTGAATAGCCCCGCCCATCACTGGACCTCCCGTTCGGAAACCCCATCCCCACGCGGTGCGAAGCTCATAGGCAAGATGAACCAAGTGCCCTCCCGGATCAAAGCAGTATTCCGTGTACGCGGTGAAGTCCTCGCCGGGTTCTACGGTGCGAATAAGAAGAGCATGATTCCGCCCTGTCCACGCCTCTGCCGAGATGCCGAAGCCCAGCGATAGTTCAGCAATGTCTTCGACGCGTTTGTACTTCTTCCAAGGTTGCTGATCATCGACTTTAGCGAACACCATTTGAGCAGGTTCTTTGGACATGATCCCGCAACGCTGCTCAGTATTCCCTTGAGGTGTCGCGCCGTGAACAATTCCAGTCGCGAATGTACACAAGATCGCGGGGACGAAAAGCTTCCAGTTCATTTGTTTTTATTATCCAGCGCTAAGCCGGGTTTTGCGCTCCGGGACTATTGTCGCCTATTCGGAAGTAATCCAGCTTCGATCTCAATTGATATCAAATCGCTAAATCGTTCAGGGAGCACTTAGCTTGCTTTGTCGGCGACGGCCAGGAGGGTTTGGAACTGCGGGGTTTCCGGCTCTTTGTGGACTATTGAGATTTGCAAATTGGAAAAGCCAGACCTTTCCAGCATGGATTCGATTTCGGTTTCGCTGAAGCCTAACCACTCATCGGCGTAGAGCTCGCGGGCTTCTTCAAAACGGTGCTTGACGAGGTCGAGGATGAGGATGCGGCCGCCGGGGACGAGGATGCGGTTCGCTTCGCTCAGGGCGCGCTCGGGGTGCAGGGCGTGATGGAGCGACTGCGAGAAAAAGACGAGATCGACGGAGGCGGACTCGATGGGGACTTCTTCCATGTCCCCGAGACGGTATTCGACGTTGGTGACGCCGTTGCGCAGGGCCTGCTCGCGGGCGACTTCGAGCATTTTGGCAGAGGTGTCGACGGCGATCACGCGCTCGGCTCTTTGAGAGAGTAGAAGAGCGGAGCTCCCCTCGCCGGCGCCGAGGTCGGCGATGACCATGGGCGGCATGAGGCAGAGGAGCGCTTCGGCCATGCTCTTCCAGGATTTGCCGGGAACGTAGTCCTTGCCGAGGCGGCCGGCGACGGAGTCAAAGAAGATGCGCATCTTGTCCTGGCGTTTTTTTACGACGCGGCGCATGGCGGCTTGATCGATGGGGGCTTCGGGGACTTCGTGGGCGGCGCGGGAGAGGATTTCGTTCAAGGGGCTGACGTCGGCGGGAGTGAGGCGGTAAAGGCTGTTCTTGCCGGTGCGGCGGTCTTCGACGAGGCTAGCCTGTTTCAATTGAGAGAGATGCGTGGAGATGGTGCTCTGGCCCATGGTCAGAATCTCCTGCAATTCGGCGACGGAAAGCTCCTCGCCGCGCAAGAGGAGCAGGATGCGAAGGCGGTTGGGGTCGGCGACAGCGCGGAGGATTTTCAGAAGATTCGACATAGTTTTCGATTGACTCGGGGCCTGCTGCTCTGGTACATATCAACATATCACGATTTGACGATGTGATGTCTTGAACTGGCAAGGATTGTGCAGGGGCTAAAGCCCCTCTCTCATTTATTGGCAACTAACGGCACGACTGAAGTCGTGCCCCTTCGCACATCGATACGGAGACGGAGAATTTGGCAGAAGTTTTGCCCTTCACACATCGATGCAGAGACGGAGTATTTGGCAGAAATTGTGCCCTTCGCACATTTGTTCAACTAGAGTTTTATAAGGAGAATGGCATGGCGACTTTGGCAGTGGAAACGACGGATTTGGCGTACAAGGTGGCGGACCTGGCGCTGGCGGACTGGGGCCGGAAGGAAATCACGATTGCCGAGCACGAGATGCCGGGATTGATGTCGATCCGGAACAAGTATGCGGCGGCCAAGCCGCTGGCGGGCGTGCGGATTACCGGCTCGCTGCACATGACGATTCAGACGGCGGTGTTGATTGAGACGCTGACGAGCCTGGGCGCGGATGTGCGCTGGGCGAGTTGCAACATTTTCTCAACGCAGGACCATGCGGCGGCGGCGATTGCGGCGACGGGCGTGCCGGTGTTTGCGTGGAAGGGCGAGAGCCTGGAGGACTACTGGTGGTGCACGTACCAGGCGCTGGCGCATAAGGGTGGCTTGGGGCCGCAACTGGTGGTGGATGACGGCGGCGATGTGACGCTGCTGATTCACAAGGGCTATGAGCTGGAAGAGGGCGACGGCTGGGTACATACGCCGAGCGGCAATCACGAAGAGCAGGTGATCAAGGACCTGTTGAAGAAGGTGTTTGCGGAAGACCCGCAGCACTGGCACAAGGTTGCCAAGGAATGGCGCGGTGTTTCAGAGGAGACGACGACGGGCGTACACCGGCTCTACAAGATGATGGAGCAGGGCAAGCTGCTGGTTCCGGCGATTAACGTGAACGACTCCGTGACGAAGAGCAAGTTCGACAATTTGTACGGCTGCCGCGAGTCGTTGGCTGACGGCATCAAGCGCGCGACGGACGTGATGGTTGCGGGCAAGGTTGCGGTGATCTGCGGATACGGCGATGTGGGGAAGGGCTGCTCGCACTCGCTGCGCGGCATGGGCGCACGCTGCATTGTGACCGAGATCGATCCGATCAATGCGCTGCAGGCGGCGATGGAAGGGTTTGAAGTCACCACGATCGAAGACACGCTGGGACGCGGCGATATTTACGTGACCACCACGGGCAACGTGGACATCATCACCCTGGAACACATGAAGAAGATGAAGGACCAGGCGATTGTGTGCAACATCGGGCACTTCGACAACGAGATCCAGATGGACCGGCTGAACGAAGAGCCGGGCGTGACCAAGCTGAACATCAAGCCGCAGGTGGACTTTTATACGTTCCCGGCAGGCAACGGGATCTTTGTGCTGGCTGAAGGGCGCTTGGTGAATCTGGGTTGCGCGACGGGGCATCCGAGCTTTGTGATGAGTAACAGTTTTGCCAACCAGACGCTGGCGCAACTTGATCTTTGGGCCAAGAAGGACAGCTACAAGGTGGGCGTGTACGTGCTGCCGAAGTATCTGGACGAAGAGGTTGCGCGGTTGCATCTGGAAAAGATCGGCGTGAAGCTGACCACGCTGAGCGCGAAGCAGGCGGAATACCTGGGCGTGCCGGTGGAAGGGCCTTACAAGGCGGAGAATTACAGGTACTAGAACAGTTGTCAGAGATCAGAGATCAGTTGTCAGTTTTCAGTTGTCAGTGCGAAAGATGTCCTGGGTCTTGAGGTTTGAGGCCTGGGACATTTTTGTTTGTAGGCGCTCAAGGCCTGAGGGGGAGTGGCATAGTATCTTGGAATATCGCAGGAGCGTTTGCCGGCTGGAGCGCGCGCGATTTGCCGTCAGTCTCTGTTCAACCCCGGGAGAGAGAGCATGCTTAACTATTTGATCTATATTTCGCCGTTGGGAACGTTTATCGCGACTGTACTTTGGTTTCTTGTTGGTTTGCCGGCGTCGATTGGGGCTTATTACCAGTCGTGGAAGACGCGACAGGAGGCGAAGGCCGCGCGCGAGGGCCTGTTGCACAGCATGGACTGCCTGGAGTTTGTGGCCGCGGATGGAACTTGTGTGAATCTTGTGCCGCTGGAGACGCTGCACACGCTGCCCAAGCCGGGCGACGTGGTGATGCTGCCCGGCCATGGCGTGGGCCAGCAGGGTGAATTCGCGCCGGGAGCTTATCTTGTGGAGAAGATCGAACACATCTACTCACCGGTGGAGGACAAGAAGGCTCGGCCGCATGAGGCGCGGCTGACCAAGGCGGTGGCGCAGGTGACCTCGCTGAATCCGGCGCTGGTGGCGTAAGGGCATTCGAGCAGTTTTAAGTTTTAAGTTGTCAGTTTTCAGCTCTCAGCGATCATGAGTCGCTGACAACCGCTTTACCGCTGCCTGCGTTTGGCAATGCGGTGGTAAAGGCCCCAGAGCGAGCTGTGGAGCAGGCGGGTCTGTTCGGCTTTGAGGGCTTTGTAGGAGCGCTCGACGTAGCCGTCGAACGCGGGCGGCCAGCCGATGGTGGAGCGGCGCTCACCGAAGTCGCCTTCGGCCCACTTGGAGAGCACAGCCTTGTAGCCGACTACGTGGGTGACGAAGTCGAGCAGGCATTGGGGCATCTGCTCCTCGATGATGAGGTGGGCCTTGTTGATGATGATTCCCTCGCGCACATCGTTGAGGGGCATGAAGATGGTTTTCATCCACAGCACCCATTCCTTCATCTCGTCGTCTAGGATGGGGTGGCACTGGGTTTTGCCTTGCTTCTGGAGCAGCGTGCGGTAGGCGATGGTGCCGGCCTGGGAGGCGACGTAGAGCGGGCCGTAGAACTCGTTGAGGCGCTTGTTGACCAGGTCGAGCTTGTCACGGCGGCGGGCCAGCATGCGCGCGCTGAGGAAGGTGGCGAGGTAGCCGATGAAGGCGAGAACGACGGTGAGGATGGCGACGTTTTGTGTCAGGTTGGGTGAGAAGAAATTGGATGAGTCCATTGCGTGATTGGCCTTGCGGATGAGTATATATGCGGGAGGGTGTGGAGGGGCGGTGACGGAAGAAACGCGCTGGGGCTAAAGTGTCTGCGTGAGAACTCGCATTGAATACAACGAATTCTGCCGAATCGATGAGCACAACCCGTTGCGGAAATCGCTAGCACCGTGACCGCGTGACTTCGTAATTAAATGAATGTAGCGCCGGCCTCCCGGCCGGCTGTAGCGTGGACCTCCCGGTCCACGCTCGTCCATGATGAATTACAAATTCATGATGCCTAAGCACTGGCTCTCACGCAGACACTAGAGCGGTTTCAGGATAGGTATACCCTATCTGCACTACTGCGAGGTCGCCGCTCCTTGGGGTCGCGTCGACTTGAGTGTATTCCCTTTGGGTACGGCAATCCTGAAACCGCTATAAAGCCCCTTCTCTCATATTGGAGAGCTTTCGGCACGACTAAAGTCGTGCCCTTTCAAAGCCCCATTTATGCAACCAGTCTAGGGGGTTTCGGTGAGGGCTTCGGTGTGCTTGCTCATTTTGGCGGTGCGGGCGATTTTGTCCCAGTTGAAGGGCTTTCCGTCAATGGCGCGCTTGACGGTCTTGAAGAGCACGATGGAGAAGAGCTGGCGGTAGGCGAAGCGCTGCAGCCAGATGTGGAAGAGCAGCCAGCGATCGCCCTTGTTGGCGGGGTGGGGGCGCTCAAGCGAGAAGGCGATGGTGGAGGTGACGAAGTCAATGAGCAGGAATGCGCCGAAGTAGGCGAGGAGCTTTTCAAAACTCGCGGCGGATGCGGCTTCGGGGTGGTAGTAGCGGTCGAGCGAGTAGTTGAAGACGCCGTAGAGGAACATCATGTCAATGAACGGCGAGACCAGCGGCAGGAACATCTGGAAGACGATGATGTTGGGCAGTGCGAAGAGTCCCATGGCCTTGTTGCGGACGAAGGCGGCGCGATGCTTCCAGACAGCCTGGAGGGTGCCGAAAGACCAGCGGAAGCGCTGGCGCATGAGGCCGCTGGCGTTGACGGGCGCCTCAGTAAAAGCAAGGGACCGGTCTTCGTAGTCGACGCGGAAGCCTTGTTCAAGGAGGTTCATGGTGAGGTCGGCGTCTTCGGCCACGGTGTTGAGCGGATAGCCGCCGGCGGCTTTGACGGGCGCGGTGCGCCACGCGCCGATGGCGCCGGGAACGACGGTGACGACGTGGAAGAGGTCGAGGGCGCGGCGTTCGAAGTTCTGGCTGGTGATGTATTCGAGGGCCTGCCAGCGCGTCCATAGATTAACGCGGTTGCCGACTTTGGCGTTGCCGGCCATGGCGCCGATGCGCGGATCTTCAAAGTGGGGAATGAGCTTGGAGATGGCATCGGCGGCGATCACGGTGTCCGCATCGATGCCGACGTAGATGTCTTCTTCAAGGCGGTCGAGGGCGTAGTTGAGCGCGGCGGCCTTGCCGCCATTGGCCTTGGTGAGCACCTGCACGCGCGGCTCGGCGGCGTAGGCTTCGCGGGCTACTTCCGCGGTGCGGTCGAGCGAGCCGTCGTCAATGACGATGATGTGAAGGTTGGTGTAGTCGGAGTTGAGCACCGAGCGAATAGTGCGCACGATGACGGTCTCTTCGTTGTAGGCGGGGATGAGCACGGCGACGCGCGGGTTGAACCCAGGCGAGGCCATGCGATGCGGCTTGCGCAGGCGGTCGATGATGGCGAAGATGCCGATGACGATGAGGCGGGCGCTCATGAGTACGTCGCCGACAAAGAAGACCATGACGATGAAGGTGCCGATGAGCTGCACGCCGGAGAAGGCGATGGAGTCAGGCAGTGCGCGCAGATGCTGGAGGAAGGTGAGCGGCGGCATGACTTCGGCGGTGGTCTTTCCCATGAGCGCGGAGACGGGCACGAGGGTGTAGCCGCGTGCGCGGAGCGCGTCAATGAGCACGGGCAGCGCGGCGACGGTTGCGGAGCGGTCGCCGCCGCCGTCGTGCATGAGAATGACGGAGCCGCGGAACTGCGGCTTGGTTTTCATGGTCTGCAACTGGGTGAGGACGGATTGGGTGATGTCTTGTGGCGATTTGCGGGGATGCTCATCCCAGTCGTCGGTGTCGATTTTGCTGCCGATGACGATGTAGCCCGCGTTTTGAATACGCACAACGGGAGCGGCTTGGTCGTCGGTGTCCGGCTCTTCGTCGATGTCATAGGGTGGTCGGAAGTAGAGCGGTTGCACGCCGAGCTTGCTGGCAAAGAGGCGCTCAGTGAGCTTGACCTGGAGGTCAAGCTGCTGCGGCGAGATTTCGCTGATGTCGGGATGGGTGTAGGTGTGGTTGCCGACCTCGTTGCCTTCGCGCACCAGGCGCTGCATGAGGCCGATGTTCTCCGCGGCCTCGGCGCCGATGAGCATGAAGGTTCCCTTGACGTTTTTCTGTTTCAGGATGTCGAGAATCTTCGGGGTCCATTTGGGATCGGGGCCGTCGTCAAAGGAGATGGCGACTTGATTGGGATGGTAGCCGTAGTACTCGACGATGTAGGTGCGCGGGTAGACGTCCATGTGCTCATCGACGATGAGTTTCTTGCGCGGATCTTTTTCGTCGGTATCGATGGAGACGGAGCGCTTGCCCTGCTGGGGCAGGCCTGTGACGCGCATGATGTCGCCTTCGCCCTCGATGTCAATGTCGTGTCCGGGCTGCACGGACGCGAGCTCCTGCAGAGAATCAGGACTGCTGGGCTTGTCCCACACATTCCACATGGAGCTGTCTTCCTCGCCGAGGCGCCAGAGCGCGAAGGTCTGCAGGCCAAGGGCGCGGGCGGCGCGCAGTTCATTGAGCACGGTGACGCCATCGAGGAACCAGACGACGTGGCGCTGGTTCGCGTCTTCGTCCATGTACTCAAAATGAGGATTGAGGGCGTCGTAGTTGAGATCGAGATCGGCGTCCGCATCAGAGGCGCGCTGCCAGGCTTCAGAGACGGGGAAGTCGGCTGTTTCAAGCACCTGGGGTTTGAAAGGTTTTGCCGCATGGCCTTTGACCGGCGCAGGCGGAACGGAGAGCGTCCAGTCGTAGCCGTAGTTGCCGATGGCGCAGATTATTTTTTCTTTGGGAACGATCTTGAGCACGCGGGTGAGGTTGCCGACGAACCAGTTCTGGCTGGCGATGGGACCGGGTTCGCTGGTGACCTGGTGCTCGTCGTAATTCATGAGGATGATGCCGTCGGAGTTGGCGGCGATCTGCTTGAATTCGTTGTCAGAGGAGGCGACGGCGGTGTTGACGTAGAGGCGCAGGTTGCGCGGGTGGAAGTCGGCGTAGAGCTCCTGGATGAAGCTGATGTAGGCGGACTCGGCGCTGTCCGGCAGGCTCTCGAAATCGAGAGAGAGGCCGTGGTAAGAAGGATTGGCAGCCAGGAACGCATCGATTTGCTTGCGTAATGAGGCGCGGTTGGCTGGAACTTTCAGCACGTCGCCGTAGTTTGCTTCCCAGTTCTGCGTGCCGGGATTGAAGTTGTTGAGATGGGGGAAGACTTCAGTGTCTTCTTTTGCTGCCTGGATGACGCGCTTGATGCGGTTGTCTTCGTCGGGGTCGTGTACGGCGTTGCGATCGACGATGGCGTACTCACGGTGGCTGTCGGTGTGAATGGAGAGCAGCGTGGCGCTGGGCGCGTCGACGTGAAGCCACTCGGGAAAGAGCATGTCGATCTGGTGGACGTGCTCCTTGAAGGAGGCGTAGCTGGCCTCGTCATAGGGGACATAGAAGGCGGCGCGCAGGCCTTCGCCGGAGTTCAGGGGGATTTCAGAGGGTTTGCGACCGGATTTGCGGCGCGTGGGCTTGACCTTGGCGGCCTTGATCAAGACGTCGCGGTCGGGCAGGGCCTTGAAATTATGCTTCGGGGTGGGCAGCAGCAGTTCAGGCAGATGCTGGGTGCGCAGCACGTTGAAGATGAAACTGGCCAGGACCAGAGTGACGACCACGGCCGACACATCGAGGATGCGCCTGAGCCGCTTCCATCGTTTGCGTTGGGGATCGAAAAATATCTGTTTATCGGGCATGGCCAGTCTATTTCATTCTAATTGGAGTGAAACGGCGGGAGCGGATTGAGGCAAGTGGGGAAATGGGGCGCAGACCCTATGCTATAGATACGGATCGTATGGAAGCTGACGGACAAACGAAATGGAGCGAACGGGGGCGCAGGCTGGGGCGGGCGTGGCCCCAGGCGCTGGCCCTTGGCGCCGGGGCGTGGATGCGGCTGTGGATGCTGAAGGCGATTGCGCAGATCAATGGGGATACGCTGCTTTACGGTGGGCTGGCGAAGAACATATTGCTTTATGGGCGCTATGCGCACTCGGACCCGAGCGGCGGGCTGCACGAGACGCTGTTGAGACTGCCGGGGTATCCGCTTTTTCTGGCGTTGTGTTTCAAGCTGTTTGGCATGGAGAATTACTTTGGCGCGGTCTATGTGCAGATTGCGCTGGAACTGGGCGGATGTTTGCTGCTGGCGGCGTTTGTGCGGCGCATTGTGCCGGAAGGAATGAAGCGCGGCGCGGCGATGGCGACGCTGTGGCTGGGCGCGCTGTGCCCGTTTACGGCGGCGTATGCGGTGGCTCCGCTGACGGAGACGGTGACGCTGTTTGCGATTGCACTGGCGTTGTGGGCGGCGGCGCGGTTTCAGGATGAGACGGATTGGGCGAGTGCGCTTTGGTTCACCTTTGCGGTGACGTTTGCGGCGCTGCTCAGGCCGGATGGCGCGCTGGTGGCTTTGGCGCTGGCTCCGGCTCTGGTGGTTGTGGTTGGGCGCGGTAACGCTGCGAGAGGAAAACTGGCCCGGATGGCGGCGGTCTGCGTTCTGCTGGCTGTCCTGCCGTTTGCGGTTTGGACGGCGCGGAACTGGCGGGTGTTTCACGTGATTCAGCCGCTGGCGCCGCGGTACGCGACCGATCCTGGAGAACCGGAAAACCGAGGCTGGCAGCGGTGGGTGAAGACATGGTGCCTGGATTTCGTTTCCACGTACGACATTTACTGGAACGTGCCGGATGGGCCGTTTGACTTGAGCAAGGTGCCGGCGCGGGCGTTCGATTCGCCGGCCGAGCGCGCGCAGACCGAGGCGCTCAAGCAGGCTTACGACGACAACGGGCAGGATCTCTCGCCGGAGATTGACGCGGGGTTTGCGCGGCTGGCGGAGGAGCGGATCAAGGCCGATCCGGTGCGTTATTACGTATGGTTGCCGTTGGGCCGGATGGCGGATATGTGGCTGAGGCCGCGGGTGGAGAACCTGAACATCGACCTGGACTGGTGGGTATACGCGCACCACAACGACGAGACGCGGTTCAGCTGGGCGTATGCGGGGCTGAATGCGCTCTACCTGCTGCTGGCGGTGGCGGGGTTGTGCTTCAGGCCGCGGATGTGGGTTTGGATGGTGCTCTACATGGCGCTGCGCAGCGGTCTGCTGATGACGATTGAGGCTCCGGAGGCGCGGTATACGCTGGAGTGCTTTCCGATGGTGTTTGCGCTGGGGGGGATTGGGGTTTATGGGGGATGGCGGAGAATTGCCATGTTCTGGAGGAGCTTTGGAAGAAGATGAAGCTGATCGAAACCAGCCTCCGCGAATGTGCAGACCTCAACATTGCGCAGGGGCTAAAGCCCGACCCATTTTATCGGCGTTATCGGCGCGACTGAAGTCGCACCCTGATACAGGGCGCGTCCAATGTCGGGTTTTTCCGCAGCCTGTGAAGCCGTGCCCAGACACGATGCCGACCTTTGAATCACGCTCAAGACGCTACTGGTTGCGGTACTGCGTCTGCTTATCGGTTTTGAAGGTGAAGGCGTCAGAGGGCAGTGAGTCGTTGACCTTGATGTCGGAGTAGGTGCCTACGCGCGAGGTGCTGGAGGTGAAGTCGAGAATCTGCTTGAGGCTGACGGCGCGGTCGGGATCGATCCAGATGGTCACCTTGGTCAGGTTCTTGCGGACTTCAGGGTCTTTCGCGACCAGCTCAAGCTTCTCAGTGTTTGCACCGCCCATTTTCTCCGGGCCGAGATCCTTGATGGTCCATTGATCCGAGAGTTCCTTGCCGCTGGCGCCGAAGCCGAGCATGACGTACTTCTCCCACTGCTTGGCCTTGGTCACCGTGGTGACGAGGTCTTGTGAAGGTTCAAAGATCTTCAGCATTCCGTCTGTGTAGGTGTAGACCTTGGCGGAGGGCTTGCCGTTGTGCTGGGTGAAGTGGACGCCCATCTTGAAAGCAGTGCCTTTGCGGTCGTAGTAAACCTGGCCGGTCTGCACGTCCTTGTCGTAAACGGGATCGGTCTCGATGGTGTCGAATTCGACGTCGGCGGAGGTGGAGTGGAACTTTTGGGCTGCGGCGTCAAGGCGCTCGAGCAACGTGGGCTTCTGGGCGGGTGCAATGGAACCCGCCAACGGGAGAAGCGCGACGAGTACAGCTAATTTGAGCTTGATGCCAAATCTCATGGTTTTCCTTGCTCGATTGGATGCGGGGGAGGAGCTGAATGTTGCCAAAATGCAACGTTGGACGTTCAGAAGCTTGCGCGCGTGCTGGTTTTGCGGGCGTACAAGGAGGTGTCTCTGTGGCACACCGGAGTACATCCCTCAGGGGCTAAAGCCCAAGCAATTTCAGGCCATTCTTGTGGCACGGCTAAAGCCATGCCCTTTCAAAGCCGGTTTATGAGACAGCCTCTAGCGGTGGGCCCAGACTTTCCAAACCGGCTGACCGGCGGCGTCGGTGGCGGTCTCCCAGTGGACGATAAAGACGTCGTCGCCGGTGACCGGTTCGATGGCCTTGCGGAGGGCTTTCTTCACGACCGGGTCGGACTCAGTGGTGTGAAGATCGAGGCTGACGTCGGAGGCCTGGACGGTGACGATGACGCCCTGTCCGTCGTTGCCGGTGACCTGAATTGGATGCGCGGGGCCACCCAGCGGGGAAGGCTTGTCACCATAGCTCCAGCCCTTGATCTGCGGGGTGAGAAAGATGAACAGCAGGATCACTGTCACCATGATGTCGTAATGGACGTTGCCGCGCGGGTAGGTCCAGTAGAAGTAGCTGAGCAGGACCTGCTTGACGGTGCGGCGGGCTGGAGGTGCGGGTGCGGCTGGATTCACAGGGTTCATTGTGCTTCCTTCACGATCTTGTCTTGCTCGATTTTATCCAGGCCGCCCATGTAGGGCTTGAGGGCCTCCGGGATGAGCACGGAGCCGTCGGCCTGCTGGTAGTTTTCCAGGATGGCGAGCCAGGTGCGTCCGACGGCCAGGCCGCTGCCGTTGATGGTGTGGACGAACTCCGGCTTGGACTTTCCTTGGGTGGCCGGGCGATAACGGATGTTGGCGCGGCGGGCCTGGAAGGCTTCAAAGTTGGAGCAGGAGGAGATTTCGCGGTAAAGCTGCTGGCCGGGGAGCCAGACTTCAAGGTCGAAGGTCTTGGCGGAGGAGAAGCCGGTGTCGCCGGCGCAGAGCAGCACGCGTCGGTAGGGCAGGTTGAGGGCTTCGAGGATTTCTTCGGCGTCGCGCGTGAGGCGCTCGTGCTCGGCGTCGGAGTCTTCAGGGCGCACGAACTTGACCAGCTCGACCTTTTGAAACTGGTGCTGGCGGATGATGCCGCGCGTGTCCTTGCCTGCCGCTCCCGCCTCCGCGCGGAAGCAGGGCGTGTAGGCGGTCAGGCAAATGGGCAGGCGGGTTTCATCGAGAATCTCGTCGCGGTAAAGGTTGGTGACTGGGACCTCGGCGGTGGGAATCAGCCAGTGGTCGTTGTCTTTGAACTCGCCGCGTGCGACGGCTTCAGCGTCGGCGTCGGAGCAGCGGAAAAGGTCTTCGGCGAACTTGGGCAACTGGCCGGTTCCGAAGAGGGACTTGCTGTTGACCATGAAGGGCGGCAGGACTTCCTTGTAGCCGTGTTTCGTCGTGTGGAAATCGAGCATGAAGTTGATCAATGCGCGCTCTAGCCGAGCGCCTGCGCCCATGTAGACGGCGAAGCGCGCGCCGGAAAGCTTGGCGGCCCGTTCGAGGTCGAGAATGCCGAGGGCTTCGCCGAGTTCCCAGTGCGGCTTGGGGGTGAAGTCCCAGGTGCGGTGCGGGGCTTCCGGCAGATGCGTCTTGACGACGACATTATCGGCTTCGGATTTGCCGGCGGGGACTTCGTCGCGGGTGAGGTTGGGAATGCTGGCCAGGGACAAACGGAGCTTTTCGTCGAGGGTTGCGGCGGTCTGGTCCAGCTCTTCGAGCTTGTCTTTGAGGGCGCGGGTTTCGTCCATGAGGGCGGTCGCGTCCTGGCCGGCTTTCTTGAGCGCGCCGACCTGTTGGGAAAGGTCATTACGGCGGGCTTTGGCCTGCTCGGAGAGCGTGATGGCCTCGCGGCGGCTCTGGTCGAGGGTGCGGAAATCGCCCAGAAACGCGTCGGGATCGGCTCCGCGGGCGCGCAGTTTCTCTTCAACGGCTTCAAGGTTGGCGCGGACAAATGCGAGGTCGAGCATGGCTCTTTCAGTTTAACCGACGGGGTTGGAGGGTTACGGTTTGAAGGGCACGAACCGCAGGTCCTTCGACTCGCTGCGCTCGCTCAGGATGACAGCCTTTAACCGCTCGCTCAGGATGACAAATCGGAGCGATGGAGCGGGTCGGGCAGTTGGGCGGGGCCGGCGGCGATCTGGTCTTGCCAGCCGGGGAGGCGCTGGTCGCCGGTGATTAAGCGCGCGCCGCGGGTGAAGGTGAAGTAGGTCCAGATCCAGGCGGCGAAGACGGAGAGGCGGTTGCGGAAACCGATCAAAAAGAAGATGTGGACGGTGAGCCAGGTGACCCAGGCGGGAAAGCCGCTCATGTGGGCTTTGAAGGGCCATTCGACTTTCGCGACGGCGTCCATGCGGCCGATGGTGGCCATGTCCCCTTTGTCAAAGTAGCGGAAGGCGGGGCGCGGTTTGCCCGCCAAGTCAGAAGCGAGCATTTTGGCGATGTGGTCGCCCATCTGCATGGCGGGCTGGGCGACGCCGGGGACCGGCCGGCCATCCTGCTGGAGGTGGGCGAGGTCGCCGAGGACGAAGATCTCGGGCAGGCCGGGCGGGTTGAGGCGGTCGTCGACTTCGACACAGCCGCGACGGTCCAGTGGCGCGCCGAGGAGTTTGCCGAGTGGCGAGGCCTGGACGCCTGCGGCCCACAGAGTGACTACGGCGTCGATGCGCATGTCGCCGTGGGGGCCTGCGGCCTGGACCCAGCCGGGGCCGACCTGGTTGACGTGGGTGTTGGTGTGGACTTCAACGCCGAGTTTGGTGAGCGATGCCTCGGCTTTGGCGGAGAGGTCGTCAGGATAGGCGGCGAGGACGCGCGGAGAGCCTTCGAGGAGCAGCACGCGGGCCTTGGCGGGATCGATGTGGCGGAAGTCGTGGCGCATGTAGAGCTGGGCGATGTCGCTGATGGCGCCGGCGAGTTCAACGCCGGTGGGCCCGCCGCCGATGACGACGAAGTTGAGGGGAGGGTGCCAGCCGTGCTCGACCATCTGGCGCTCGGCCAGTTCAAAGGCGAGCAGGACGCGACGGCGAATTTCAAGGGCGTCCTCAATGGTCTTGAGGCCGGGAGCGAGCGGGGCCCACTCGGGGTGGGCAAAGTAGGAGTGGGTGGCGCCGGTGGCGAGGACCAGGTAGTCGTAAGGAACGTGCGCGCCGGAGCCGAGGGTGACCTGGCGGGCGGCGACATCGATGGCGACGACCTCATCCATGAGGACCTGGGTGCTCTTGTGGCTGCGCAGGATGGAGCGGATGGGCTGGGCGATGTCGGCCGGGGAGAGCACTGCTAAGGCGACCTGGTAGAGCAAGGGTTGAAAGGTGTAGTGATTGCGGCGGTCGATGACCGTGACGTCGACGGGGAGCTTGGCGAGGCCGATGGCGGCGTTCAGGCCGGCGAAGCCGCTGCCGACGATGACCACGCGAGGGCGGCGCAGGGAAGGTTGAACGAGCGGTTCGGTCAGTTGGCCCATGGTTTGCGCCTCACACAGTACAAGATGCGCGAAAGGCTATCGGAGTGGCAGGATGTGGGGTTTCAGCGGGTAAGAATCGTTGGAATCCGGAGAAAATGCTGTGGACTGGAAAGCGTCCCTCAGGGGCTAAAGCCCACCTCGATTTTATGGGTTTTATCGGCCCGGCTGAAGCCGTGCCCATGTTACAGATCCAGTCTGAAATGAGTTTTTGCGCAGCGTGTCAAGGCGTGTCCTTTCAAAATGCGAGGGTCTGTTTTGTGACGAGCTTCAGAGTCAGACCTGGGTGCGTTTGGCGCGGACGCCGCGCCAGTAGAGTAGGAGGCCGATGAGGATGAAGCCGGCGGTCCAGGCTACCAGGGTGAGGCCGAAGCCGAGTTTGCTGGCGGCGTCGCCGGGCGGGACGAAGGAGATGGCGATGCCGATGAGGACGACGAGGAAGCCCAGGCTGCCGCAGATCCAGACGCCGGGAAGGCCGCCGGGGACGAGGACGGCGTGGGTGTTTGTAAGACGGTCTTTGCGGCGGGCGAGCTTGATGACGGCGGCGAACATGTAGAGGAAGGGGATGAAGTAGAGGATGATGCCGGCGTCGATGAGTTTCTGGTAGGCGCCCTGGGTGGTTTCGCTGATCTGGCTGCCGAGCAGGATGGCTGCGGAGATGCCGGCCTGGACGAGGATGGAGACCCAGGGGGTCTTCCAGCGGGGATGGATTTTGCCGAAGGCGGCGGGCAGGTAGTGGTCGACGCCGACGACAAAGGGCACGCGGGAGATGCCGGCGACGGTGGAGCCGACGCCGCCGGCATTGCCGACAGTGACGAGCAGGGCGGCGAGGATGCCGAGGAAGCCGATTTTGAGCGCGACCGAGCCGACGGTGATGGCGTTGAATACGCCGCTTTGGGGATCGATGTTGTTGGCGGGGACGAGGCCCAAAATGGCGAATGTTCCGACGATGTACATGAGGGCGATGAGAGCGCCTGCTCCGAAGACGGCGCGGGGGAGGGTGCGGCGCGGATCGCGAACTTCTTCACTCATGGCGGAGACGAGTTCGAGGCCGGTGAAGGCGAAGGCGATCTGGGACCAGAAGTTGACCGTGTCCCAGTTCCATGTGGGCATCATGTTAGCGGCTGTGAAGTGGGTGGCGGAGCCATGGCGGAAGCAGACCACGGCGGCGACGCCGACCAGCATAACCAATGGAACGTAGGTGCCGACGCCGCCGGCGTTCTGGAGCCACTTGCCGATATTGAGGCCGATGATGTTGAGGACGACGGCGACGGCGAGGAGCGAGAGCGAAGCAGTCAGCAGAAAAGTCCGGTTCTGGGCGAGGGCTGCGCCGTGGCCTCCCATGACGTAGGCGGCCATGGAGGCCGAGGCGAGCAGCAGGCCGGGGAAGTAGAAGAAGGTGTAAATCCAGTAGGTCCAGCCGGCGACGAAGCCGTGAAAGGGGCCGAAGGCTTCGCGCGACCAGGCGTAGAGACCGCCTTCCTCTGGAAAACGTGACGAGAGCTCGTTGATGACCAGTGCGCCGGGGACGAAGAAGAAGACCGCGGCGAGGACCCAGAGGCTGATGGAGGAGGTGCCGTTGTGGCCGGCGGCGGCGATCCAGCGGGGGCCGAGGACGGTGGCGATGTTGAACAGCAGCACGTCCCAGAAGCCCATGGTTTTGCGGAGCTGGAGTTTGGAAGCGGGCGGCGTGGGAAAGGCGATGGTCATGGATTGGGACATGATAACGGATGCGGGGCCATTGCATGGAGCAGACGCTCTCGGGAGGCTCGCACTGGCTTCGTGCTTTCCCACCCTTGCGCCAGAAAAAAGGCGCAAGAATGGGCCACGGGGCTTCTTTCGTTGGTCCGGCGCATCTGTGGTTGCTTCGGCGTCATGGGTGTTGTTCGATGGCGATGGCCAGGGTGGAGGCGTTGCCGGAGGCGGCCAGGGCGACGAGGTTGGTGGCGACGCCGGGAAGCGAGGCGGGGAGGAAGGTGACGGCGCCGTCGAGCGCGGAGGTGGCGGAGGCGGTTTGCGTGGCGAGGAGCGGCGCGGGGGGACAGACGCCGTGGGTGGGACAGGGCGGCGCCCAGGCGTAGAGAGACTGATAGAGCGAGACGGAGCCGCCGGCCATGGGGTTGCCGTCCATGTCGAGGAGGCGGAGGGTGATCTGCGCGGGGGTGGCGGCGACGGAGAGGCTTTGGGATGTGCCGGAGACGGGATGGAGGACGCCGTATTCGGCGCGCGCGCCAAAGGCGGTGAAGGCGACGCACTGGCTGGTTCCGTTGAGGCAGGCGTTGATGGAGGCGGTCTGGCCTTCGGTGAGCGGGCCGACGGTGAGGATGTTGACGGCGATGCCGTTGGAGTTGGTGAGAGCGGAGGCGCTGCCGGCGGGAACGATGCCGGATGCGGCGGTGGTCTGCCAGGCGACATTCTGTGCGCTGAGCGGGACGCCGTTGGCGAGGACGAGGGCCTGGACGGTCCAGGTGAAGGAGATGCCGGCGGCGAGCGAGAGTTGCGGGGTGAGGGCGGTGAGGACAGGCGGCGTTCCGCCGGAGAACTGGGCCTGGAGGCTTGATCCGTTGGTGAGCGAGGCGGTGACGATGGACCAGGTTGCGGAGTTGGCTGTGACGGCCATGGTGGCGCGGCCGTCGCCGGTGGTGGTGACCAGGCAGGTGGGCTGTCCGCAGGCGAGGGTCGCGGTCCCGCTGGTAACGGTGTAGTTGACGGTGACGCCGCCGGCGGGGGCGAGATTGGGGTTGAGCGCGGTGACGGCGAAGGGGAGGGGCACGCCGATGGGGATGGTGTTGGAGGGTGCGGTGAGCAGGGTGAGCGCGTCGCCGGCGCCGGAGTCGTAGCTGATGCCGCTGGGGAGGACGGCGGCGGCGTAGAAGAGGGGCTGGTCGTCGACTTCGACGTCGACCGAGCCGGTGATGCCTGAGGCAGCGGGAGGGGCGATGGCAGTGATTTCGTTGGGGGAGATGGCGGTGACCTGGGCGGGCTGGCCGCCGACGAGGACCGTGTCGGCGAGGCGAAATCCCATGCCTTGAATGACGATGGGACCGCCCGAGGCGGGGAGATGCCGCGGGGAGACGGTGTCTGCGTAGAGCACCCAGCCGTTGTAGGGGTAGTCGGGACGGCCGTCGCCGCGCTGGTCGGCGATGCCGATGCGGACGACGTCATCTCCATTGGTAGCGGCGCGGAGCCAGGTTTCGCCGGTGGCGAGACCGTTGAGGCCGGGGGCTGCGCCGACGGCGGGCGCGCCGATGGGGTCAAAGGCGTCCCATATGCCGAGGTCGGGCATGGCCTTGGTTTCCGTGGGCATGCCGGACTCGTCGAGGGCCTGGGTGACGATGGTGAAGATGCGGTTGCCGCGCACGGGGAAGGTGAACCAGTCGGTCTGGCCGACCTGGCTGAGGCGGCCGGTCCAGAGGCCGCTGGGGGCGAGCGGGCGCGGGGTGGAGGGGGAGCCGATGGCGTCGTCCAAGTTGTTGGAAGCGGAGCCGGCCGCGGTGACGGTGAGGGTTTGCGCGCTGCCGGCGGACAGGTTGGGAACGGAGATGGATGCGAGGGTGCCTGAGGCTGTGACCTGGCCGTCGACGTAGGGGCCGACTGAGTCCGTGAGGATATAGAGCGGGTTGATGGGCTCGAAGGTGACTTGGTAGTTGGCGGCCGGGACTCCGGGCGGGAGCGGGATTCCGCTGAGATCGAAGAAGCCTTGCCGGGCTGGGTCGTTGGAGCCCCAGTTGGTGAGCGGGTTGCCGTTCGAGTCATCAAAACCAATGATGGAATTGCCGTGGTTGCCGTTGAAGTAGCTGCCGGAGACGAAGGTGACGGTGTATTGGTAGAGGGGGTTGCCGTTCGAGTCGATCGGGCGCGCGACGACGTTGACGCCTTGCATGCCGTAGCCGCCGCGGAAAGCGATGGTTCCCTGGATGGAGACAGTGTTGGCTGCGGTGAGCTGCTTCAAGGGGAAGGCGGCCTGGTTTGCGGCGGTGATGGGGTAGATGCGGTTGAGGGCGGCGATGTCGTCGTAGGCGAGTTGGGCGGGGTTGGGGAGACACTGGCCGCCGGATGGTCCGCAGAAGCCGCTGAGGGGTTGCATGATGGGCCAGCCTGCGGTGGAGTTGGGTTCGGCGTTCTCAAGTGCGCCGGGGTTGACCTGGGAGTAGTCGAGGCCGAGGATGCGGCCGAAGGCGCGCTCGACTTCATAGCTCATCATGGAGAGCAAGTTGGGGTTGGTGGCGCAGAGGCCGTTGAGCAGAATGAGGCCGTGGGCGATGGTGGCGTCGGGGTGGATGTTGTCGAGCCAGAACCAGACGCCGCCGTTCTGGCAGTCGGTGGGCGAGCTGGCGCCGACGCCGAAGATTGCGTCGGTGACGGAGCCGTCGGCGTCGTAGAGGACGGCGAGGGGGTAGTTGGCGGCGGAAGGAGTGACGTCGGCGGGCGCGGTGATGACTCCGTTGGTGGCGGCGATGTTGGAGCCGTTGACGTCTTCATTGAGCGGGCCCATGTCCGTGAGGGTGACGCCGGCGGTGGGGACGGCGGACCAGAGGGCGGCGGCCGCGTCCACCATTGCGGTGGCCTGCTGGTTGGTGACGGTGGAGTTGAGCGGACCCTGATCGACGTAGTAGTTGAGCTGGCCGCCGGACCAGTGGACGGGCTGGCCGAGGACGGCGGGATTGAAGAAGGTGACGCCGGCGATGTATTTAGGTCCGCCGGCGAAGGCGCAGGGGGCGAGGAGGAGAAAAAGCAGGGCGGCGGGTTGGCGCGGGATGAGCACGGCGGTCCTCTGGTGGGTTTATCGGCGGGAATGGAGGCGGGGTGATTCGGTTGGGATGAGCGAATTCAAAGATTTGGGATGGGGAGTATTCTGCTTGTGGCACCTGCGGTGCGGCAGACGCTCGCTATTCGCTCGCAGGGCCTTTTTACGGCAGGGGCTGAAGCCCGCTCTTTCATTTTGAGCAGTTTTCGGCACGACTAAACAGCTTGGCGAAAAACTTCTGGTCTGCCAGAAATTGGAAGAAGTGGCGCAGGGGCTAAAGCCCTTTCTCTCAATCTAAACGGCTTGCGGCGCGAGTAAACTCGCACCCTGATACAAAGCCCGTCGAAAGGGGAGTTTTTCACCAGCCTGTGAAGTCGTGCCCCTTCGCACATCTACGACGAGACGGCTCTCGTATTGACACGAATTTTCAAGTCGCAACCATGAGGACAACGAGGAATTGAAGATGAAGCTGAGGGCGGTTGTTGTTGGTGTGGGAATTCTTTTTTGTGCCGGCATGATGGGCGGGGCGCAGGCGGCGATTCCGGTGATGTTGCTGGATGGGCAGAGCGGCGGGGCGTATCACAACTGGCGGGTGACTACGCCGGTGTTGAAGACGGAACTTGAGGAGACGGGGCTGTTTGCGGTGACGGTGGTGACGGCGCCGGAGTCGGGTGGGGATTTCAGCGGCTTCAAGCCGGAGTTCGGAAAGTACAAGGCGGTGGTGCTGAATTACGACGGGCCGGATTGGCCGGCGGGGCTGCGCAGGGAGTTCGAGGATTATGTGGGCGGCGGTGGGGGCCTGGTGGTGGTGCACGCGGCGGACAATGCTTTCCCGAACTGGCCGGAGTTCAACCTGATGATCGGGGTGGGCGGCTGGCGCGGGCGCAATGAGAACGCCGGGCCGATGTGGTATTTCAAGGACGGGAAGCTGACGCGGGACGATGCGCCGGGATCGGCGGGCGGGCATGGAGCGCGGCTGGCGTTTCAGGTGGTGACACGGGCGGCGGAGCATCCGATTATGAAGGGATTGCCGGCGGCGTGGATGCATGCGCCGGACGAGTTGTATGCGACGTTGCGCGGGCCGGGAAAGAATATGACGGTGCTGGCGACGGCGTACTCCGATCCGGCGAATCATGGGACCGGGCACGATGAGCCGATGCTGATGGTGGTGAGTTATGGGAAGGGACGCGTGTTTCACACGACCATGGGGCACGACGTGGCGGCGCTGAGCTGCGTGGGGTTCATGGCCACGTTTCAGCGGGGCACGGAGTGGGCGGCGACGGGGAAGGTGACGCAGAAAGTGCCGGCGACGTTTCCGACAGCGAAGACGGTGAGCTATCGGGTGGATATTGCGAAGATGGAGCCGGCGGCGAAATAGGTTGCGGGGACGGGGTCTGCGTGCGGCAATGCCGCCGGGGATGAAGATGAACTAAGGGCTGAACGGTGGGTCGACTTCAGTTCACTTGTTGGCGGCTCCGGCGCGAGACATGGATATTGATGGTCCCAAGAAAAACTACGAACGCGGACCTGGCGGTCCGCGTTCGCATTTTCGTTTGGGATTATCGTGGCGCTTTTGGCGCGACTGAAGTCGCACCCTGATACAAAGCGCATCTACAGCGGGGTGCTTCAGCGAGCTCGATGGCGGACCGACATTTTGGATTGTCCTGGGCTAGAGTTCGGGGTAGAAGTCGAAGAAGGCGTCGAGCGAGCGCTTGAGCTGGGCTTCGATTTCTTCGCGCGAGCCTTCAATGCTGTGCATGGTGACGTGAGCTTCGTGGCCGTTGGCCAGCTTGAGGGTTGCGTCCTGGATTTCGGTGACTTCGCCTTCGGGGAGGAGGCGCAGTCCGTAGATGAGCGTGAGGTTGGCCATAGATGCCATCATAAGATGTGCGCCCGCCGAATGTGGGGAAAGCGCGAACTGATTCGGGCGCGAGGGGATCGTACTGATGGCGGAGATTAGCCGGCGGAGATGGTTGCAGGGGGCCGCTGCGACGTGGGCGATGGCCGAGTGCGGCTGGGCATTGGATTTGAAGCCTGTGCTCGATTTAGGACCTGTGTTGGATTTGCCGCGGGCGCGGCCGGCGATGGCGGACCGGCACTTTACCGGCACGGCGGTAGAGGAGCTGATTCCGCGGGTGCAGCGGCAGATAGGCGACAAGGCCCTGGCAACGATCTTCGAGAACTGCTTTCCCAACACACTCGACACGACGGTTTTTCCGGGCACCTACGCAGGAAAACCGGACACCTATGTGGTGACTGGCGATATTGACGCCATGTGGCTGCGGGACTCTTCGGCGCAGGTTTGGCCTTATGTGCCGCTGGCGAAGGAAGACGCGAAGCTGCGCGAGCTGATTGAGGGGCTCATTCGCCGGCAGGCGCGGATGATCCTGATTGACCCGTACGCCAATGCATTCATGCGCGACGAGAAAGCGGCGCCTCTGAGCTGGGCGGTTCACGATAAGACCGAAATGCATCCTGGTGTGGGCGAGCGAAAGTGGGAGATCGATTCACTGTGCTATCCGCTGCGGCTGGCGCATGGATACTGGAAGGCGACAGGGGACACGGGGCCGTTCGATGGGACGTTCAAGGAAGCGGCGTGGACGGTGGTGAAGACGTTTCGCGCGCAGCAGAGAAAGACAGGCCCAGGGCCGTATTCGTTTCAGCGCGAGTCGCCGGTGCCGAACGATTCGGTGCCGCTGGGCGGGTTTGGGAATCCGGCACGATCGGTGGGGATGATTTTCTCGATGTTCCGGCCCTCGGACGATGCGTGTATCTATCCGCTGTTTGTGCCGGCGAACCTGTTTGCCGTGGTTTGCCTGCGCAAGCTGGCGGAGCTGGCGCACAGGGTGCTGGACGATGTGAAGCTGGCCGCGGAGGCCGAGGCGCTGGCGGCAGAGGTGGATGCAGCGGTGCAGAAATACGGCAAGACGCAACCCGCGGAGTTCGGCGAGATCTGGGCCTACGAGGTGGACGGGTACGGCAACGCGCTGATGATCGACGACGCGGATGCGCCGGGACTGGTGACGCTTACTTATCTGGAGTCGTGCACGGCGTCGGACGGGCTGTATCAGCGGACGCGGAGGTTTGCGTTGAGCGACAGCAATCCTTATTTCTGCCGGGGCGCGGCGGCTGCGGGAGTGGGGAGTCCGCATGAAGGGATCAACACGATCTGGCCGATGTCGATCACCTACAGGGCGATTACGTCGACGAACGATGCGGAGATCCGGCAATGTCTGCGCTGGCTGCGGGATACGACGGCGGGGACGGGGTTCATGCACGAATCGTTCAAGAAGGACAATGCGGCCAGCTTTACTCGGCCGTGGTTTGCGTGGGCGAATACGCTGTTTGGGGAGTTGATTGTGAAGCTGGCGGCGGAACGGCCGGCGCTGCTGGCTGCACGCCTGGGGTGAGCCGTCATTGGCCGGGCACCTGCGGTGCGGCAGCCGCTCGCGGGAGGCTCGCATTGGCGTACTGCTTCCCACCCATTTCGCCATAAGGCCTGCGAAATGGATGGGGCACAGCCACCTGCGGTGCGGCAGCCGCTCGCGGGAGGCTCGCATGGGCGTCGCTGGCTGGCGAGCGGGGAATCGATGGGGCTGCGGGAGCATCTAGAATCAGGGTAGGAAGAAGAACTGCAATGACAGAGATTCGCGATACGGTAATTCTTGGGTCCGGGTGCGCCGGACTGACGGCGGCCATTTACACCGCACGTGCTGGACTGAAACCGCTGGTTCTGGAGGGCCACGAGCCCGGAGGCCAGCTCTCGATCACCACGCTGGTGGAGAACTTTCCCGGCTGGCCGGAGGGTATCCAGGGGCCGGAACTGATTGAGAACATGAAGAAGCAGGCGGAGCGGTTTGGGGCGACGTTCCAACTGGCTCATTTGAACCGGGTGGAGCTGGGATCGCACCCGATCAAGCTGCATACTTCAGGCGGCGAAGTTCATACGCGGACGCTGATTGTGGCTTCGGGCGCCAGCGCGCGCTGGCTGGGGCTGGACAGCGAGCAGGCTCTGATTGGGCACGGAGTTTCAAGCTGCGCGACGTGCGATGGGTTCTTCTTCCGCGGCAAGGAGATTGCCGTGGTGGGCGGGGGCGATTCGGCGATGGAAGAGGCGCTGTTTCTGACGCGCTTTGCGAGCAAGGTGACGCTGCTGCATCGGCGCGAGGCCTTTCGCGCGTCGAAGATCATGCTGGAGCGGGCGATTGCGCATCCCAATATCGAGTTGCGCACCAACACGGTGGTGGAAGAGGTGTTGGGCGTGGAAGAGAAGGAAGTGAAGGCGCTGCGGCTGCGGGACGTGACCAGCGGCCAGGTGGACGAACTGGCGGTGAGCGGCATGTTCCTGGGGATTGGGCACGAGCCGAACGCAAAGGCGTTTGTCGGGCAGATGGACCTGGACGACGACGGCTACATCAAGACCACGGGCAACGTGCTGACCACTTTCAAGGGCAAGGTGATTCCGGGGGTGTTTGCCTGCGGCGATGTGCAGGACCGGCGCTACCGGCAGGCGATTACCGCGGCCGGGTCAGGGTGCATGGCGGCGCTGGAGGCGGAGAAATATTTAGAGGAGCACGGGCACTAGCACTTGCAGTGCGGCAGACCATTGCATGGAGCAGATGCTCGCGGGAGGCTCGCACGGGCTGCATTCGGCCCTGCGACAGAAAAAAGTCGCAAGGCGCTGGCGGTGCGGCGGACGCTCGCGGGAGGCTCGCAGGAAGGGGAACGCGATATGGGTTCGATTTTTCCGGGGCGGTATACGGCGCAGAGTGACGAACCTTTTGTCGTCTTCCTGATCGGGTTTCGCATGAACCGTTGGCTGGCTCTGCGTAGCTGGACACGCGTGGCGGCGGCGATGGGACCCATGATTGCTGAGCTGAAAAGACAGCCGGAGCTGGGCCTGCTGCACGCGGAGACTTTCATGTACTGGCGCGGCGTGGGGATGGTGCAGTATTGGCGCAGCTTTGAACTGCTGCAAGCGTATGCGCATGCGCGCGATGCGAAGCATCTGCCGGCATGGGCGGAGTTCAATCGCCGGATCGGCAACAATGGCGTGGTGGGCATCTGGCACGAGACGTATACGGTTGCGCCGGGGCAGTACGAAAACATCTATGTAAATATGCCACGCTTTGGGCTTGGCGGCGCGATGCCGTTTGTGCCGATCACCGGGCGCAACGACAGCGCGCAGGCTCGTATGGGGCGGTCGGGGGATGAGGGATCGAATGCGAGCTAGGATCGGCGAAGGCGGCGAGCGAGGGATTGCAGCGAACCATTCAGCTTGCCACGGCCTTTGGCTTCGGTTGGGCGGCCAATGACGGCTCTGGCTGAGAATCTGGAACGGCTCGAGGAGGCGATTGCGGCGGCTTGCCGCAACGCGGGGCGGACGCGCGGCGATGTGGAGCTGATGGCGGTTTCAAAGACCTATCCGGCGGAGACGGTGATTGCGGCGGCGGAGCTGGGGCTGCGGGTATTTGGCGAGAATCGGGTGCAGGAGTTTGCTGCGAAGGCCGAAGCGCTGGCGGCCTGGCGAGCGGACGGGAGCATTGCCGCGGCGGATGAGCCGATTCTGGTGCATCTGATCGGGCATTTGCAATCGAACAAGGCGGCGAAGGCGGCGGAGTTGTTTGACGCGGTGGATTCGGTGGATTCCCTCAAACTCGCCGAGCGGTTGAATGAGGCGGCCGACAGGTTGGGCAAGCGGCTTCCAGTGCTGATTGAAGTGAAGCTAAGCCCGGAGGAGACCAAGGCTGGGCTGGAGCCGGAGTCAGACGAGGCAGCGCAGTTGCTGGAGCGGCTGCCGGATTTTGCGAACTTGCATACGCGCGGGCTGATGACGATTGCTCCCTGGGGCGTGGCGGAGGACGTTACGCGGGCCTGTTTTCGCAGCCTGCGGGAGTGGCGGGAGCGGTGGGCTGCGGCGCATGGGCGGCTGGATCTGGGCGTGCTGTCGATGGGGATGAGCGGGGATTTTGCGCTGGCGATTGAAGAAGGCTCGACGCGGATTCGGGTGGGGACGGCGCTGTTTGGAAAACGACAACCTTGGACGGGATCGCCCGAATGAGCGGCGCCATGATTCGCGCTACGGCGCAGGGCGTGACGCTGGCGGTGCGCGCGCAGCCGGGCGCGAAACGGACGGCGATTGTTGGCATCTATGGCGAGGGCGACGCGGCGCAGTTGAAGATCGCTGTGCAGTCGCCGCCGGTGGATGGCAAGGCGAACGCGGCGCTGATTGAGTTTCTGGCGGAGACGTTTGGGTTGGCAAGAAATAGAGTTGAGATAGTGAGTGGGGAGATCTCGCGGAGCAAGGTGTTTCTTGTTCGTGGCGTCACCCGCGCCCAGGCCGAGCGCCTTTTCGCGCCTTTCCTTCCGATTTCCTGAATCGTCTCGAGCTGTCGATTGAGAACCGGGCTATACTTGGCAGTAATCAATCGCAGGGAGTTTTCCGTGTTCTGTGCCCGTTCATTTTTCTGGCCGGTCCTCGCCGTTCTCGCGCTTGTGGTTTCTGCCGCGCCATTCTTTGCTCAGTCCACCTCATATCCGATCGAGGGATTCATCTGCCGCATCGATTCGCCCACGAGTTTTCTGGTGGATGAAAGCCATTTCGAGATCACGCCCCAAACCGCGTTCGGGTACATCGAATCGGATTCGACTTCAGTGAAGAGCCCGCTGCGCGACGCGCTGCGGATCGGCGCCTATGTCCAGGTGGCGGGTAAGGAGCCGTATCCGGGCAGTCCCGTGATCGCCACAACCGTCCTGGTCAGCGATGACCGGAATGTGAAACCTTCGGGAATTGGCGTCATCACGCGCGTGCTGGCTCCGGCGCCCGACGCTGTGTTTGAGGCGGACGGCTATTTGATTCGTATCCAGCCTTCCACCAAACTCTCTTTCGACGGGGGCCTGGTTGTTCTCGACGACGTTTCGACCAATGCCTGGATCCGTTTCAGCGGCAAGCTGGGCAAAGACGGAGTCATCGAAGCCGATAAGGCGCACTTTATGCCTGCCAAGCCGACAGCCTTCAAGGCGGTGAAGCATCTTGAAGTGCCCACGGTCAAAATACGACCCGCCGACGCCAAAGACGATTCCACGACGAGCGCAGCCAAGGGTACCCCGCCCATTGCAAGCGATGGCGCTTCGCTCCAGCAGGACGAACAGCTCAAAATCGGTCCGGGTAACTGGCAATTGATTCCCGCGGACCAGCCGCTGCAACAGCGAATCCATCGCATCGGCATCGCGCTGGTGCCCGCATATCAGCGCGACCTGGCCGATGATGACCCATCGAAGATTCACTTCCGCTTCTTCGCGGTCGACAGCAAATCACGCAGGCCCGCCTGCCTGCTTGACGGCGCGATCCTGATTCCGACGACGGTTGTGGAGCGGCTGAAAAACGATGACCAGATGGCGGCGGTGCTGGCAGATTGCGTGGCATACAGCCTTCAGCGGCAAGCCGCGCGGCAGATCGAGCTGAACCGCGCGCTGTGGGGCATGGCCGCCGGCCAGCTTGCGGGTGCCTTCGTCCCCGGCCTCGGCACCGTGTCCGCGTTGGCGGGAACGGTGGCAGCCAAGCGGGACGATTATTTTCTGTTCGGGGAGCGGCTTCGCATGGCACTCGCGGTAATGCACGATGCCGGCTTCGATCCCTGGCAGGCGCCCGAGGCCTGGCGGCTGCTTGAGCCCAAAAAGCTCCCGGCACACCTCGCCACGCTTGCCTACCCGGAAATCAGTTGCTTTCAATTCAACGTACTGAATCTGCAGTACGCGCGGAAGTAGCGCTCTAGCGGCTGTTGGGGGAGATGGCTATGGCGAGTGCTTCTTCGGGCTCGGGGCGGACGCGGAAGTCGGCGTGGGCTTCGGCGAAGAGGACGCGGCGGTCTTTGCCGATGACATAGGTGGCGGGGATGGGCAGGCGCCAGCTTGGTTCGCCGTTGACGAAGGGGACGTTGACGAGGATGGAGCGGTAGTAGTGCTGGTGGTACTCGGGGACGGTGTAGACGAGGCCGAATTTTTCAGCGAGGGCGCAGGCGGGGTCATGCAGCACGGGGAAGGGCAGGCCGTGCTGGCCGGCCATGAAGTCGCTTTGCCGCTCGATCTGCGGGCCGATTGCGACCATGAGCGCTTCGCGCTCGCGGAGGGTGCCGTAGAGGTCGCGCCAGGCTTCGAGTTCGGTGACGCAATAGGAGCACCAGCGGCCGCGGAAAAACTTGATGACCAGGGGGCCGAGGGCGAGCAGGTCGGCGGAGCGGACCAGGCGCCCGGTGGCGTCTTTGAGGGCGAACTCGGGAGCGAGGGCGCCGACGGGCAGGATGTTGTCTTCAATGCCGGAGGCGAATAGCTCTTCGACTGCGCGCTCGCCCACGGCAAGGCGATCGGCCTGCACCAGGTGGCGGGTGTTGGCGGTGATCTCGTCGAGTTGATCCTGAAGGGTAGTGGTGGTCATTTTCATGCCCCTGCCTTATGACTCTGCCGCGACGCAGCGTTCGGGATACTTTTGCGCGTAGAGTACCCATGCCCGGTGCATTCCGAGGGGCCCAGCCTCGGCGCTGAAGTCCCAGACGATGTCGTTCAGAGGGTCGATTTTGTCTTGCGCGCCGACCTGATCAAGCCATTTTTGCAGATTCTCGACACTGACTTGCTGCTTGTGGAGCTCAGCCATGTGCGGTTGCATGATGCTGATGGCCTGTTCGAGGATGTCGGCGATTTCAGGGATTTCCAGCTCGCGCAGGCCGTTGACGGTTTCGCGCAGGTCGCGCTCGTCATGCTGGCAGGCGATGTGCATGGCGAGGTCTTCCTGGGTCATGCTGACGTCGAACTCGTGGGTGCCGGCCATGGCGCGGAGGCCGCGCGGGAGGGTGGCGAGAATCTGGTGGAACTGCTCGCGATCCTTCTGGATTTCGATGGGGAGAAGCAGTTGCAGCTCGGTGGCGAGAAGGCCGATGAGTGCTTCTTCGTTTTCTGCTGCGCGGATTGTGTCGATCGTGATTGACATCGTGCTCTCCTATCGTCCAAAGCGTTGTTTGCCGCCCATGCCCATGGCGCCGAGGCCGCCGCGCATCATTTTTGCGGCCATGCCGCCTTTGCCCATCTGCTTGAACATCTTGGCCATCTGCGCGTACTGGCGCAGCAGGTTGTTTACGTCCTGCACTTCTGTGCCGCTGCCTTTGGCGATGCGCTTGCGGCGGGTGCCCGAGATGATCTCGTGATTGCGGCGTTCCTTCGGAGTCATGGAATTGATGATGGCTTCAAGGCGCGTGAACTGCTTTTCGTCGACGCTGCCGGCGGCCTGCTGCAGGCCGGCGAAGGGGCCGACCGACGGGAGCATTTTGAGGATGCTCTCCATGGAACCCATTTTCCTGATCTGGCGAAGCTGGTCGCGGAAATCTTCGAGTGTGAAGGCGTCGCCGAGCAGGGCCTTCTTGGCGAACTCCTCTGACTTTTTGCGGTCGAGGGTGGATTCGGCCTTCTCAATGAGGGACATCATGTCGCCCATGCCGAGGATGCGGCCGACGATGCGGTCGGGATGGAAGGGCTCGAAGGCGTCGGGCTTTTCGCCTACGCCGATGAACTTGATGGGCTGGCCGGTGACGTGGCGGATGGAGAGCGCCGCGCCGCCGCGGGCGTCGCCGTCCATCTTGGTGAGGATGACGCCGGTCAGGCCGAGACGCTTGTGGAAGTCCTCCGCCGAGTTGACGGCGTCCTGGCCGGTCATGGCGTCGGCGATGAAGAGAATCTCACTGGGGTTGAGGAGCTTCTTCAACCGGGCCATCTCATCCATCAGGCCTTCGTCGATGTGGAGGCGGCCGGCGGTATCGACAATCAGCGTGTCGCAGCCCATGATGCGGGCTTCTCGGAGGGCTTCCTTGGCCAGTCGGACTACGAGTTCGGGACCGGCGGTTTCGCCTTTCTGGTCGCCTTCATAGAGCTTGGCTTCAATGGATTTTGCAACGATTTTAAGCTGCTCGCGGGCGGCGGGGCGGTAGACGTCGACCGAGACCAGCATGGGGCGGTGGCCGCCCTTTTTCAGCCACGCGGCCAGCTTGCCGGAGGTGGTGGTCTTGCCGGAGCCTTGCAGGCCGGCCATGAGAATGACCGTGGGCGGCTGCGAGGCGAATTTGAAGCGGGCCGTGTCCTTGCCGAGCAGGGTGATCAGCTCGTCGCGGACGATCTTGATGACCTGTTCGGAGGGCGAGAGCGCGGTGAGCACCTCAGTGCCGACGGCCTTGATGCGGATCTGCTCAATCAGGTCGCGGGCGACGTTGAGGTTGACGTCGGCTTCAAGCAGGGCGACGCGGATTTCGCGAAGGGCTTCCGAGATGTTTTCTTCAGTGAGCGTGCCCTGGCCGCGGAGGGTCTTGAAGGCGCGCTGGAGTTTGTCTGTGAGGTTTTCAAACATAGTCACCTCTAGTGTATCTTGCCATTGCATGGAGCAGTAGCTCGCGGGAGGCTCGCACGGGGTTGGTTGCGTTTGCGGCAGGAAAAAGCCGCAAGGGGAATTTTCACCGCGTCCCTCCAGGACGCGAGGGTCATTGTTGGTTGCTAACCCCGGGTTGCGCTTCGCTTACCCGGGGCTATTCTCATCCTGTCCCTCCGGGACGGGCACCTGAGGTGGGGCAGCCACCTGCGGTGGGGCAGTAGCTCGCGGGAGGCTCGCGCGGACTTACTGCTTCCCACCCATTCCGCAGAAAAAAGCGGAATGGATGGGGCACGGGGCATCCGCTTTTGCTCGAGAGCAAGAAGGTTATTCCGCGGGCTCGATCAGGTACTGCTCCAGCTTGCCGTCAGGGTAGGTGTAGGTGGTGAGCCGGAGATGCTTTCCAGGATAGACGATGTCAAAGGAGCGGAAGGTCATGCCGCCGCGCAGGCTTTCGCCGGCCTGGTGGAAGCGAAGGGGTTCGCCGAGCGGGGCAAGGCTGGACTGGAAGTCGGCGATGGTTTCAGCGGTGAAGTAGTCGTTGAGGTTTGGTGCGAGCAGGGTGCGATCTATATGGCCCTGTTGCAGACCGAGGTAGATGTCGATGGCCTGCTTCTCGGGTGCGGAGAGCGGGGTGTTGAGGACTACGGGCGCGGCCAGATTGGAGATGATGGAGGCTGCACCGACGGCGTCCTGATTGGTGAGGACGACAACGGCTACACCGTCGTCGACCAGGACCTGATTGTTAGAGACAAAGCCGGAGACTTCGCCGGAGTGTTCAATGGAGCGGTGGCCGTTGCGGTCCATGACCTCAACGCCGAGGCCGTAGTGGGTGCCTTTGCCGTCCTTCAGCTTGATCTCAGTGAACATCTGTTTGTAGCTCTCGGGCTTGAGGATGGATTGGGCGATGAGGCTTTCATCCCAGAGGGCGAGGTCGTGCGCGGTCATGGCCAGCTCGCCGGCGGCGAACATCCAGCCGCGTCCTTCCTTGGGCGCCGGGCGCAGGGGGCCGAGGGCGTTGCGGATGTAGGGCGTGGCGTCGGCGGTGGTGAGCTTGGTTTCATCGGAGTTCCAGACCGACTGCATGCCGAGCGGGCGGAAGATGCGGGTGGTGAGCAGGTCCATGAGCGGCGCGCCGGTGATGGTTTCAACGATGCGGCCGGCAATGACGAAGTTGGTGTTGGAGTACTGCCATTGGGTGCCGGGCTCGAAGTCGAGGGGCTTTTTGCCCCAGGTGTCGAGGATCTGCTGGGCGCTCTCGGGTTTCTGCATGGGAGTCATCAGGTAGTCCTCGGGCCAGTAGTCCTGGTAGCCGGAGGTGTGGGAGAGAATCTGGCGGATGGTGACCTTGTCGCCTTCGGTAAGTCCGGGGATGTATTTGCCGACGGTGTCATCGAGCGAGAGTTTGCCTTGTTCCTGGAGGAGCAGGATGGCCGCTGCCGTGAATTGCTTGGAGATGGAGCCGATGGAGTAGCGCATCTCCGGTGCGGCGGGGGTACCCGGGCCGTTTCCGGCTCCGAGGCGGGCCAATCCGTAGGCGTGGGTGTAGGCGAGCTTGCCGTGCTGAACGACGGCGACGGACGCGGAGGGGACGCCGGTCTGTTCGAGCACTTGCGCGGCGATGCGGTCGATGCGTGCTCGGAGGGCGGGATCGAGCGTGGCTATGGATTGCGCGCTGAGATGAATTGAAGCGAAGCATGCGACGGCAGCAAGCAGGCAAGTAGATACGGAACGGCGGTGATTCATAGAGCTTGACTCCTCAGAAGAAACAAAGTTCTGAATTCAAGGGAAATTGAGGATTCCCGGCAGCGAAACGGATTGTGTTTTGGGACAAAAGACAGCGAGTTAGCGTGCGCTTCGCGCACATGGCAGGTTAGCAGGTTGGCGGCGACTCAGCCACCCGCGGTGAGGCGGACGGTCGCGAGAGGCGCAGCAGTGCGGTCATGCGGGCACCGTTTTTTGAATCGTGAGGACGGTGACGTCGTCATCCTGGCCAAAGGCCTGCGCGGCGGCGGCGATTGCTTGCGCGGATTGTGTGCTGATTGCGCGGGTGCGTTCGAAACCGAAGAGTTGACGATCGGCGTTCATGGCCTCGACGACGCCGTCGGAGAGAAGCGTGAGACTTTCGCCGGGCGCGAGTTGAAGCGCGGTCTCGCCGTATTCCGCAGCGCCGGATAAGCCGAGCGGCAAGCCGGAGTCGATCTCGATTTCTTCTCCCCCGCGATAGGGCGAGAGGTGTCCGGCATTGGCGAGAATGACTGCGCCCTGCATGGAGATGCGCAGGCAGAGGCAGGTGATGAAGCCGCTCTCCTGCGTGGCGACGATCTGGCGGTTCAGACGTGCAAGCAATGCGCCCGGGGAGTGATTTTCGGCGGCCAGGGTGCGCAGTGCGCCGATGGCGAGTGCGCCGGTCATGGCGGCCTTGAGGCCCTTGCCGCTCACGTCGCCTACGACGATGAGAGCGTAGCCATCCGCCTGCGCGAGGACCTGGTAGAAATCGCCTCCAACTTCCTGGGCGGGCAGATAGGCTGTTTCGATGCGAAAGCCCGCGAGTGCAGGGAGCGATGCAGGGACGAGGCGCTGCTGAATTTCGCGGGCTGCGCCGAGTTCTGCGGCGGCGCGTGCCTGTTCGCGGCTGACGCGGGTGAAGCGGAAGAACATGACGACCGCGATGGCGAGGAGAAAGAGGAGATTGCAAAGATCGTTCGCCTGAATGGCAAAGGGGCCGATCGGGATGGAATTATCAAGGAACTCGAAGCGTTTCCAGCCGAGGAAGAGGGCCAAAGTGCCAAAGTCGTAGAGCGAGATGGATGCGGCAGGGAGCAGGCTGGGCAGGATGAGCCATCCTGCCTCACGATTTCCGCGCCGGTACCAGTGCAGGAGCAGGAGGGGCAGGAGCACGGAGACCGGGACGAGGATCAGGCCTTCGACCACGATGAAGGAGTCACTGGGGAACTGTCCCTGCCATGTGAGCCAGACCAGCGGGAGAGGCGCCAGCAGGAGTAGTTCGTAGATGCGCCAGAGGCGGCTGACCCGCATACCACCAAAGCTGAATGTGAATTCGATTTGCGCGATGGCGACGGCATAGAGGAGCGGGTCGGCGAGGAGGAAATTGGCCGCGAGCGGCAGAACGCCGGAGTGCTGGGAGTACCAAAGAAGGTCCGCGGTTCCAATCAGAAACAGGTAGAGTCCGAGCCAACGGTATTCTGGGTGGCCGGGCTGGCTGAGATGAAGCGAGAATGCGCCAATGCCGGCAAGGATCAGAAGCAGGTTGATGGCGACGGCTGGAATCAGCGGGTAGAAACGGACGCTTTCCAAGGCCTCGCGCTGGGAGTCAATTGCATCTGGCGTGCCGAGAGACGCGCTCAGAAACAGGGGCAGATGCCAGTTGGCGTATGCCGGCGTCGTGTGCGTGCGTAGAGCGAGCACCAGGTCGGTGCCAGGTACGTCGAGTGCGATGGCGCGCTCGTTGGGACGGTTGACGCGAAGGCTCGACCTCACCTCAGGGCCTTCGACATCGACGCCGTTTACATAGAGTGAGTAGGTCCCAACACCGCCATCGAGCAGAAGAGAGAGAGCCGGGTGGTTTTCATGCAGCTTCAAATGCAAACGAAACCAGCGCCAGCCGGGGCGGGAGGGACCGAGGTCGTCGAGTTCCACTTTTTGCCAATGACTGTCATCGAAGCCGGGGTTCGCCCAGGAGAGATCGTCCCCTTCGTGCATGCGCCAGCCGCTATCAATATCTCTCGACCAGTCCTGCGCGTGGGCGCGATCGATGAGGGGGACATCGGATGTGTCTTCTGTCTGTGCGGCTGTTTGCGCAGAGAGCATACCGCTGCTACAGATAAGGATCAGGAGCAACAGAATGCGGCGCATTCTCATGCGGATGCCGCCTTTCGCATGAGGGTGGGGACGGTGATGTCGTCGTCCTGTCCGAACAGGCACGCCGAAAGCAAGGCAATCGTAAGGGATGTGCGGGGAAGCATCGAGGTAACTATAACGCAACGTTGGTGCGATAGGCTGTAGATGCGGATTCCAGCCGAGGGGGGACTCGAATCATGGATCGGTTGATTGAGGGGCACAAGCGGTTTCTTGCGGAGGTGTTTCCGCGCCGGCGGGACCAGTTTCACCTGCTGTCTGAGGGGCAGTCGCCGGAGTGGCTGTTCATTACCTGCTCGGACTCGCGGGTGGTGCCGGACCTGATTTTGGGCACCGGGCCCGGGGATCTGTTTATCACGCGCAATGCTGGGAACGTGGTTCCCATATCCGGCCACGACGTGGACGGGTGTACGGCGACGATTGAGTACGCAGTGGAAGTGCTGCATGTGAAAAGCGCGATTCTCTGCGGGCACTCGGATTGTGGGGCGCTGAAGGCGGCGTTGGACCGGAAGGGCCTGGAGAAGATGCCCAAGGCGCATCGCTGGCTGAGCCATGTGGAGGGAGCGTGGAGCCACCGGCAGCCGCTGAACCCGGCCGATGGAGAACATGCGGAGTTGGGGTCGCTGATTCGCGGGAACGTGGTGGCGCAGTTGCTGAACTTGAAGGCCCAGCCGGCAGTGGCGAAGGCCCTGGTGGAGGGGCGGCTGACGGTGCACGGGTGGTATTACGACATCCTGAGCGGGCGGATTGAGCAGTACGACGAGCAAATGCGGCGGTTTCTGCCGTTGGTGGGATAAACGCACTATAAACTAGTTGATAAACTAGTTTGTGTTAGATAGCAAGGAGTGCGCGCCGTGACTGAAATTGGTCTCTTTGAAGCGAAAACCCGACTCTCTGAACTCGTGCGTCAGGCAAAAGCAGGCGAATCGTTCATCATTACCCAACGCGGTGAACCAGCAGCGCAGTTGACTCCGATTCGGCATAGGGTCCATCGCGATGTTCGGCGAATTGCCGAAGCGATCAGGAATCTGCGTGAGATGCCAAAGATTGAAGGGGTGTCGCATGAGGAGATTCGCTCCTGGATCGAGGAAGGCCGCGAGTGAGGGTGCTTGACGCTTCGATGGCGCTGGCGTGGCTGTTTCCTCGCGCGGATGCGGCAGAAGCGGCGCTCGCAGATCGCGCGCTGGATGAGTTGGACTCCGAGGAATTCGTCGTGCCGCCAATTTGGTACGCAGAAGTGGCCAATGCAATTCTTCGTGGGGAGCGCAAGGGGCTTGTAACGCCTGCGCAGACCGCCGCATTCCTCGCCGAGCTCGACTCGGCAGACATTGAGACCGAGACGGATTCGCCGAGGCTGCGCCAATCCGTGGTGCTGGCCCTGGCGCGGAGTTATGGGCTGACGGCTTACGACGCGGCTTATCTGGAATTGGCGCTGCGGAGGGGAGCGGCGCTGGCTACCTTCGACCCGCAGTTGGCGGGGGCGGTGCGCAAAGCTGGCGGGCGGGTGTTTGGAGATCCGGCGTAAGCCTCTGTCGTGTCTCGATCAGTGAGGCGGCATGATGTCGGGGCCGGTGCAGCGAGGGTTTCCTGTTTGGCTTGTCGGGTCCTGAGCCTGGATGGAGGAAGCTGCTAAAGCGAGCAACAGAGACGCAAGGAACGAGGCTCCCAACTTCCGGGAGATAGAGAAAGATTTTGCGGATTGCATGATGGCAGCAAGTAGACAGCAAACCAGGTCTGAGCGCAAGTGAACCGAGTCACTCAATGCACGCCGGGGGGCGGGGCGGCGTTCTTTTGCGGCTTTTTGAAGAGCCAGGAGGCGGCTGCGCAGAAGAAGGCTAAGAGGGCGGTCCAGCGGAAGACGTCGATGTAGGCTTTGAGGGCGGCTTGCTGCTCCAGGAGGCCGTAGAGCAGTTCCATGGCGCCGGGGCGGGCCTGCGCCGGGCCGACCTGGTGGGCGAGATAGCCCGCGATGGCCGCGGACTTCTGCTGGAAGACCATGGTGGATGATGTGAGGTTGGCGCCGATCTCGGACTGATGGAGCGCGGCGCGGCGGATGAGCGCGGTGGTGGCCATCGAAATGCCAATGGAGCCGCCGATGTTGCGCAGCATGTTGAACAGGCCCGTGGCGTTGCCCATCTCCTCGCGGGGGATGGTGGAGGTGGTCATGGTGGCCAAGGGGACAAAGACGAAGCTGAGCGCAAAGCCGGTGAGGGTGATGGGAATCAGCAGGGTGTAGGGGCCGATGCCCAGGTCGACGGTGCCGAAGACCAGGGCGCAGAGACCGAAGACCAGAAATCCGGCGGAGAGCAACTTGCGGTTGTCGATGCGCGAACCGAGGAATCCGACCACGGGCGAGCCGAGAAACGAGCCGATGCCGCGCGGGCCGACGACGAGGCCGGCGGTGAAGGCGGTGTAGCCGAGGATTTCCTGGTAGTAGAGGGGCAGGATGGCGATGGTGATGTAGATGGCCATGCCCAGCAGGGCGATCATGAAGCAGCCGGTGCGGAAGTTGCGATTTTTGAGAATGTGCAGATCGACGAGGCCCTTGGGGTGGGTCCACGAGTGCCAGAGCCAGCCGATGAGAGCCACGATGAGCGCGCCGACCGCCCAGCGGACCCAGATGGCGCCGAACCAGTCGTCTTCCTGACCTTTGTCGAGGACGATCTGGAGGCAGCCCGTCCATACCACCAGGAGGCCGAAGCCGATGTTGTCAAAGGGGCGGACTTTGGCGTTCTTGATGTAGGGCGGGTCGTGGACGAAGCGGGTGATCATGAAGACCGCGAGCAGGCCGACGGGGATATTGATGTAAAAGGCGTAGCGCCAGGAAAACGTATCGGTAAGCCAGCCGCCGAGGGTGGGGCCGAGGACCGGGGCGACGACAATACCCAGGCCATAGGCGGCCATGGCCATCGATCGTTTGGAGACGGGAAAGCTTTCCAGCAGGATGGATTGCGAGAGCGGCTGCAGGGCGCCGCCGCCGGCTCCCTGCATGACGCGGGCAAGGAGGATGACGCCGAGGGAGGGGGCCGCTCCGCAGAAAAACGAGGCGATGGTGAAGACGATGACGCAGAAGAGCAGGAAGCGCTTGCGGCCGAAACGGAAGGCGAACCAGTTGGAGGCGGGCAGAATGACCGCGTTGGCGACCAGGTAGCTGGTGAGCACCCAGGTGGCTTCGGAGTTGGAGGCGGAGAGCGAGCCGGCGATGTAAGGGAGGGCCACCGAGGCGATGGCGGTGTCAAGCACCTCCATGAAGGTGGGAAGCATGACGGAGACGGTAACCAGCCACGGGTTGACGCCCTGGGAGAGCGGGTAGCGGGCTTGGGCGGCGGCGGTGGTCATTGCGAGTGAACAGATGAGGGTAAACGATTGGGACGGGCGGCGAAAGTGACGGGAAGCAGCCTTTAGCCTCTAGCTTCTAGCTGCTAGCTAATTCCTGCCCGAGATGGGCGGCAATTGGGCGCAGATGGGGGCCGGGTGTTTGATAGATTCGGGATTGAACTTCTCAATGGAGATGCCTGTGATGCGAATTCTTGTGGTTCTTATGATTGTTGGCTCGGGAGTGTTGGCGGGCTGTCTGCTGCTGACCACGGCGGTGCGGGCGGCCGGGCCCGATCCGGCTGACTACCCGCTGCGGGTGCATGTGCTGAAGAACACGACCCAATCCCGCCATGCGCGGGAGAACAAGACCTTCTCCGACACGCCGGACTATGTGGACGGGCAGGGGGTGGCCGACCTTTTTGAAGGCGGGGAGCCGCAGGGGTTTGAGTTCAGTTATAGCTGCATCGGAGGGTTGCAGGCTTCGGCCGGCTACGGGAGCTACCCGGCGCGGTGGAAGAAGAAGGGAAAGACGCTGGAGGTTCTGCTGCCGCAGGCCGGCAAGCCGTGGAACCTGGAACCCTGCGGCCTGAAGACGGAGTTGCGGCCGGGGCTGGTTTTCTACTTCGAGAACGGCAAAGCGATGGAGGAGGGGTCTAAACCCTTCAAAGAATGGATGGTTAAGCACGGGTACGACCCGGAAAAGGACCAGAATGACCCGGTTACGGATGGAACCGGGCCGTTTGACGACTCGGAGGCGGGGTCGAGTTCAAGCTCGCCGCGGTAGGCGGGATGGGGCGGATTGGGGACTGGTGGTCTTGGTTTATGGAGATGCAATCAAATAAAGTTGACACTAAGTCACTCAATCATGCATCTTATGAGTGTCAGAATTTTATTGAACAGGCGGAAAACCAACCATGGCAAAGATTATCGGTATCGATCTGGGGACGACCAACTCGTGCGTTGCGGTTCTGGAGGGCGGGGAGCCCAAAGTCATTCCCAATGAGGAGGGTGCGCGGACTACGCCCTCGATCGTCGCGTTTTCAAAGAGCGGTGAGCGGCTGGTGGGCCAGGTAGCCAAGCGGCAGGCGATCACCAATCCGGAGAACACGATCTTCTCCATCAAGCGGTTTATGGGCCGCCGTTTCAACGAAGTGGACAACGAAATGAAGATGGTCCCCTTCAAGGTGGTGCAGCAGGGCGACCATGTGGGCGTGCTGGCGCAGGGCAAGGAGTACACGCCGCCCGAGATTTCGGCCATGATTCTGCAGAAGCTGAAGAAGAGCGCCGAGGCCTACCTGGGCGAGACGGTGACGGAGGCTGTGATCACGGTTCCGGCCTACTTCAACGACGCGCAGCGGCAGGCGACGAAGGACGCGGGCAAGATTGCCGGGCTTGATGTGAAGCGCATTGTGAACGAGCCGACGGCGGCCGCCTTGGCCTATGGTCTGGACAAGAAAAAGGACGAAACGATCGCCGTGTACGACTTTGGCGGCGGCACGTTCGACATTTCCATTCTGGAAGTGGGCGAGGGCGTGATTGAGGTCAAGTCGACCAATGGCGATACGCACCTGGGCGGCGACAATCTTGACCAGCGCATCGTGGAGTGGCTGATTGCCGAGTTCAAGACGGAGCAGGGGCTGGATCTGGGGTCAAAGGGCAACGAGATGGCGCTGCAGCGGTTGAGGGATGCCGCGGAGAAGGCCAAGATCGAGTTGTCGACGACGATCGAGACGGAGATCAATCTTCCGTTTGTCACCGCGGACGCGACCGGGCCAAAGCATTTGGTGCGGAAGCTGACGCGGGCGAAGCTGGAACAACTGGTCGAGGATCTGCTTGACCGGTCACTGGAGCCGTGCAAGAAGGCGATGACGGATGCGGGCGTGACCGCGAGCCAGATCAACGAGGTCGTGTTGGTGGGCGGGCAGACGCGCATGCCGAAGATCCAGGAGATGGTCAAGAAGCTTTTCGGCAGGGAGCCGAATCGCAGCGTGAACCCGGACGAAGTGGTGGCGATTGGCGCGGCGGTGCAGGCGGGCGTTCTGGCCGGCGAAGTGAAGGACCTGCTGCTGCTGGACGTGACGCCGCTGACCTTGTCGATTGAGACGCTGGGCGGGGTGGCGACGTCGATGATTCCGCGCAACACAACGATTCCGACCAAGAAGACGGAGACGTTTTCGACGGCCGCGGATTCGCAGACGGAAGTCGAAGTCCACGTGCTGCAGGGCGAGCGTCCGCTGGCCGCGCAGAACCGCACGCTGGGCAAGTTCAAGCTGGCGGGGATTCCTCCGGCGCCGAGGGGGATTCCGCAGATTGAAGTGACGTTTGACATTGATGCGAACGGCATTTTGAACGTGACGGCAAAGGACAACGCGACCGGCAAGGACACGCGCATCACCATCACGTCGAGCTCCGGTTTGAGCAAGGACGAAGTGGAGAAGATGGCCAAGGAAGCCGAGGCGCACTCTTCCGAGGACAAGGAGAAGCGCGAGGAGATCGAGGCGCGCAACCACCTGGACGGGCTGGTCTACAACATCGAGAAGATGCTGAAGGAGTCCGGCGACAAGATCCAGGGTACTGAAAAGACAGACGTCGAGTCGGTGTTGGCCGAAGCCAAGAAGACGCTGGAGGGTACGCCGACGTCTGCCGAACTGAAGGCAGCGCACGAGAAGCTGACGCATGCGAGCCACAAGCTGGCCGAAGTGATGTACAAGGCCAGCGCGGCGGCGGCGGGCGGCCCGGCCGCGCCGGACGCGACTGCGCCGGGGGAACCCGCCGCAGAACAGAAGAAGGACGAGGGCGTGATCGACGCGGAGTACGTGGACGTCGACGAGAAGAAGTAGGCGGAGCTGGCGGGGCAAGTTAGCGGGGTGGGCAACGAAACGTTGTCCACCCCATTCTGCAAGTGCACTGGAGGCGGGAGATGAATGGATATGCCGCTTTATTTGTTGACGGCATATGCCAAGAACGAACGCGAGAACCTGGATCAGTCCGAGATCAACACAATGCGGAAGATTGTTCCGGCTCTGGTAGAGATGAATCGCAAGCGGAGGTCAACATCATGAGCAAGGTTGGTGAAGGCATTATCCGAGGTCTAAAGCAGGCTCTGGCCGTTGTCGAGGGAACTGCGCCCGAGGGTTCGTACGTGGTGCATACGCCAGAGGAGATAGAGGCCAGGCAGGCGGAGAAGCGGCGGGAGGCTTTTGCGCAGCAGAACGAATCGCGCTTGGAATCAGAGGCACTCGGACTCGCGGATGCAATTGACCGTTCCCTGTAACCCTTCCCGTGTTACGATAAGCGTTAAGCATGATTCGCTCGTTTGCCGACGAAGATACGGAGCAGGTGTTCCATCACAGGCACAGCCGACTATATGCGGCGATTCAGCGGGTAGCGTTGCGGAAGTTGCGGCAGATTCATAGCGTCTCCATGGTCGAGGAACTGTATTCGCCGCCTGCGAACCGGCTGGAGAGGCTGAAGGGCGACCGGAAAGGCGAGTGGAGCTTGAGAATCAACAGCCAATACCGGATCTGTTTTGAATGGAAGGATGGGGATGCCTACAATGTCGAAATCGTCGACTACCACTGAGCCCGCGCAAACCGCCCCAGATTTGGAGGAGGGCGCGCGGATGACGCCACTTCACCCCGGCGAGATGCTCCGCGAGGAGTTCATGAAGCCCCTTGGCCTGTCGGCGAATGCTCTGGCTATGGAGTTGCGCGTGCCAGTGACACGCATAACGGAGATTCTGCGCGAGCGGCGCGGGATTACGGCGGACACGGCGATCAGGCTGGCGCGGTACTTCAACATGACGCCGGAGTTCTGGATGCGTCTGCAGATGGACTTCGACCTTGAGTCGGAAGCCGACGCTGCGCAAGCTGCGATCCGCGAGGAGATTCGGCCACGCCCATTGAGAGCCGTTTCACAAGACGAAGAATCCAGGGCCATTGCTTAGGCGCAACATTAGCAGCCTCTACAGTGGAACCATGGAGATTGACGCGGGAATTGCAAGACAACAAACGGCCCATGGTTGGGATTAACCGGAGATTGAGTTCAAACAGACTATGGCTACAACGACGAACAAGGATTATTACGCACTGCTTGGCGTGAAGAAGACGGCGACTTCGGACGATATCCGGAAGGCGTTCAGGAAGCTGGCGCGGAAGTATCATCCGGACGTGAACCCGAACGACAAGCGGGCCGAA